>Ga0180009_10002154_pt1 | contig 23339 bp, 30 predicted proteins | sample OS_PC_MetaG_FD_123537 | JGI IMG/M metagenome (GOLD analysis project Ga0180009, IMG submission 123537) | Groundwater microbial communities from the Aspo Hard Rock Laboratory (HRL) deep subsurface site, Sweden - OS_PC_MetaG | ecosystem: Environmental > Aquatic > Deep subsurface > Groundwater...
CCCGCTCTCCCGAAACTCTTTTATATGCAAAACCTTATATTCTTATAACAAACCTTCAAATTTGGAGGCATCCTATGGGAATTAGAGAGTTTTTCAGCAGGCTGAGAGGAGGGCAAGAGCAGAAAAGCTATGAAGAAAAGGATTATGTCGAGCTGCAGGTTCAGACGGTGGATACTCCGGCTCTTGCTCCGGAGAGATATGTAAAAGTTTGCAAATTGAAAGGCTTTTCTGATGTAGACATTACTGCCAGCGAGCTGGGTGAAGGAAACATCGTGATTCTAGATATAAAGCCTCTGGCAGATAGAAGCACAACCGAGTTAAGGCATGCGGTAGATGAGATAAAAGATATATGCACCTCGATGGGAGGAGACATCGCAGGTTTGAGCGAGTACCACTTAATAATGACTCCTCCGTCTGTTAAGATAGAGAGATCTACAGAATCCAAAGCTGAAACTTTCGAGGACGCAATGGAGAGAGTCAGGAAGAGGATGTCCAAGTAGATGCATGTCGACGCCCCCTACCCTGCATGCGAGAAACTCGGCTTAGATGTCGCATTTCATATTCATGCCCGAGCTGCAGCTATCGCCATGCCAATGTGATTATTCTGGAAACCAAAGAACCAGCGAGGAGGACATGCTAATTAGAGTAGTGCGTTCCGGCATGTGCTTACGACGATAAAATCTTGGAAGGGCGGCAAAAAAGGCGAGAGAGCTGAGGAGCTGCTGACCAGAATAAAAAAATTAAAGCAGGAAAAGAGACTGTGCACTTAATATTTCTGACAAAGTTTTGAAGGAGCAAGCATGAAATTCAGGCAGCTTAATGAAGAAGAGCTTGAAATTCTGAGAAGCATAAACAGAGAGTTTGGAGCAGACATAGATTCGATTTTTAAGGGCAAAAAACTTCTCGTAGCTTTAGGAGAGAGGAAGGAGGTATTTGTAACAAACGGAGATACCCTTGATGTGCTCGAGAAAATGAAAAAGGAGCCGTACTCAGCAGGTCTTTTTATAGGAGAGATAAAAAAGAAAAAATTTATGTTGAGCTTGGAGGGCGCAGCGCTCATTTCTAAGCACGCAAAAAATAAAATTTTTGTAGGCAGCAAAACCGAACAGTTAGTTTTATATGGACGAGACGTCTTCTCTAACTCTATTCTAAAGTCCAGCGAATTAAGCGAAGGCAGCAAATGCCTAATCGTCAACGAGAGCGATGAATTAATCGCAATCGGGAGAGTTAAAAAAGGAATTGTGGAAAATTTAATCGACAGAGGATGGTATCTCAGGAAGGGAGAATAATGCCGCAGGCAGCAGATACATATAAATCTCTAAACAGGGAAATCCTAAAAACCGCAGGTGTTTAGAATGGTGCTGCAGAACGGAGACTTCGTGAAAATAAATTACATTGGAAAAATCAAGGAGAGCGGAAGGGTATTTGACACAACGATAGAGCAAGTTGCAAAGGAAAATAAAATTTACGACGAGAAGATTCAATTCAAGGCAATACCCATAGTCATAGGTGCAGGTCATGTTATAAAAGGTCTGGACGAAGGACTTATAGGCACCGAGGTCGGGGAGAAGAAAATAGTAGAGATACCTCCTGAGAAAGGTTATGGACAGAGAGACCCGAAGCTGGTAAAGGTAGTCCCTCTCAAAGATTTTAAAAAGCAGGGGCTGACTCCTGTCCCGGGAATGCGAATCGAGGCAGAGGGGAGAATTGGAAAGGTACAGAGCGTAGGCGCCGGGAGGGTCAGGGTTGACTTCAACTACGGGCTTGCAGGCAAGGTTTTGGAGTACGAAGTTAACGTCGAGGAGAAAACAAACAAGCTTGAGGAGAAAATAAGGCTGCTGCTTGAACTGCACTTCCCCTATACAAACCCAAACGACCACGAAATCAAGCTCGAAAACAGCAAGGCAGTCATAATTCTCCCAGATATAGCGAAAATAAAGCAGGAAGCTCTTCTCGCTAAGCCCTATGTTGCGAGAGACATTTTCAAATTTTTAAACATAAAAGAAGTAGAATTCAGAGAAGTTTTCAAGAAGACAGAAGCACCGAGTGAAGAGAAGAAAGGCAAAGACTAAATTCTCTTCAATTTCACCAGCACAAGCTCCTTCCCTTTTTCGCATTCTATGGCATTCAAAAATTCCAAAATTTCACATGCATCGTTGCCTAGCAGACCCTCAGGGTCGCAGTACTTCGAATTTTTGCAGAAGAATTCTCTGCATTCTAAAGGCGTGAACGTAATTTTCGCTCCAGCAAATGCCTTTTTTCTGTCCACCGCTGCGAGAGTTTCAGGTTCTTCCACCTCCACCACATTCACTTTCTCATAAAGCCTGCACTCGTGCTCTTTATCCCGCACTGCCGCAACTCTGTACTTCCTTCCTTTCTCCAGATTTTCGATGCATACTTTTGATAATTCGCACTCAAGGCATTCCTCTGCCCTGCCGTAATGTATAAATTCATATCCAGCCCTTGCATGCTTAGAATCCAGCAGTGTTATTTTCATATTACTCCTGTAGCGCTCGCAATCCCTCTAGCTTTCTTTTCTGTCAAGCCTTTGCCCAGAATCGTGTACCTGCTCGGTCTGATTTTGTGCGCTCTTGTAAGAGCTTTTATGATATATTCTTCTTTTACTCCAAGTTCTTCTGCATTTGTCGGTGCGCCGATTCTTCTCAAAGAATTCTTTATTTTCTTCCAGCCGCCGCCGTGCAGGTACATCATCATTATCGCACCCACGCCGCACTGCTCTCCGTGCAGCGCAGGCTTTGGGGCAATCATGTCCAGAGCATGGCTGAACTTGTGCTCAGAGCCGCTTCCTGGTCGAGAGCTGCCTGCGATGCTCATCGCAACCCCTGAAGATATTAATGCTTTAACAACTTTTCTAATTCCTTCTTCTCTATTTTTTCTAATCACATCACAAGAATTCATTATAATCCTGGCTGTCATCAGCGAAAGAGTAGCTGCGTACTCGCTGTACTCCTCACCCTTCAACCTGTGCGCAAGCTCCCAGTCTTTGACTGCAGTGAATTTCGAGATTATATCTCCACAGCCGCTTGCAGTTAGCTTGTAAGGTGCTTTTCTTATAATCTCTGTGTCTGCGATTACCCCGAGGGGAGCTCTGGCTGCAATAGAAACAGTATTCCTGTTGTGTTTTATCGAGGCTCGGGAAGAAGCGATGCCGTCGTGCGAGGCAGCGGTTGGAATGCTGATGAATTCCAGAGAGGATTCCTCTGCAGCCAGCTTTGTGATATCAATGACTTTTCCCCCTCCTACGCCTGCGATGAAGTCAATTTTCTTTTTATGGATTAACTTCTTAACTTTCTCAACTTCATCCATCGAAGCTTCGCTGACGAGCGCAACTTCTATGTCGTGCTCCTCTCCCAGGACGCTGCAGAGCCTTTCTCCGGCAATATTATAGGTGTGCTGCCCGGAAATAACCAGAGTTTTACCCCCGAGCTTTAAATCCCTGCAGACCGAATCAGCCTTCAATATCGCATCCTTGCCTACCAGCACTGCCCTTGGAAGCTGCATGAATTTTGAGTGCATACTAACTCTTTCGTAATAAGCTATATAAAGAACTTTTTACTTTTATGCCTTCATGGCGGTTTATACCCTTCAGGATTATGTAATAAGCATAGCGATTCTCCTAATGATTCTTGCACTTGCTTGCAAGTTCCTGTTTCGCATCGTCAGGCTGGATAAATATTTCGCTGTTTCGCTTGTGCCGGCAATTGTTTTCGGCATCGTTGTTCGGGTTCTTGCGGACGCTGGATTCTATCTGAAAAGCGACTGGTGGAGCGTGACGCCCGGAATTTATTTAACTGCTCTTGCTTTTGCAAGTGCTTATCTCGCAGCTTCGCTTTACGTGCAGAAGAAGAGCGGCATTGAATACTGGAAGCTCTCGCTTGTTATTGGTACACTTGTACTGCCTTATTTCCTGCTGAATCTTGCAGGTTACATGAAGCACCCGCTCAGGATTTTCTATCCACTTGCTCTTGCAGTGCTCATTTTAGGTCTCGTTTATTTTGTTTCTTTGCTCTGCGAAAAAACCAGAATATTCAGAATGAAAGAAAATTTCATAATAATTTTTGCGCATCTGCTCGACGGCTCGGGTACATTCGTAGGCATGGAGTACTTCGGCTTTTCAGAAGAGCACATAATACCTGAGATGCTAATAAATCTCGCAGGAAGCGCTGCGATAATGATACCCCTAAAGCTTGCAGTTATACTGGCAGCGATTTATCTAATAGAAAAATGGAAGGAAGAGGAAGGGGTAGATTTATACTACGGGATGATTAAAATTACTCTGTTCATCTTGGGCATAGGCCCGGGCACCAGAAATGCACTGCTGCTTGCGCTATTTTAAGGTGATGCGATGAGAGAGAAGTGGAAGAATAACTTCAGCGAGTGGTACAATGAAATAATCGAAAAAGCTGAGATTCTGGACATTCGCTACCCTGTCAAGGGCTTGTACGTCTGGTTCCCCTACGGCTTCAAAATCAGGAAGCACGTATTAGATGCAATTCGAAATATTCTGGAGGAGAAAAACCACAAGGAAGCTTTGTTTCCACTTTTGATTCCAGAGCAGGAATTTTCAAAGGAAGCAAAGCACATCAAAGGTTTCGGGGGCGAGGTCTACTGGGTTACGCACGGCGGTTTGGAGCCACTGAACGTAAAACTTGCTCTAAGACCTACCTCTGAAACAGCGATTTATCCGATGTTTGCAGTCTGGATTCGCTCGCACAGCGATATGCCCCTGAAGGTTTATCAAATCGTGAATACCTTCAGATACGAAACCAAGCATACGAGACCATTGATCAGACTGAGAGAGATAACAACGTTTAAAGAAGCGCACACTGCGCATGCTTCGTACGAAGACGCTGAGAGGCAGATAGCAGAGGCAACAGAGGTATACAGGCGATTCTTCGATACCTTGGGCGTTCCCTATTCTATTAGCAGGCGCCCTGACTGGGATAAGTTTCCAGGTGCAGAGTACACGATTGCATTCGACACGATATTTCCGGACTATAGGACGCTTCAGATAGCAACCGTGCATAATCTCGGGCAGAACTTTGCAAAAACTTTTAACGTACAGTTCGAGAACAGGCAGGGGGAGCAGGAGTACGTTTACCAGACCTGCTACGGAATCTCGGACAGGGTTATAGCCTCCCTATTGGTTATACACGGCGATGACAGAGGTCTCTGCCTTATGCCTGAAGTCGCCCCCATTCAAATCGTAATTGTCCCAATCTGGTTTAAAAATTCTGAGAAAGATGTGGATGCGGAGGTAGAAAAACTGAAAGAAGAGCTGAAAGACTTCCGTGTTCACATCGATGACAGAGATGTCAGACCTGGAAGCAAGTACTATGACTGGGAAATCAAGGGCGTACCTTTGAGAATCGAAGTCGGTCCAAAGGATATAGAGCAGGAGAAAATTACTGTCGTTCGAAGAGATACCTGCAAGAAGCAGCAGATTGCCAGAAGGAATGTTAGAGAAAAAGTCGCAGAGATTTTGAAGGGCATTTCAGAGGATTTGAGGAAGAGAGCCTGGGAGGAATTCAACGAGCACATTCACCTCGCTGAATCTCTGGAAGAAGCCAAAAAAATAATTTCAGAAAATGGAGGGATAGTCAAGGTGCAGTGGTGCGGAGAAGAGGCGTGCGCCAAGGAAATTGAAAATGAGGCAAATGTGGATATTTTAGGCATCATTAATGAAAGCGAGAAAGGCAAGTGTGTGAGGTGCGGGAAAAAAGCGAAGAGCGTGCTGCAGCTAGGGAGGGCTTACTGAAATTTATGAGAAAGGCTTATATATGAGAAATAAATAGTATTACTCAGCATTCTTATTTTATTCAGTTTGCTCTGGAGGTTCTAAATGGAAGTTGCTGAAAGAACAAAGGAATACATGAAGGGCACAACTACAATCGGACTTGCCTGCAAGGAAGGTGTTGTTCTGGTTTCTGATAGAAGGGCGACGATGGGCACGCTGATTGCCCACAAGATAGTGCAGAAGAGCTTCATGATAGACACGCACATAGGCGCAACCGTGGCAGGAGCAGTATCAGATGCGCAGGCTTTGATAAGGTGGATACAGGCCGAGGCAAAGCTGTGTAGAATGCGCAAGGGCGAGGAGATGAGCGTGGAAGCGGTGGCAACGCTAATGGCGAATATATTGTTTTCCCAACGCTACTATCCGCTGATTGTGCAGGTTATAGTGGGAGGCTTTGACAAGAAGGGTCCGAGGCTATTTTCCATAGACCCTCTGGGAAGCTCTATCGAGGATAAAGTAATTGCCACAGGCTCTGGCTCGCCGGTTGCATACGGAGTACTGGAAGACGGCTTCAAGGAGGACCTGCCGATAGACAAGTGCGCCAAGGTAGCGGTAAGGGCGATTAAAGCAGCTCTGGAGAGGGACGCAATGACAGGCAACGGAATTGACGTAGTTAAAATCACAGAGGAAGGTTTCAAGAAATTTTCTGAACAGGAAGTCGAAAAGATAGTCAACACGCTTTAATTCTTATTAAATTGCAATTTTTGGGTGTTTAAGTGTCAGTGGAAGACAGCCTTAATGAAATTAAGAAGATAGTGAAGGACAACACTCCCGCTACTTCTCTTATAACTAAGGTGGATTTTGAGGGTCCGGAGGTAGTACTATACTCCAAGAATCCTTCGGTTCTGGCAATGAACGGGGAGATTGTCAAAGAGCTTGCTAGGATAATTCGGAAAAGGATAATTATACGGCCCGACCCCTCGGTACTGATGGAGCCTGAAAGAGCTGTAGCGAAAATCAAGGAAGTTGTACCAGAGGAAGCTGGCATAACTGACATAAAGTTCGATACAAACTTTGGCGAGACTTTAATCGAATCGCTCAAGCCCGGGCTGGTTATAGGAAAATCTGGAAAAACTCTCAGCGATATAAAGCTTGCAGTTGGCTGGACTCCCAAAGTAAGGAGAGCTCCTCCAGTACCCTCTAGGATTGTAAAGAGTATAAGGCATACGCTGCTTAAGACGAGCGACGAGCGCAAGGAAATCCTGCGCAAAGTGGGCAGGAGAATTCACAGAACGCCGATTTCAAGAGGCAGCTTCTGGATAAGAGTCAGCACTCTTGGAGGTTTCAGAGAAGTCGGCAGAAGCTCGATGTATCTGCATACACCAGAGAGCAAGGTTCTCATAGACTGCGGAGTAAACATCGCTGCCAGAGAAGGTGAAAATGCATTTCCATACCTTAACCTTCCAGAGTTCAGCATTCAGGACTTGGATGCAGTCGTTGTGACGCATGCTCACTTAGATCACTGCGGTTTTGTGCCATATCTGTACTATATGGGGTATGAAGGACCGGTTTACTGCACTCCGCCCACGAGGGACCTAATGTTCCTGCTGCACTGGGATTATTTAGACGTTATTGAAAGAGAGGGCAAGGAGCTTCCTTACTCCCGGATGTTCATTAAGAAATTGCTCAAGTATATTATTCCCCTCGACTACGGCGAGGTAACCGACATTTCCCCAGACATAAGGCTAACCTTGCACAATGCAGGGCATATTCTCGGCTCTTCGATAGCTCATTTTCACATAGGTGACGGCTTGTACAACCTCGCCTATACAGGAGACATTAAATTTGAGAAATCAAGACTTTTTGAACCTGCTAATACGAGATTTCCAAGATTAGAAGCTCTGATTATTGAAGGTACCTATGGCGGAGCGACTGACATCCAGCCGAGCAGGAGGGAAGCTGAGCAGGAGCTCATGAGAATACTGAACGATACTGTCAGTCGAGGTGGAAAAGTTCTGGTGCCAGCGTTTGCTGTGGGCAGAGCCCAAGAGCTAATGGTTGCTCTGGACGAGTACATGAATCAGGGCGTTTTGAGTCAAATGCCAGTATTTCTGGACGGAATGATTTGGGAGGCTACCGGCATACATACTACCTACCCGGAATATCTGAACAAGGAGCTCAGAGACCAAATTTTCCACAAGGGCAGGAATCCATTTTTGGCTGAAGTCTTCAAGAGGGTTACTGGCTCTACCATGAGGAAGGAAGTCATAGATGGAGAGCCCTGCGTTATAATCGCTACTTCCGGCATGTTATCTGGAGGACCCGCGATTGAATACCTGAAAAATCTGGCAGATAATCCGAAAAACAGCTTAATTTTCGTGGGCTACCAGGCAGAGGGCTCTTTGGGAAGGAGAATCCAAAAAAACTGGAAGGAAATTCCGATGAAAGACAACGGAAAGACCAAGGTTGTGCAGATAAACATGGATATTCATACGATTGAGGGTTTATCTGGGCACAGCGATCGCAACCAACTCATAAACTACGTCCGCAGACTGAATCCAAGACCAGATAGATTCGTAGTCTGCCATGGAGAAGAGTCGAAGTGCGTCGAATTAGCTTCTGCGCTCTACAAGACCTTCAGGTCTGAAACGAGAGCCCCGCAAAATTTAGAAGTTTTCAGAGTGAAATAAATGGAAATGACTTATGCGAAGGCAGGCGTGAATATCGACAAGAAAAACTTAGCTATCCAGAGTTTAGTTTCCCAGCTGGGCAAAACTCTGCGCCCCAGAAAAAAAGTTGGAGAGAGCCTATCGAAGACGGGTCATTTTTCTGGACTTATAAGATTAGACGATAAAAGGGCTCTTGCAGTAAGCACGGACGGAGTTGGCACCAAAATACTCGTTGCGCAGGCGCTGAGAAAGTACGACACAATCGGTATAGATCTCGTTGCCATGAATGCCAACGACATAATCTGCGTCGGTGCAGAGCCTCTGACCATGGTTGACTACATTGCCATCGACGACCCTGACCCCGAGATAACGAGAGAAATAGGCAAGGGTTTGGCAGAGGGCGCAAGAATCGCAAACATCTCGATATGCGGCGGGGAGATTGCAGTCTTGCCCGAGATAGTCAGGGGTTTTGACCTGGTAGGGCTCGCTGTAGGCATAGTGGATATTGATAGAATAATTACAGGGGAGAAAATCAAGCCGGGCGACGCTGTAATAGGTTTGGAGAGTTCTGGCATACACAGCAATGGCATAACTCTCGCGAGAAAAGTTCTGCTCAAGAAGCACGGCATAAATGAAAAGCTTTTTGGAAAGCGAACCGTGGGAGAGGAGCTTCTGACGCCGACAAAAATCTATGTGATAGAGGTAATGGAGGTGATTAAAAAAGTCGAAGTTAAAGGTCTTGCGAATATAACAGGTGGGGGCCTGGGAAATCTCTACAGGATAACCAAGTATGGCTTTTTAATAGACTCGCTGCCAGAGCCGCAGGATATATTTAAGGTAATCCGAAAAGAAGGCAGGGTTTCTGAGAAGGAGATGTATCGAACTTTCAATATGGGTATAGGCTTCTGCATAGTCGCAGCGCAAGAAGATGCCCAGAAAGTTATTAATATTTGCAGGAAAAACAATACGGGGGCATTTATAATCGGGAAGGTTGCAAGAGGAAGAGGAGTAAGAATTAAAAATTTTGTGCTGGGGTATTGAGATGAGAGGTTTCAGCATAGGCGAGATTCAGAAAGCTGGTGCAACAGCACTACTGGCAAAGAAAACAGGAATTAGAGTCGATAAGCGGAGAAGAAGCGTGCACGAAGCAAATGTGAAAGAATTAAAGAAACTTTTAGGGCAATTGGCGGAGGAAAAGAAACAAAAACCAAAGAAGGTCAGAAAAGATGGAGATTAAGCATATATTAATAGCGTCCTTTTCAGACTACAGAAAAAATCTGAAATTCATTCTACCCCATGCAGTTGAATACCTGCTGGACGCCGTTGTTTTTTTTATTATTGTAGTCGGAGCGTTACTTGCGATAGGATTTTCTTTGCCTTCGCTTGCCATTGAAGACGTAGAATTGCTTTATACTCAAGTACCATTTTTTGCGATGACATCTATTGTATTCGGGCTTCTTGTTTTTATTTTGCTTTTAATATTCTTCAATTCAGCAGCTAGGGCTGCGATAATCGGGATGGCTGGAGAAAGCTTTCAGGGCAGACGAGCTGCGCTCTCAAAAGGTCTGGAGAGCGCAAAGGAGCATGGATTGAAAATCTTCTTATTTCAGACCCTGCTCGGAACGGCGTACGTTGCCCTTATTTTGGTTGCGCTTTTGCCTGTGGGATTCTTAGCCACGGGCAATTTGCTTGTCGCTACAGCAGGGCTTTTTATTTTTTTAATTTGCATTTCTCTATTCTTTCTGGTTTATATATTCGCTCTTTTCGTGCCGCAGGAGATGGTGCTCAAGGGAAGAGGATTAATCGAGAGCTTTAAGGAAAGTTTTTTGTTCGTCAGAGAGAATTTCAAGGCAGTTATAGCTTATGGAGTGGCTGCCAGCATGGTAGTTGTATCTGTCGGAGTTCTGTCTATTGGGATAGGCTTTCTCGGCGCTGGAAAACTGTTCGCAAAAATTCTTCAAAATTTGTTTGCTTTAATCGCAGGGCTGGTAATCGCCCCTTACTTTGAAATAGTCAAGACATATATGGTCGCTAGTGAAGCACATGGATGAGTTAGAGAAAATAAAAACGGAAAAAATGAGGAAGCTTCTGGAAAGAACTGCAGCGAAAGAAACAAAAATTCCACAAGCGCCGATAAAAATTGCAGATGCAGATTTTGATGCAGCCTTGAGGCAGTATCCTCTCCTGCTCGTTGATTTCTGGGCTGCGTGGTGCAATCCCTGCAGGATTGTAGCTCCAGTGGTCGAGGCGCTTGCGAAGGAATATGCAGGCAAGCTTGTGTGCGCAAAGCTCAACATAGATGAGAATCCTATTACTGCAACTAAATTAAGCAATTAATTCAATAGCAATTATGTACATTGGCAGCGAAGAAATTTTGCGGAGAATAAGGGAAGAGAAACTGCTTGAGAACTGCGACCTAAAAAATGTTCAGGGCGCAGGGGTAGATTTGGAAATAGAGAAATTATTCGAAATAGCTTCAAACGCATCTCTCGGCAGGGAAAAAAGAGAGCTTCCTGAGCTGCGGGAAATCATACCGAAGGTAGTGCGTAAGACTCGCGGTCTTCCGAAGGAAGATTGGCAGACACGCCAGCTTCCTTACGGAAATCTTGCTATCGCAAGGGGCAGGGTATTCCGGCTAGCGCCAAAGAAGTACTACCTATGCACGACGAAAGAGAGAGTAAATATGCCCTCCGACTTAATCGCCTTTATCCTGCCCCGCTCGACTTTGTTCAGGTCGGGCGTTTCCCTGCGCACCGCAGTCGTTGACCCGGGCTATGTCGGCGCACTGACGCTCGGCATTAAAAACGAGAGCGAGCACGAGTTTATGCTCGAAAAAAATTCGAGAATCGCGCAGATAGTTTTCTCAAAGGTCTATGGAAAGGCAGAAAACTATAGTGGAAAATATCAGGGTGGCAGAATATCATGAAGCTATCTATCGTTATACCTGCTCTCGATGAGGAAAGCCGCATTGAAAAATGCTTGAGCTCCATAGTCCGGCAGGACATCCCTCGTACCGATTATGAAATAATTGTGGTAGACGGAGGGAGTAGAGACAAGACCGTTGAAATAGTCAGAAAATATGCAGATAAGGTGATATTGTCTGAGAAAAAAGGCATAGGATACCAGCAGAATGTTGGAGCCATATATGCTGCGGGCGATATTCTAATATTTATACATGCAGATACTTACTTTATCAGGAGAGATATATTCAGAAAGCTGCTCGAATATTTTGAGGATAGGACTATCGTTGGAGGAGCAATCGGTCATAAATACTACCCAGAAAATAAATACGGAATAAAGATTTTTAATACTCTTGACTCCTTCTTAGCGTCGTTTTTTGTATATCTAAATATGCCTCGAACCGGCGGACCAGTTACGGTTGTCAGAAAAGATGTATTTAATGAAATTGATGGATTTATTGAAAATCTTTACGAAGATGTTGAAATAGGATTCAGATTAGAAAAAATAGGGAAAATATTTAGAGATACTGAAATAAGTGCGTACTCCTCTAACAGGCGGCTGGAGAAGGATGGAGTCGCGAAGAATGTTTTAAAATATGCCCTTCTAAATGTTGCTTTAAAACTGGACAAGGCAATAGAGGTCGACTATCCCAAGATACGGTAACATAAAATATTTATTCACGTAATCCAAAGAAGGTACGAGAAGATGTTCGGAGAAAAAGAGTTTGAAATCGCACTGCAGGCGTATAAGAGGGAAACGAGCCGAAGGGGGAGCGACGAATTTACCTCCCTGAGAAAGAACAACAATTTTTTCGAGGACATAACTGAAAAAGAGCACGTGGAGCAGCAGGTGCGATTGTTCATAAACTTAATTTCCAGGATGAACAGGGACAGCTATTCAAATAGATACGTCATCCAGAGCTTCATACTCGAGTTCTGCAAGTATTTAGACAAGGAATTTCTCTTCAGCATAAAAAGTGCAGCCACGTTCTTTGACGTAAAAGAAAAGCTGAAGGGATTCACAGGCGAAATATACGACACCTACAAGAAATTCACCCAGAATATAGCGCTGAACAGCCTCGAACACCTGCTGGAAGACTACGGCTCGTTGCTTAAATTTGCGAACCTCGACCAGGCGGAGAGCTATACGAAAAAGTCAGAGGGCGGGGGAGTTTGGTCAGGGAATAAGCTGTGGTAGAATTTTTTATCCGCTATTGTGCGACGTTGCTACACCTAATTACACCCTCTTCATCATCTGCTTGAATTCTTTGTAAATTGCCTTTACTTCCTCTATCGAAGCTTCGTCTTCCAAAGTTGTAAGATCACCGATAGGCTTATCCATTATGATTGTTTTTAAAACACGCCTCATTATCTTACCGGACCTCGTCTTAGGAAGTTTTTCAACGAAGTGAATCTCCTGAGGTGTAGCTATGGCACCTATTTGTTTACGAATTTCTTCGGTTATTTCCTTCTTAAGCTCATCTGCTGGTTTATATCCCTCTTTTAATATCGCAAAGATGATAATATTCTCTCCTTTTATAGGGTCCGGCCTGCCTATTACAGCAGCCTCGGCTACAAATGGGGTTTTTACAACAGCACTTTCTATCTCTGCTGTACCCAACCTATGACCTGCGATTTTTAAAACTTCATCTGCTCTTCCAAGTAACCAGAAATAACCATCTCCGTCCTTTATCGCATAATCTCCTGTGTAATACATCCCTTTAAACTTTGACCAGTAGACCTCTTTGTACCTTTCAGGATCTTTGTAAAGCCCCATCAACATACCAGGCCAAGGTTTTCTTATTACTAAATAGCCTTTTATACCAGTGCCTACCGGATTGCCTTCCTCATCCACTACTTCTGCATCTATACCAGGTAAGGGCAGGGTTGCTGAGCCAGGTTTAAGTGGTACGAGCCCTAAGCCAGGTGCGGGCGATATCATTATTCCTCCTGTCTCTGTCTGCCACCAAGTATCAACTATCGGGCATCTTTCTTCTCCTATATGCTTGTAATACCATTCCCATACTTCTGGATTGATAACTTCGCCGACCGAGCCCAGTATCTTTAAACTACTTAAGTTATATCTCTTTATGCGCTCTTCACCATAACGCATAAACATCCTGATTGCAGTTGGAGAGGTATAAAAGATTGTGACCCCGTACTTTTCTATAATTTCCCACCATCGGTCAGGAGTTGGATAATCAGGTGCTCCTTCATACATGAGAACTGTTGCACCATGAAGTAAAGGCGCATAAACTATTGACGAGTGCCCTGTTACCCAGCCTACGTCGGCAGTGCACCAATACACAGATTCATCTGATATGTTAAACACCCATTTGTATGTGGCATAATTATAGACCAAGTATCCTCCAGTTGAGTGGACGACTCCTTTAGGCTTCCCTGTGGTTCCAGATGTATAGAGGATATACAAAGGATGCGTGGACTCCAAAGGCTCAGGTTCAACATAATCACCAGCATCCTTTATCAATTCATGATACAAAAAGTCTCTACCCTCTTTTATCTTTATATCTTCTCTCATCCTTCTTATTACAACTACTTTCTCCATAGTAGGAGTAGCCTTCAGGGCTTCGTCAACTATCTCTTTAAGTGGTACGTATTTTCCCCTTCTCCTTCCAAAGTCTGCGGTTATCAAAACCTCTGCCGATGTGTCATTAATTCTATCTGCCAGGGCTTGGCTACTGAACCCTGAAAACACAACGGTATGGATAGCACCTATTCTTGCAGTCGCAAGCATTGCAATCGTGAGTTCTGGGATTATTGGTAAGTATAAAACCACCCTATCTCCCTTCTTTACTCCAAGATTCTTCAGCACGGAAGCAAACCTGTTCACTTCACGATAGAGTTGAAAATAACTGAAAGCCTTTGTATTCCCCTCCTCATCCTCCCAGTATAAAGCCACCTTATTCTTATGCCATGAATATAAATGTTTATCTACGCATAGGTAAGATGCATTGAGCATACCACCAACGAACCATTTTGCAAATGGCTCTTCCCATTCGAGAACCTTACTCCAATGTTTAAACCAATGCAGTTTCTCTGCTTCTTTCTCCCAAAAACTTTCTATGTTGGCGGTTGCACTCTCTTGAAGGTCTATATATCCCTTTATAGGATAAAATTTTACTTCTTCCATTTTTTTACTTTCAAAGCTAAGCAAAACAACTTTCACGCCTAAGTGCGATTATACGTATTACAATCATGAGGTACTATTGAAAGACTATTGCAGGCTTTTCATATAAAGTTTACGTCTTGCTGCTTTTTTCTCATTACCCTCTCATAAACCTTCTTAACCTTCTCTCGCAGCTCCTCCAGCGCCCCCTCGTTCACGAGCATAAAATCAGCAAGCGCAATTGCACCCCCTAGTCCGTAGCCGAGCTCTCTTAAGTCTCTCTCCTCGAATTCTTTCCAGAGTTTCGTGTCGTCGCCCCTGCCCCTTTTTTTCAATCTGGAAAATCTGGTTTTCTGGCTGCTGTGCACAGCGAGAGTGTAGATATTTCCAAACTTTTGTCTGAAGAAAGCAATTTCTTCCAAACTTCTTATCCCCTCGATTACAAGGACATAGTCCTTCATTTTTTCAATTTGCTCGAAGCACCGCCTTGCTATCTCTTCTTCTCCAAATTCTTCACGCAGGTCAACTGAAATTTTTCCTAAGTTTTCTGGAGTTATCTTATATCTTCTTCGCTCTGCCTCTTCTCTAACCACATCTCCCATGCGCACGATAGAAATGCTTCTCTCCTCAAAAAATCTCGCAACTTCGTTCTTCCCTGCACCGGGCATGCCGGTGATACAAATAACTTTCATATCGCACCTGCTTATTTTATGTTATAAACGAAGGTCCAGACTAGTATCCAGGTCATGAAAAATAGGAGATATCCCTTCGTCAGCCAGTCCTTGAATAAAAATTCAGAAAGATTAAAGAGTTTCATGCACAGAATCCTCAAGGGATATGCAACGATGGCTCCAAAAAAAAGCACGTTCAGCAGGGTTAAATTTGTTTTGCCGAAATACAAGCCAGAGATTATTCCCGCAGCAAAACCTGCAGCAGCATGCAGCAAACTTATCTTCCTTTCAATTTCCTTATCCATACAAATCGCTCCTCTACATTTTTATAATGCAATTATATAAACTTCACTACCATGAAAATAGAAATGTCGAGCTTTGATGTTCTTGCTGTTGCAAATGAGCTAAAAAATTTAAGAGGCGCACGCCTTAATAAAGTTTACCAAGTTTCGCCGCAAGAATTAAAGATTCAGCTGAATGTAAAAGAGCTTGGAAAGCAGGAGCTTGTGATCGAGGCAGGGAAGCGCATCCATCTCACAGAATATCCAAAACCGAGCCCTGAGAAGCCCAGCACTTTTGCAATGACGCTTCGCAAGTACTTAGAAAATGCAGTTTTAACAGAGATAAGGCAGGTTTCCTTCGACCGCATAGTAGAGCTGAGTTTCAAAAAAGGTGAAGAAGAATTCAAGCTAATTGGCGAGCTTTTTGGGAAGGGAAACATTATACTGACCGACAAAAACTACAAAATTCTTGCGGTGATGAAGCCGCAGATATTCAAAGCTCGGTCTTTAGTTGGAAAGGCAGCATACGAATATCCGCCGCAGAGGCTAAATCCCTTTGAGGTTTCAAAGGATGAGCTGATGCGGATAATAAACGAATCCAAGTTAGACGTCGTGAGAACGCTTGCTTCGCCCCTGGGGTTGGGAGGTTTATACGCCGAGGAACTCTGCTTAAGAGCAGGCGTAGAAAAAAACAAAGAGAAAATAACAAACGAAGAAGTTTCAAGACTTTTTAATGCACTGGTGGAACTGAAAAATTTAGTCAGTAAGGAAAAGCCCGTAATAATTTTTGACGGCGATGCAGCAGTGGATGTAGTACCCTTCAAACTCCAAATCTACGAAGGCAAGAGAATGCAGGAATTTGATTCCTTTAACAAGGCTGCGGACGAGTACTTCACCAAGTACGAGGTCAGAAGGGTAGAGAGCATAAGAGATGCCGAATTTGAAAAAGAAGTCGCAAGACTTGAGGCGAGACTGGAAGAGCAGGTTCGCGTGCTTGAGAAATACAGAAAAATTGAGGAAGAGTACAAGCAGCTTGGAAATCTGATTTATGCAAATTTCAGAAGCATAGAAAATATCCTGACTGCGCTTTCAAATGCAAGAAAGACGCATTCCTGGGAGGAGATTGCAAAAAAAATTGAGGAAAGCAAGGAAAAAACTGTCGAAGCCAGTATGATTAAAAAGCTACTGCCAAAAGAAGGAGCTTTGATTGTAGAGCTTGACGGTACTAAAGTCAGATTGGATATGAAAAAAAGCGCAGCACATAATGCTGATTTCTACTATGAAAAAAGCAAGAAAGCCAGGGGGAAGATAGCAGGGGTGGAAGAGTCGATAGGAGACACTGAAGCTAAAATAAGAGAGCTCAAGAAAAGAGGCAGGAAAGCGATTGCACTAAAAGAAAAAAAGCCCGAGAAAAAAATAGCAAGAAAGAAAGAGTGGTACGAAAAATTCAGGTGGTTCATTTCGTCTGATAATTTTTTAGTCCTCGGCGGCAGAGATGCTACGACCAACGAAATACTGGTAAAAAAGCACATGAGCAGCAATGACGTTTTCGTGCATGCAGATATCTACGGTGCTCCTGCCGCAGTTATAAAGACCGAAGGGAGAGAAACACCCGAAGCAACAATACAGGAAGCTTTCGACTTTGCAGCCTCTTACTCGAAGGCATGGAAGCATAACATTTTTGGTTTAGATGTCTACTGGGTTGCGCCAGAGCAGGTGAGTAAAACAGCAGAGCACGGCGAATATGTCGCAAAGGGCGCATTTGTAATTCGGGGCAAAAAAAATTTTGGAAAAGGCAAGGTCGAAGTTGCAGTCGGAGTCAAGATAAACGACGAAATTAAAGTAGTAGGCGGTCCAACTTCAGCGATTGAGAAGCAGGCGAAATATTTCGTCAGAATCATACCGGGAAGAATGAAAAGCAAAGAAGTTGCAGAGATAATTAAGAACAAACTGCTGGAAAAAATCAGCGAAGAGGACAAGGAAAGAATCAGGAGAATTGCGCTCGAGGAAATTCAGGAGTTTCTGCCCGGCGGCGGGAGCGAGGTTAGGGAGTAATAGCTTCAGAGCCAAGCTACCAATCATATTTTTGCTGTTTTAACCAATTCGAAAATACATTCGTGTCCAAAACCAGAGTCATTTAAATCCCTTTGCCAAGCCCTTACGCATTTCTTCCACGGTCTTGCCAATGTCCTTACACAGCTCAGTGCCCTCCTCTTTCTTAAACCTTTCATACACCTTCTGCAAATGTTCTGGCACATTCTGGAATTCTGTCTTAATCTTCAGCAGCCGCTCATATTTTTCCATGAACAGAGGCATGTTCACTTTCTCACTTTCGGGCATGACGTCAAGCAATCTTTTTATCAGCTCGTTCTTTGTGCCAGTTACTTTGAGATTTTTTTGTCTTGCAATTTCTTTTAGCTCGGGTATCGTTTTTCCATTAAGCTCATTCTCAGTACTGTGCAAAATCTCCTCAAGCTCTTCGAGGTCTTCCCTGAACTCGTGCTCGATTAACCTGCTCGGTTGGATGTTTAGAAGATTTGTGGTAAGCATTTTTTTAATCTCCGCAATTGTTTTCTCTCCTATGCCGTCTACTGGAAATTTTTTCGGCGAGTATTCGAGAAAGGCATTAAAAACCCGCATCGGAGTGCCGAACTTTTTAAGCAGAGCGCTAGCTCGTATGGTGCTCACTCCGATTAAGCCGGAGAGCAAAAAAAGTTGCTTGTCTAAATCAGAAGTCTTCGTCTTCTTGTGCCTTATCGAGAGATATTCTTTTGTTTCTCCCTTGGTAGCCCAGAATCTCAGTATATCAGCAGTGTCGTAGGCGCTGCCGGAGGGTATTATCGTTATGCCCATATCCTGAATCTTTTTGAATATCGAGGTCAAAGCATGCGGATGTACAAAAAACTGCGTGCTCCACATCGTGCGAGGCTGCGTTCGAGCAGAGCGGCGGGGATTTAAAACCTTGCCGAGCGTATCTATACTGTAGCACCTGCCGCTCTTCGAGCTTGTGAAGACAGCACCCTCCAGAATTATCCTCGCATCCTCATACTCCAGCAGGTGCTCGATCTGCGTGAAGAGCCTTCCGTCAGAGATGCTCGTCAAAAAATCGCTTGCCCTCTTGCGCTCCACTGCGATAGTGCCTTCGCTCGTCTGCACTAAATAGTCCGCAATCTCGAGGGGTTTCTCTATCACTGTAACGTCCTTGAATTCTTTGAGGTAGCGCACCACGAAAGTCCGTGCCTCGTGAGCGTCGTAAACTATGACAGGTTTGCCGCCCATGAAGTCGTCGAGGAGCATATTTCAATGATATTAAGTTAACGAATATAAAGCAAGACAATTATGTTAAAGTGGAAGAGACAAAAAATGGGATGAGAATCGTAGGAGCTGAAGTTATTGAGTTAAATCCTGTCATCAGAATATAACCGTTGGAGAGAATTAATAAACAGCAAGTTTGAATTTAGAAGACAGCTGAAAAAGTTCGGCTATGGTGAAGAAATGACAAATGCTCTAGTTGATTCAGTAGTACAAAAATGCAGAGTTGCTAAGTTTCGGTTAAGAGACAAAAGCGATAGACCGATTGTATGTTCAGCAGTTAAAGAGAAATGCGATTTTTTGGTTACCGAAGACGAACATCTAAAAATAGATGCCCGGAAATATATTAATGCCGTAAGTCCCAGAGATTTGATTTTATGAAATTAATCCACAGAAACTTGAAGGAAGGAAAAATAAAATTAAAGCCAGAGACGCTGGATGATTTGTGGTACCTCAAAAGCATTATCACCAGAGGCGATTTAATTTCTGGAAGGAGTTACAGGCGCATCCGGGACGAGGAAAAGCTCAGGGCAGACAAGGGCGTAAGAGTGCCGATTTCAGTAGATATTCGTGCTGAGAGCATAGAATTTCATCCCTATATCATGCGCCTGCGCATCACCGGGAAAATCGAGCGCGGTCCGGAAGATATAATCTCTCTGGGCTCGTATCAAACTATAGAAGTCCAGCCGAATGATGTGATTGCAGTTACGAAAGCCGAGTGGAAAGGCTGGGAGATTGAAAGGCTGAAAGAGGCTGAGCAGGCTGCGAAAACACCCCTGGTGCTCATAGTAAGTGTTGAGGAAGGGGAGGCAGAGTTTGCGCTCGTAAGAAGGTATGGCCTGGATTTTCCGGTCAGAGTTACAACTCAAGTGTCAGGGAAGCGTGTCGAAAAAGAGCATGAGAATAGTCTGAAAGAATTCTACGCCGACGTTGCCCACAAAATCAGCGAAACGCTGAAGAAAGAAGAAGTCAAAGCCGTGATTATAAACGGTCCTGGCTTCACAAAAGAAAACCTGCTCGCTTTCCTGAAGGACAAGCACCCGAAAATCGCAGAAATTTGCTATTTAGAAAGCACCGGCGCAGGCGGAAGGCCGGGAGTGCAGGAAGTCCTCAAGCGTGGCGCAGTTGATAGAATCGTGGAAAACAGCAGAGTTTCTCTGGAGACCAACTTGGTGGAGAAGCTGTTCGAAGAAATAGGAAAGAATAAACTTGCAACGTACGGCTTGGAGGAAGTGAGAAAAGCACTCGAATATGGAGCTGTTGAAAAGCTTCTGATAAGCGATGCTTTCCTGAGAGGCAGCAATGCTTCTGACGAGCTCATAGAAAAAACAAAAAAAACCAAGGGAGAAGTAATTATAATATCAACCGAGCACGAGGCTGGCGAAAGGCTGCAGGGTATTGGAGGCATTGCTGCGCTGCTGAGGTTTAGAGTTTAGTCAAATCCCCTTGCACACGGCGAATCTAACTTGGGAATGCAACTTGCCAATTGGCAAATTAACCCTTGGACAGCCCTTAACTTGCACACGGCGAATCCACAGAGTTAGGAATGCAACTTTAAGAACATGTATGCGCCTCAATATATTGTTCAACTTGCACACGGCGAATCCCAAACTAACTTTCAGTAAATTTTATAAACGCTAAAATAAAAACATAGTCTATGGAATTTGAAGTAGAAATCTGGAAGGGGGAAGATGGCTGGTTTGTTGTAGAGTGTCCTTCGCTTCCCGGATGCATGTCTCAAGGCAAGACATTGGATGAAGCGATTAAAAACATCAAAGAAGCTATAGAAGGCTGGCTTGTAGCAGCAAAAGATTCAAAAATATGGAAAGAGCCTATTCCAAAAGAAATTAAAGTTAAACCAAAAATTAAAGTAGCTCTATAAATTCTTCTACTGTTAAACCTGCTTTTTTAATTTGGGAACGTAACAATCCCTTATCTAATTCTCTATGCAAGGGAATGGTTAATATTAACATTATGCCCTCCTTTTTCATATGAACATGACTACCTTTTTGCCGGATTACGTTCCATCCCGCTTTACTAAAAGCCCTTATAGCCTCATAACCTGAAATTCTTGGAAGTTTTGTACCCATGCTCTCGAATACTATTCTATGAATTTTAATCTTTCGCTCTTGCACACGGCGAATCTAACTTGGGAATGCAACTATCTGGGTCTTCTCCATCCTTATTTATAAAGTGGGAGATAAAAAGATGATCATCGATGGAAATGATTACGGATATATTTGGAAGGAAAATTAGGCTTACGGATGAGAGGTGGGAGTACATAGTTAATAAACGTCCTATTTTGAGGAATCTAAGAACAGAATGCGAAATTACGATAAGCGAGCCAGAGCTTATTAAGCGCAGTACATACGACCCAGAAGTTGTGCTATGCTACCGATACTTTAAAGAGTTAATGGGTGGAAAGTATATCGTGGGCGTGGTGAGGATAGACTATGATAGTTTTGTTGTCACTGGTTACATTACCGATAGAATTAAGAGAGGCGAAGTAATATGGAGAAAAAGTTGAAGTTCTTCTTAGATGAAAAGGGCGATGTGTTAGATGTTACCGTTGGCGAACCTCAGCCAGCGATAAGCGAAGAAATTGGTGACGATATTATACTCCATAAGAATGATAAAGGCGAAATTGTCGGCTTTACTATACTCAATTTCATAAAGAGATTTAAGAAATTGGGCATGAGTAGAGAAATTCCTATAGTTGCTAAGTTTGCTACTTAGAATTTATTGTATTTTTTCTCTTAGCTTTATATTGCCCTCGGCGAATCTAAATTAGGAATGCAACCCACTTCATTCCTGCAACTCCCCTGAAAGCCTCTAGGACCTATAACTATTTAGAAATTTTTTCCGTAAGATACTTCCGATTCTTCTCTTTTGGATTTCTTTCTTCTGCACTCAATATCGTACCTAAGAGATTGTGCCTATCTACAAGTACGATTCCCATCCCCTTTGATCGCATCTCTTTGTTAAATCTATTGATTGACTCACATCCATACTTCAACATAGTATAGGGCGTGACAGCAGTAAAAGAATAGTCAAAATAATCAGTAAATAGATATAAGTGCAAATTTTAAAAGTTATAAGGAGGGAAAAATGCCAAGAAAGAGAAAAAAGTCTGAAAATCCATTTGGTATAGACCTAACAGGGATTGAGGATATAAAATTTCCAAAAATAGACAATATTTGGAAAAAACCTACTAAGAAACAAATAGCATGTGAACGGTTAGAAAGAAATAAACATAAGGGAGCAACGGGGGAAGAAGAAGCAAGGATATAATGTTAAGGGGACTGGACGGGGTTCAGATCTTGAGGTAGAAAAAACAAATTGGTTAACAGGTAAAAAAGAAAAAAAATACGTTAAGGTTAAGACGGGCGAAGCAGAGCTATCAGAACTTCAGAAAAAAACTAAAAAGGAGAAGAAGGGCAGATACGAGGTCTATAGAGCTGACCCATGGATTTATTAAGACATACAGAAATTCTAGAAGCGTGACTTTGAATGGGCGACTACAAAGCTAATGTGGATGCTATAAAGTTGATTGTTATAGTAATCGTTTCGATTGTTGCAGAGGCGATGTGGGGAGATAAAACTACGTTGTCCAATTGCGCCAGTCCTTCCATCAATTCCGGCTCTTTCTCATAGACGTCCAGACCTGCTCCGGCAATGGTTCTATTTTTGAGCGCCGCTACGAGAGCACTCTCATCCACAACAGGACCCCTAGAGGTGTTTATGAGGTAGGCAGAGGGCTTCATCAGCTTTAATTCCCTCTCGCCAATCAAGTGATACGTGGCCGGGAGCAGGGGGACGTGCAGGGTGACGAAGTCCGATTCCTTTAAAAGCTCTTCCTTGGAGACGTATTCGACGCCCAGCTCCTTTTCGAGCTTCTTCTTTCTTCTTGGTTCGGTGTACAGCAGTTTCATATTGAAGCCCTTTCCTCTTCTCGCCACCGCCGAGCCTATTCTCCCGAGACCGAGTATGCCGAGGGTCTTTCCATACACATCCCTGCCGGTCAGAAGCGTTGGAGACCATCCCCTGAATTTTCCTTTCCTTGTAAACCTGTCGGCCTCCGCTACCCTTCTCGCACATGCCGTGAGCAGAGCCCACGCAAAATCCGCAGTAGTCTCTGTTAATACCTCCGGGGTGTTTGTGACCACGATGCCCCGAGAAGTAGCGGCCTTGATGTCGATGTTATCATAACCCACGGCATAGTTCGAGATAACCTTGAGGTTGGGGGAAGCGTCCATTACCTCCGCATCTATCCCGTCAGTGAGGAGGCAGAGCAGCCCGTCCTTTTCCCTTACCCCTTTGATGATCTCTAGTTTGCTCAGCGCCCTATCGTGGGAATTGACTTCGACGCTTACCTCTTTCCTGAGCACATCTAAGCCCTCCTCAGGGATCCTCCAAGTGACAAAAACCTTCTTCATCGTTTTTTCTCCATAAACGATACCAGCGAATATAGGCACTGATTTACAGGCGTTTTGACATTCACTTCTCTCCCCTTCCTTAAGACTATTCCATTTAAAGCTTCCACCTCTGTTTTCCTGCCAGA
>Ga0180009_10002155_pt1 | contig 23332 bp, 19 predicted proteins | sample OS_PC_MetaG_FD_123537 | JGI IMG/M metagenome (GOLD analysis project Ga0180009, IMG submission 123537) | Groundwater microbial communities from the Aspo Hard Rock Laboratory (HRL) deep subsurface site, Sweden - OS_PC_MetaG | ecosystem: Environmental > Aquatic > Deep subsurface > Groundwater...
ACCCCTCGGGATGACAAGCCACTGTCTTGCCCCGTCCGAAAACCGGACTACTGGTTCCAGGTAACGCGAGGTATACCGCTCCAACAGGGGTGATGGTTCCCCAATAAGGCGAGTATGTTGAAGAACGAGCCGAAAAGCAGGCCGGTCCTCAGGAACTTTTTTCAGAAGCTGGCGGGTGGGCCCGGATTTGTTGCCAAAGGCAATACCGACGGTGGTTCACGCCGGAACGTCTTTCATAGCCGGGACGCCAGATATCGCTTGCTCTCGGAAAGCTTTTCCGATGTCATCTGGACCGCCGACCTCGACATGCGCTTGACTTATGTCAGCCCGTCCATTGAACGGCTCTATGGTTTTAAAGCCGAAGAGGCGATCGGTCGGCATATGGCGGAAATGCTGACCACGGACTCGTACCGATTGGCCAGGGCCCATTTTTTCAAGGAGTTTCATGAATGGTACGACACGGCCACGGGGAGCGGAAACCTGAATCGCCTGGAACTCGAACACCGGTGCAAGGACGGCGCCACGAAATGGGCTGAAGTCGTCACCACGACCGTTTTCGATGAAAACGGAATGCTGTCAGGCGTCATGGGCGTGACCCGGGACATATCCGAGCGCAAGCTGGCGGAAACCGCCCTTTTCCAAAGCGAGAACCTGTTCCGGACCCTGACCGAGACGGTTCCGGCGGCCATTTTCATTATCAAGGACGAGCGGGTCGAGTACAGCAATCCGGCCGGCGAGGAGATAGCCGGTCTTCCGCTTTCGGAGTTGCGCAAAGTCCATTTTTCGGACTTCGTGCATCCGGATTTTCGATCACTGGTTCGGGAGCGGGGTACGAACCACCTGCGCGGGGAGTGGGCCAACTCCCGGTACGAGTTCAAAATCCTCAATCCGCGACTCGGAGAACGCTGGCTGGATTTCAGCGCCACGGCCCTGGAAATCGACGGTGAACCGGCCATGCTGGGCGCCGCCCTCGATGTGACTCAGCGAAAGGAGTTTGAGACGGCGCTCCGCCAAAGCGAGGAGCGGTTCACGTCCTTCATGAAGCATTTTCCCGGGGCGGCCTGGATCAAGGACGCGCGAGGAAGACTGATCTTTGTCAACGAAGCGTATGCCCGGGCCTATGGCCAATCCGAAAACGACCTGGTCGGCAGGATGGAGCAGGACCTCTGGCCGCCTTCTCTGGCCGACGAGTTCGCAGAGAGGGATGCCCGGGTCGCCAGTCGGGGAGCGGTCATCGAGGTGGTGGACCAGTTACCTGCCCAGGACGGACCTCATTGGTGGCTGACCAAGAAATTCCCCATCTTCCAAAAGGACGATCCGCCTCTGATCGGTGGAATTTCCGTGGACGTCACCAAGCGGAAGCAGGCCGAGGAGGCAATGAAAAAAAGTGAGGAACGATATCGTTTCATTGCCGAAACCGCCTCGGATACCATGTGGCAGGCCGACATGGAGGGCCGTTTCACTTATCTGAGCCCCGCTTTCGAAGCCTGGTCCAGGTACAGCGTTGAAGAAGGCCTGAAGATGCGGTTCGAGGAACTACTCAGTCCGGAGTCATATCGGGAGGCCATGTCCCTGCTGGGGGAAAAGCGGGAAGACCATCTGAGCCGAAACCGGGGACCTTGCCAGTCGGTGGTCCTGGAACTTGAACACATCAACCGATACGGTCGAAGCATCTTCTGTGAGGCCAACGTCAAGTTCATCCTGGACGAAACGGGACGGCCCGTCGGACTGACCGGCGTCACCCGGGATATATCGGGTCGCAAGCGGGTCGAGGAGGCCGTCAGGAGCCGGGAGGAGACCGCCCGCGTGCTCCTGAACGCCACATCGGACGCCGCCGCCCTGATGGACAACCAGAAAAAGGTTCTCATTGCCAACGATAAATTCTCCCAGCGCTTTTATCCCGCCGGGCTGGACCTTTCCCGAATGACCATCGATGACATCGCTCCGCCCGAGTACCGGGACCAGTACGTGAAGGCAGTGGAAAAGGTCCTGTTGACCGGCAACCTCGTCCTGATGAGGGAGGAACAGGCCGATCATTATTTCGAAAACCGGTTCTATCCGATTTTCGATCATGAGGGCCGGGTCGGCCGGGTCGCCTTCTTCTCGCGGGACATGACCCTGCAGATACGGGCCAAGGAAGAACGGCAGGCCTATCAAAACCAGTTGCGCCTGCTGGCCTCGGAACTGGCCATGGCCGAGGAACGGGAGCGGCGCCGGCTGGCCGAGCATCTGCACGATCAGATCGGCCAGACCCTGGCCTATTCCCTGACCCGGTTGCGGGGCCTGGTCGATGCCGTTCCCGATAAGGAAATGCGTTCCAGCCTCGACCAGATCACCGGCCTCCTCCAGGAGGCCATCAAGGACACCCGGTCTTTGACCCGGGACCTGAGCCCTCCCATGCTTTACGACTTCGGGCTGGGGTCCGCCGTCGAGTGGCTGGTCGATGAGGTCCAGCGGGATCACGGCCTGTTCGTCCAGACCGAGATCGACGAAGGAGAGGGCTCCCTTGACGAGGATATCCGGGCCACGATCTACCGGGTCGTTCGCGAACTCTTGATCAATGTGGTCAAGCATGCCCAGGCCGCGACGGTCCGGGTCAGTATCCGCGCCTACAATCGGAGCGTCTCCTGTCAGGTCGAGGATGACGGCATGGGCTTCGAACAGCCCAAGCAAGGGGCCCGCCTGGCCGCGGGAATGGGGTTCGGACTGTTCAGTATTCGCGAAAGAATAGAATACCTGGGGGGCAAGTTTTCCATCGTTTCAATTCCGGGCAAGGGAACGCTGGTCAGCTTTTTTCTGCCGCTCACCCGGAACGTGAAAACGAACGGAGATCAGAAATGAAGACCCGGGTCGTTCTGGCTGATGATCACACCATCACGCGGGAAGGCCTCCGCGCCCTGCTGGCCCAGCACCTCGACATCGAGATCGTCGGTGAGGCGGACAACGGACGAACGGCGGTCCAGTTGGCCCTGGAACTGGTGCCCGACGTGGTCATCATGGACCTGAGCATGCCGGAACTCAATGGCGTCGAGGCGACCCGGCGGATCGTCAAAGCCTGTCCCCAGGTCCGGGTCATTGCCCTGTCCATGCATTCCGCTTCGAACTACGTCAACCAGACGCTTCAATCCGGCGCCTCCGGATATCTGACCAAGGAGTCCGCGTTCCAGGATATCGTCAAAGCGATCCGGGCCGTCCAGGGCGGCCGGTCCTATATCAGTCCCGATATCATTGACGCCGTGGTCGAGGGCGTTTCTTCGCCCCGGTCCCGGTCCGGAGGGAAACTGGCCAGCCTGACCGCTCGGGAACGGGAGGTCTTGCAGCTGCTGGCCGAGTCCAGGACGACCAAGGAAATAGCGGCCCACCTCAACATCAGCGTCTATACGGTCGACAGCCATCGCCGGCGGATCATTGACAAACTGGGCATTCGGGACGTGGCCGGCCTGACCCGGTTCGCCATCCGGGAAGGTCTGACCTCCCTGGACTAGCCCGTCCCGGAAGCGGCCCCGGACAGTTTGGGGCCGCGGTAGAAGTCAACCGGAATCTTCGGGTCAAATCTTCCCGTCTATGACAGCCACGGCATCGATTTCAATCAAGGCTTCCGGGCGCAGCAGCCCGGCGACGATCACGCCGGTGGCGGCCGGGAAGTCCTTCTTGAAAAACTCCCGCCGCACGTCGGCCGTGGCCCGATAGTTATCCGCCGTGGTGATGTAGTCCACCGTCTTGACCACGTCGTCGAAGGTGGCGCCGGCCGCCTCGAGAATCCGGCCCATGCTTTGATAAATGATCCGGGTCTGGCCGACTATGTCCCCCGGGGCCAGGACTTCGCCCCGCTCGTTCACGGCCATGATGCCGGAGATGAACAGCAGGCGGCCCCCCTCCTTGACTACGCCCGGCGAGAACGTAAAACGACCGGCGCCTTGGGAATCCGGACTGACGACGGTTCTTCCGCTCATGATCTCTCCTTTCCCCGTCGGGCCGAACGGCCCGGACGAAGCGCTTATTCCGTTTCCTGTCTTTTGTAATACAGGTGATGACCGAGCCCGACCGCAAAATCCGGTGTTGACCCGGGCATTGCGGCCGGGTTCCCGGAAGCGAGTCCGCCCGGGCCATCCCATCGGGGCCTTTGTAGACGCCATGAAGTTTACGGCCTGGTATCCCGAGGACGTCGATCCGGCGACCGAAGCGGCTTGCCATCAAGGGACCGGGCCCCCGGTTGACGGACCGGTTACCGGGGCCTCCGACGGTACGGGGTCAGGGACCCGCTGTGCATGATCTTGCCCGACAAGGGCCGCCCGATGATCTCTTCGGCCAGCCTGGCCGCCTCGATCAGCTTTTCCAGATCGATCCCGGTTTCAAGGCCCATCTCGTGGCACATGAAGACCATGTCCTCCGTGCAGACGTTGCCGGCGGCGCGGCTGTTGCCATGGCCGGCAAAAGGACAGCCTCCCAGTCCGGCGACCGAGGAGTCGAAGCGGTCCACGCCCATCTGGAGGGCGGCGTGGATGTTGGCCAGGCCCAGGCCGCGGGTGTCGTGCAGGTGGAGCCCGACCCGGGCGCCGGGTGCCGTTTCCCGGACGACGCCGACCCGGCGTTTGACATCCTCCGGATTGGCCCAGCCGACCGTGTCGGCCAGGCAGATCTCGGGGAGGTCGCGGCCCTGGTTTCGACAGGTCTCGATGATGAACCGGACGCAGTCGATGACCGTGGCCAAAGGAACTTCGCCGGAAAAATTGCAGCCGAAAGCGGTCAGTATATAGGCCCGTTTCAGTGGAATCCCCCCGTCGTCATAGAGTTTCAGCCAGTCCAGGGTCCGCTGCCGCATCTCTTCGGCCGAGCAGTTGTTGTTTTTCCGGCTGAAGGCGTCCGAAGCATACAGCGTCATGGACCCGGCCAGATGGACCCCGGGCGTGGCCGCGGCCCGTTCAAATCCCTTTTGATTCAGCCAGACGGCGGTGTAATGGATGCCTTCCCGTTTGTTGATCCGGGCGAAGAGGGCTTCCGCGTCGGCCATGGACGGGACGACCTTGGGGTTGACGAAGGAGGCCACCTGGATGCTTTTAAGTCCGGTATCGCTCAAGGCGTCGATCAGTCGGGCCCGGTCCTCCAGGGAATAGGCCGCCTTTTCGATCTGAAAGCCTTCCCGAGGGCCTTCTTCATGTATCTCGACAAACTGGGGCAGATCGCTCATCATACCATCCTTTTCCGCTTGCGGATTCCCGCTCCCGGATACGGGAGCGGCCGGGAGCAGGGGCCGGCCGGGCCTCGTCCGACCGGATTCGAGGCCTGGCCGAAGTCAGGGAGCGCCGTTCAGGGCGTGCCGCCATCGAGTTGAAGGACCGTGCCGGTGCAAAAGGATGACGCGGCGCTGGCGAAGTACAAAGCCGCGCCCACGATCTCCTCGGGTTCGCCGCCGCGACGGAGCGCGAACGCCTCGGCCCTCGCCTTGAAGGCCTCCATGTCCCAGGCCTTGCTGATATCGGTCAGAAACGGCCCGCACATGATGCAGTTGACCCGGACCTTGGGGCCATAGGCGTGAGCGAATCCAACGGTGATGGCATTCAGGCCGGCCTTGGCCGCCGAATAGGGAATGATGTCCGGCCGGGGACGGATCGAGGCCACGCTGCTGATGTTGATGATCGAACCGCCCCGGCCTTCGGCCATCCGGGAGCCCACGAGCGCCGTCAGCCGAAAAGGGCCCTTGAGGTTGACGTCGAGGACCTTGTCGTAGAGCGCTTCGCTTATGTCGGTCAGGCGGTCGTAGAGCGGCGACATGCCGGCGTTGTTGACCAGGATGTCCAGTCGGCCGAACTGCTGGTACGCGGCATCGACCAGGCCGTCGAGCTGGTCCCATTCCCCCACGTGGCAGCCGTAAGGCAGAGCCCGGCGTCCCGTCGCCGCCTCGATCTCGGCCGCCGCCTTTTCACAGGACGCGAGCTTGCGGCTGGCGATCATGACGTCGGCCCCCGCGGAGGCCAAGGCCTCGGAAATGGCCCGTCCCAGACCGCGGCTGCCGCCGGTGATCAGGGCCGTCTTGCCCGTCAGGTCGAAAAGATCGTTCATGATACCTCCCCCGGAGCGCTTCAGGAATCCCGCTGGAAACCACGGGCACGAGCGCCCCTCGTCCGTGTTGAACATGCGGGGCGGGCGCTAACCCCGCAGCTTGCCGCGGGGCTGGCCCGCCAACGAATCAAGAGACTTCTCCCCTGCATGTCAAAGCGTCCCCGCGGATTGCCCCGGGGAGCTTCAATCCAATTTCCGAAGTGATACTTACGGACAGCAGATTAGGTCATGCCCTTTGGACCTGTCAACCCATTCTTCATGGTCCCGGACCGGCCCGACTGCCGCCGGGGCGCGCCAGCCGCGGGTTGCCCGTCGGAAAATGAAGAAAACCGGTTGAAAATGATTTAATATGAACTCGATTCCAGGGGTGGTCGCCGTTTATTCACAATCCAGGCGGCCTGGCGGACGGCCTCGCCGCGCTAGCTTCGAATTACAGGCCAGGGAGAAAGCAGGGATGACGCATATGGACCGGGCAGGACGTTTACGGGACAAAGTGGCGGTGATAACAGGGGGCGCGGGGACCGTCGGCCAGGCGGCCGGCCGGCTTTTCGCCCGGGAGGGGGCCAAGGTGCTTCTGGTGGACATGGATCGTCCCGCGGTCGAACGGGCGGCCCGTTCCATGGACTCGGAATCGGTGGGCTGGTTCGAGGCGGACGTGACCGATCCGGACCGGACTCGCGGATTCATCGAAGCCGCCGTCGAACGATACGGTGGCCTGGATGTCCTTCTCCTCAACGCCGGGTATGAAGGGCTGGTCACGCCCATTACCGAGTACCCGCTCGACGTGTTCGATCGGGTCATGGCCCTCAACGTCCGGGCCGTCTGGCTGGGGTTGAAATACGCCATTCCTTTCATGCGGGACCAGGGCGGAGGGAGCATCGTCATCACCTCGTCCCTGGCCGGCATCAAGGGCAGCGCCAACGTTTCGGCCTATTGCGCGAGCAAACACGCGGTCGTCGGCTTGATGCGGACCGCCTCCCTCGAATGCGCCCCCTGGGGCATCCGGGTCAACACCGTCAATCCCTCGCCCGTCGAGGGCCGCATGATGGAATCCCTGGAAGCGGGTCAGTGCCCGGAAAACCGGGAAAAGGCCCGGCGCCGCCTTTTGAGGGCCGTTCCCCTGGGACGGTATGCCGACCCGGAAGAGGTGGCCGCCCTCATGCTGTTTCTGGCCTCGGACGAAAGCCGGTTCTGCACGGGCGGGGTCTACGCGGTGGATGGAGGCAGTTCGGCTTTTTGACCCGGATATTGCAGTCGGGTTCGACGCCGTGGCGGAAGCCAACCGCTATCGCGAGGAGCCTCAGACGACTAATAAGTATATAACTTACTGATAATATATATTATATATTTAGAGGGTGGTTTGTCGTCCGCTCGCGAGGGCCTCTGGGTGGTCCTAAAATCAGCCAAGCTATTTGAGGGACCTCACGGTTGAAAAACCGTCTAAGTGACCTTGAGTTCCCCTTTCAGGATCATCTTCAATCCCTCCAGGGTGCCCTTCCAGATCGGCTCCTCGCCGATCATGAAGGCCACGATGACCGAGTCTTCCGCGCTCACTTCCAAAATGAGTTCCTGGTCGCCGATCTTGAAAACCGCCTCGCCCCAGCGTTCGGCCGGAAGGCCGGTGGTTTCGCAGTCCCAGTCGGTCCGGACTTCCGCGGTCATTCGAATCTCGCTCATTTAACGCACCTTTCACTTGCATTCAGGACACCGACGGCCCGGCCGGGGACGAGACGGAACCATCCGTGTTTTTTCCGGACCGGCTTGAAACCGATCTCGACCCCGCCGGTCTAACCGGCCGCCAGCGCACGAACCATGAACGGCAAGGCGAAGATCAGCAGCACGGCGGTCATCAGGGGCCGCATGAGGTTCTTGATGCTTCGATTACCCTCCCTGATGGCCGACCAGGCGTGGTTGGCCGCCGACAGGGTCATGAATGTGAGCATGGTCGTCATGACGGCGGCCTGGGCATACAGGCCCCAGCCAAGCCAATAGACCAATACGACTGTCAGGGCCGTGGCAATGTTGTTCAGACCCGATTGGCGCTGATAAGCCCCGCCTTGGCCATAGCCGGACTGGATGCCGGCGGTCCTGGCGAAGAACACACTCTCGATACCGGTCAGGCCGGCGAGCGGTATAACCAGAAACGGACACAGGATGCCGAACTGCGCCACCGGGTTTCCCTGATGGGAAAAGGCAAAAAAGAATCCAACCGAAACGCAGGCCCAGCGGACCACTTCGATGATCGTGTTGAGCATAGCCCTTTACCTCCCCTCGAATCGGCCCGGCCGACATGATAGCAAAGGCGGCCGGGTTTGGGCCATATGGTTGTCGACGCGTTCAGGTCCCGGGTTCGGCCAAAGCCCCTTGATTCTCGGAGGCTTCAAGCAACTTGTCCTTGCGGGCCCATATCTCGTTGAGCCAGTCCTGAAAACGGCCCTGGAAGTCCCGGTCATTGAAATAGTCGCCCAGCAGATCGCGGGTGATGGGAATGACTTCCACATCCACCTTGATTCGGCGGACCCGCCCGCACATGAAGTCCCACAGGCTTTTTTCCCCCTGGGGATAGGAGATGGTCACGTTCAGAATCCGGGTCAAGTGCTCGCCCATGGCCCCCAGGACAAAGGCGACGCCCGCGGCTTTGGGCTTGAGCAGCCTGGCGTAGGGCGTCTTTTGCCGGCGGGCCTTTTCGGGGTTGTAGCGTGTGCCTTCCACGAAATTCATGATGGCCACGGGCAGGTGCTTGAACTTGGCGCAGGCCTTGCGAGTCGTTTCCAGGTCCTGTCCTTTTCGTTCCGGATGCTTTTCCAGGTAGGCCCGGGAATGCCGTTTCATAAATGGAAAGTCCAGGGCCCACCAGGCCTGTCCCAGCAGCGGCACCCAGATGAGTTCCTTTTTCAGGAAAAACTTCAAAAAGGGTATCCTGCGATAAAAGACCTTTTGCAGGACCACGATGTCCAGCCAGGACTGGTGGTTGGCCAGGACCAGATACCAGCCGCGTTCGGCCAGGTCGTTCAGACCGCTGACCTCCCAGCGGATCGACTTGGTCAGGCGGATGATCAGGTTGTTGCAATAGACCCAGTTGGTCGCGATGCGGTTGAGGACGGCGCCCCAGAGACGGTACCAGGCGGGGGTCGGAACGACCAGTTTGATGAAGGTGACTGCAAAGAGCGGCAAGCACCAGAAGACCGTGTTCAAGAACAGGCCCAGCAGTGAGAGCACCCCCTGGAGCGGGCCGGGCAACGATTGAAAAGCATTCATGGACGTAATTCCTCATCCTGAAAATTTGCGAGATCGGCGGTTCCGTATCCGGCCTTGGATTTTTTCGATAGTGTGGCGCCGGAGGGCGTTTCGCGTGAACCGGTGATTTTTATCACGGGCCTCGGGGAAAAGCAATTCATAATTCAGGCCGCCTGAAGGCTGACGGAATCCGGGACCGTCCACGGCCTGGACTCTGGAGGAATGGGGAGAGGAGTGGAGAAGAAAAAAATATTTCTTGCCACTTCTATTCCGTTCTGATATCCTAAGGGATAATAAAAGGGCCGGTTCCGAATGGATACCGAGCCCGGGGCAGAGACAGAAAGCGGGATCGTGCCCACCCGAGACTAGGCCTCCTAAGTCTTTCAAGCACAGATATCGTCTTCGGTTATGCTCAAATTTAAATTAGGAGTGCCTAATTATGTCGTCCATGAATCTCTACGTTGGGAATCTTTCCTTCAACACCTCAGAAAACGGTCTCAAAGACCTGTTCGGCGCATACGGCCAGGTCGAGAGCGCCAAGATCATCACCGACCGGTATTCCGGCCAGTCCAGGGGTTTCGGTTTTGTTGAAATGTCCAACCGCAGTGAAGGCGAGCAGGCCATTGCCGCCCTCAACGGCAAGGACTTCGACGGCCGTCAGCTCAAGGTCAACGAAGCCAAACCCCGCACCAACGACAACCGGCGCGGCGGCGGCGGCGGTGGCGGCGGCGGTGGTGGGGGCGGATGGAGATAGTCTCGACGCTTCATAAAGCCTGATAAGTGAGTTCGGGGCAGTCCGGTTCAGACCGGGTTGCCCCTTTTTTTCAGGGGCCGGACGGGCAAGCGGCCCGATCCCGCAAAAAAAGGAGATTGATTATGAACGCCCTGGTCTTGTACGATTCGCTCGGGGGCAACACGGAAAAGGTGGCTCGTCGGATACACGACACCCTGACCGCCGGCGGGGTGGCCTCCGAACTGATCAAGGTCGCCGAGGACACCGAACTCGATATGTACGCTTACGACATCTTGTGCCTGGGGTCGCCGGTCATAGCCTGGGGGCCGACGAACAACATGCGGGACTTTGTCATGAAAAAGCTCCGGGCCTACCACAAGGACCACATCAAACCGTCCGCGCCGCTCCGTCCGGGCAAATTCGCCATCAGCTTCTGCACCTACTCCGGGACCCATATCGGCGAGATGGAGGCGACCCCTCTGACCAAGTGGTTCAGCGCCTTCACCGCCCATCTCGGTTGCCAGATTCTCGGGGAATGGAATGTGGTCGGCGAGTTCCACAACATGGAAGACGTCAACGTCAACGGCCGCCTGGGAGATATCCGAGGGCGCCCCAACGATGCCGACCTCCTGGAGATCGAGAACCGGGTCAAGGGCCTCCTGGCCGGCATCGCCGCCTGGAAAGGCTAGAAAACCCGACGGCTATGGCCGGGAAAGAGACATTGAACGAAACCCAACCGGCGGTTGTGGGGTAGGGGAGTCTCAACGGGGCCGACCCAATGGCCCCTTCTCCTCCGGGGACGGGATGCTGTCTCCGTCATGGGAGATTTCCCAACGTCACCCCATGCGGGGGTGGATTATTATTTAATTTTTGGATATTGACTGAATTGAATTTCTGAACCGTGCTTTGTGGCTAGGGAATGCCTGATAAGAATGGGGCCGACATAGCTGGCCAAAGCGGTTTTTGTAACATCTTCCTGTAGCCAATGTCCCATGCTTCCAACAGGAAGATTGCCTTTCGATGTTCCGACTGGAACACGTTCTCCTGCAAAATGGCTTACTTAATCTCTATATTGGTCAGCCGATATCTTGGTTTTATTATAGTTTTTCCCATGGTAAATAGTGGTTCAATCCACAAGTGGATTTTCTTCGTATATATATAACACTTCGACCCGCCCATGTCTTCAGTTTTATTCTCGTTTTTATATCTCCTCCATAAAAGGACTCATCGAAAAGCAGGGCCGTGGGTTCTCTATTTTCCTCATTCCCGCGACTCGTCGCTTAAGGTCTTTCCTGGTTCACTTATGTCCGGTCTGACCATCAGGCCGTCAGCCTGTATATGGTCACCAGCACCTGGGCGATTGACACCAGCAAGGTAGCGAAAAGAATCAGCTTCGAAATCGGAGTGTCGAACTCCTCCCGTCCTTTTTTCAGGAAATACATGTGAATCGTGAAGGCGAACATGCCGCCGAGGCTCAGGACCAGGGAGAAGACGAGGCCGTAAACGGACTGTCTGACGACCAGAACCAGCCCATATAAGACCACGAAAAGCAGGGGGATGTGCAACAGCAGAAATCCGGTTATCCCGCCGGGCAGCCGGAACAGTTCCCATTCCCGCCAGTAGGCTGAATCGATTTCGTGATTGATCAGCAGAATCGCGTTGACCAGATAGAGCCAGAAGAGGAGATCGGGCATGGACGGCCTCGATGGTTTCCCGGACTGCCTGAGGCTGAAAGCCCGCCGGCCGGACCGCCCGCCCCTTCATGCGGGCGGAGGGCCTGGCGGAAGTCCGGGAGAAAGGGTCAGCGGGTCTCGATCGTGAATGTATCGTTCTCTTTCTCGTTTTTCAGAACCTTGCCGGCCACGGCCATGATGCTGGCCAGATCGGTCAGGTTGGCCGGCAGGATCATGGTGTTGTTGGTCTTGGCCAGATTGCCGAACTCGCGCAGATACTGTTCGGCCACGCGCAGCTTGACCGCGTCCGCGCCGCCGGGGGCCTGGATGGCCTGGGCCACCTGGCGGAGCCCCTCGGCCGTGGCCCGGGCCACCAGTTCGATTTCGGCCGACCGGCCTTCCGCCTCGTTGATCCGTTTTTGCTTCTCACCCTCGGACTTGTTGATCATCTCCTGCCGATCACCCTCGGCCCGGTTGATTTTGGCCTGCTTGTCGCCTTCGGACTCGAGGATCACGGCCCGCTTTTCCCGTTCGGCCCGCATCTGCTTCTCCATGGCTTCCCTGATGCTCTGGGGCGGGGTGATGTTCTTGACCTCGTACCGGGTCACCTTGACGCCCCAGGGATCGGAGGCCTTGTCCACCGCGTTGACGATGGCCGAATTGATGCTTTCCCGTTCCTCGAAGGTCTTGTCCAGGTCCAGCTTGCCGATCACGCTGCGCATCGTGGTCTGGGCGAGCTGAGTCGAGGCGAAGAGGTAGTCGTTGATGCCGTAGGAGGCCCGCTGGGCGTCGATGACCTGGAGGTACAGAATGCCGTCCACTTCCACGGCGATGTTGTCCTTGGTGATGCAGACCTGGGCCGGAACATCGACGGCCTGTTCCTTGAGCGTGTGCTTGTAGGCCACCTTGTCGATAAAGGGGGTCAGAACGTGGAAACCGGCCTCCAATGTGCCGCCGTACTTGCCCAGACGTTCGATGATGAAGGCGGTCTTCTGGGGGACGATTCGGATGGTCTTGAAAAAAACGACGAAGACGAAAACGATCAGTCCGATCAGAATCACGGTATACATGCGTTCGATCCTCCCTTATTTTAGCGGCTTGACCCTGAAGGTGATATTGTCCTTGGCCAGAATCTCGACGATGGTTCCCACCGGAATCGTCTCCTCGGCCGCTGCTTCCCAGTCGGTGCCGTGAAACTCGACCCGGCCGTTGACGTTGGGTCTGATTTCACTGACCACCGTCACTTTCCGGCCGACATATTCGTCCGCCGGGTCCTCGATGTTTTTGAATCCGGCCCTGGGTCCATAGAACAGACTGCGAAGTTTTTTTCGCAACAGAGCCAACAGCAGGACCGAAGACACCAGAAACAGGATCAATTGGGCGTTCAGGCTGAGATCGCCAAAGAAGCAGATCAGGGCAACCAGCCAGGCGCCCAGGCCGAAAAAGAAGATGATCAGGCCGGGTACGGCGAATTCCAGCAGCAGCATGGCCAGCCCGAATAAAAACCAGACCAGTTCGGGCCTGAGCCAGTCAGGGGCGACCGCCATGATTTATGGTCCCTTTCGTCTAATTTTCGCTAACTCACGCTGATGGCGTAAATTTAGTCACATGCCGGCCGGTTGTGTCAACTGCTTTCTGAACGGCGGCCTGTTATGCTACAATCACTGACATGAAATCGAGACGGCGAGGCGGACGGCATGTTACGATTTCTAATCTTTTCCGACCTGGACGGCACCCTGCTCGACCATCACACCTATGCCTGGACGCCGGCGCGCCCGGCCCTCCGGCTAATGGATGAGACGGACACGCCCCTGGTCCTGGTTTCTTCCAAGACCCGGGTCGAGATCGAGTCGTTACGGATCGAACTGGGCAACCGCCACCCGTTCATCCCGGAAAACGGCGGGGCGATTTTTATCCCGGCCGGTTACCCCCTGGACCCGCCGCCCGCGGCCGTGGACCTGGCGCCCTACCGGGCCGTGATCCTGGGCCGGCGGGTCGAGGAAATTGCCATTGCTTTCGACCGGCTGGCCGAGCGTTTGCCGGTCCGGGCCCTGTCCCGCCTCGATCCCGTGGAGGTGGCCGCCTTGACCGGCCTGACCATCGAGCAGGCCCGCGCCGCCCGAGGCCGTGAGTTCGGCGAAGCCTTTCTGCTGGACGATCCCGGGATTCCGGAATCGGAGCTGGTTCGGGAGGTCGAGGCCCTGGGGCTGCGGCTGACCCGGGGTGGGCGCTTCTACCACCTCTTGGGAGAAAACGACAAGGGGCGGGCCGTACGAATGCTGGCCGACATGTACCGTCAAAGGCAATCGCCACTGATCACCGCCGCCTGCGGCGACGCGCCCAACGACGCGCCCATGCTGGCCGCCGTTGACCGGCCATTTCTCGTGGCCAGGCCGGACGGAAGCCATGCCCCGATGGACGTGCCCGGGATGGTCCGGGTCCCGCTGCCCGGCCCGGCGGGGTTTAATCAAGCCGTTACGGGCCTGCTGGCCGGCCCGTCTTCCGGCATCGATTCCTGACTGACGACGAGGAGCAGACATGACCGACGCCATCGATCTGAGAAGCGACACCGTGACCCGGCCCACGGCCGGCATGCGAGAGGCCATGTTCAAGGCCCCGGTGGGGGACGACGTTTTCGGCGAGGACCCGTCCGTAAACGCCCTGCAGGACATGGCCGCCGATATTCTCGGTCGGGAGGCCGCCTTGTTCGTTCCCTCAGGGACCATGGCCAACCAGATCGCCATCAAGGTTCAGACCCGCCCCGGAGACGAAGTCATCGTCGAGGCCCACGCCCATCCCTTCAACAGCGAATCCGGCGCCGGAGCGGTCATCTCCGGGGTCCAGTTCCAGACCATTCCCGGCCGTCGGGGCCTCCTGGACCCGGACCGGATCAGGCCCGCCCTTCGCCCCGACGACCCTCACTTTCCGCCGTCCCGCCTGGTCTGTATCGAAAACACGCACAACCGGGGCGGCGGGTCGGTCTATCCCCTGGATTGCGTGGCCTCGATCCGGGATGTCTGCCAAACAGCCGGTTTGGCCCTGCATATGGACGGCGCTCGGCTGTTCAACGCCTGCGAGGCCTCGGGCGTGGAACCCCGGCGCTACGCCGAACTATGCGATACCGTGTCCTTCTGCCTGTCCAAGGGGCTGGGCGCACCCGTGGGTTCGCTCCTGGTCGGCGATCGGGACCTGATCCACGAGGCCCGCCGCTGGCGGAAGCTGCTGGGCGGCGGCATGCGTCAGGCCGGGATTCTGGCCGCCGCGGGCCTCTATGCCTTGGAACATCACGTCGAGCGCCTGGCCGAAGACCACCGCAACGCCAAGACCCTGGCCACGGGCCTGGCCTCCCTGGAAGGGCTGGCCATCGATCTGAACGAGGTGGAAACCAATATCGTCATCTTTCAGGTCGTCCGTCCCGATATGGACGCCTATTCCCTGTTCGAACGACTTTGGCGGGAGGGGGTCCTGGTTCTGCCCTTCGGTCCGGACCGCGTCCGCGCCGTGACCCATCTGGACGTCAGCCCGGCCGATATCGAACAGGCCCTGGCCGTGTTTGCCAGGGTCCTGGGCGAGTGATCTGAATGAGGGGTTTTCGCCTTCTCGGAATCCTGGTCGTGACGGGGCTCCTGCTCGGTCCGCTCGGAACCGGGTTCGAAGCCGGGTCGGCGGAGAACGATCTCGCGGACCGGGTGGCTCGATTGGCCGGCGCCTACCAGGCCCAGATGGCCGTGGCCGACCCGAGCCGGGAACTGGGCCTGGCCCTGGGACTGGCCGGGGAGACCTGGGCCGAAGCAGGACTGAAACTGGCCGATCGCTTCAGGAACGGCCAGGCCCGGGATTTCATCGGTGTGGCCCGGTCCAAATACCAGCGGGACACGGCCGCTTCCCAGGAGGCCCGCAATCTCCAACTGTCCGGCCTCAACTTCCTTTACCAGTCCCTCAACGTCCTGGCCTTCGTCCTGGCCCGGCAGAACGGGGAAACCCGAACCCTGGAAAGCATCAAGGACACGGAACGGCGCATCATGGCCGTGGTCGGCAGGAGCGGTCCGGGCGGCCCGGCTCTGGCCGCCCTGTCCGGAGGCGTGCTGACCATGCTGGCCGTGGTCGCCCGGCAGCTCGACCGGGAAGGGCGCATGTCCCAAGTGCTCGATGACCAGTTGCAGCTTCGTCGGGAAGTGGACGTCAATATCTCGGAACGGCCCGATCTGGCGGCTGAAACGAGGATATTGCTTCTGACCAACAACCACCTACACGGCGCCATTTCCATGGCCCAGATCGCGGGCCTGGTCCAGGACCCGGGCCTGAAGACGGGCCTGGGGCGGATCGAAGAAGCCTTGCTCAAGACCCGGGAGGCCGATCTGGAAGACCAGATACTGGCTGGAGCCAAGGCCCTGGCCGAGACCGGGTTTCTGGTCGCCCCGACCCTGGTATCCGTCGGCGTAAACCCATGAATGCACCCGGCAGCCCATGGGACAGGCTCCCCTGAAGCGAGACCCGACGGGGGCGCCGGCCTGGCCGTTCACAGCCCCTTTGAGGCCTCTATTTGGGGTTGCATTTCTAAACAGTTGATATTATTATTGGTAGCCTAGACAGCGACAGGACCGCCCCGGGGTATTCGAAATGGGCGACTGTCGGTTTCCGGGAGAAAAATCCATGGATTACGAGCAGTTTTTCGGGCTGAGCGACACACCGTTCCGGCTGACGCCGGACCCGGACTATTATTTCCCCAGCGACGTGCACAAAGAGGCCTTGCAGACCCTGATTTACAGCATCAGGGCGCGGGAGGGCTTCATTCAAATAACCGGGAATCCAGGTACCGGTAAAACGCTGACCCTTCGGACGTTGCTCAAGCAACTCGGCGACGAGGTCACCACCGCCCTGATCCTGAATCCGAGACTCTCTCCCTCGGAACTGCTCAAGGTGATTCTAGAAGACCTGGGGCTCAGCCCGCTCAAGATGGAGGAGAAACCCAAGGAGGAACTGCTGCGGTTTTTCCGGGAGATACTCCTGGAAAAGGCCCAGAGCGGCACGAACACGGTCCTGATTATCGACGAGGCGCAGAACCTGCCCAACGACACCCTCGAAGAACTGCGCCTCCTGTCCAACCTGGAAACCGAAAAGAAGAAGCTGCTGCAAATCATCCTGGTCGGACAACTCGAACTGGAAGAAAAGCTGAAACAGGAGGATCTCAAGCAGCTCGACCAGAGAATCACGATTCGATACCGCCTCAAGCCGCTGTCACGGGAGGATACCGAGGCCTACATCCGTCACCGGCTCCGGGTGGCCGGCGGTGGGGACGCCGAACGGTTTCCCCCCCGCGTCCTCAACCAGGTGTACAAGGCCAGCGGAGGCGTTCCCCGGCTGATCAATATCATCTGCGAGCGGGCCTTGATGGCCGCTTTCGTGGACGGCAAGTCGGTCATCGAGAGGCCCCATTTCAAGAAGGCCATCGAGAGCATTGTCGGCGAGAAGGTCAAACGAACCCGGCCCAAGGCGTCCTCCCAGTCGTTCCAGGGACGGACGGCGGTGATCCTTTTGGCCCTGCTGCTGGTGGTGGCCCTGGTGGGCGTGGGGTGGCAGTTTTTCAGAGGCGGTCTGACCAGCCGGCCCTCCGCTCCCCCCGAAGCGCGGACCGGAATCATGAAAGGCCTGGTGGCCGAAGCCGGCACCAATCAGACCCAGGACTTCGTACCGGGGCAAGGTCCGGTGTCCGCGGCCGAGGAAAAGAAGCGGGCCCTGATGCCCCTGCCGCCGCCCCAGGTTGTATATGTGCCGCCCGGGGCCTATTTCCTCTCCCTGGACCGGGAGAAAGGCAAAGCCTTCCTTTGGGAGGGCAGTGATCCGGCCCCGGTTTTGAAGGGTGAGTTTGTCTGGGACAAGCCGTTGCCCGACGGACTGTTCGTCATTGGAAACAACATCAACAACAAGCAGTTTCTTTTCAACTATCCCTTGTTTTTCTGGGGGAGCAACCATCTGGCTTCCGGCACGGTCTGGCCGGAGATCGCCAAACTGGTGCCCTCGGGCGTGGTCCCACTGGTTTCCTACTCTTCGGCCCGGCCGACCAGTACGGCCAACGTCAAGCAGGCCAGGCAGATCAGGAGCATCATCCAGGACTGGGCCGAGGCCTGGCGGGAGAAGGACCTGGAACGGCTGCTGGGTTTTTACGCCAAGACCTTCACATCCTGTTACAACCAGAACGAGAAGCCGACCGTGTTCGCCAAGGAAAATCTTCGCCGTATCAAGAACGACGTGTTCATGCGAAGCGGGAGCATTGTCTTGACGATTTCCGAGCCGGTCTGTCTGCTGGACCCGGGCAACCCGGATATGGTCATGGCGCTTTTCTATCAGAAGTACGAGTCGGAAGTGTACGGAGACGAGGGGCTGAAGGCCCTGTATTTCAGTCTGGTTGAAGGGGAGGATGGCAAGCCGGCCTGGATGATCGTGGCCAAGCTATGGATTCCCGTCTCGGAAAGCCGGTCCGCGGAGTAGACGAAAACCGGGCTGGATGCGGGGCTCGGACACCGTAATGGAGACGTAAGGTCCGATATCCGCCATCGTTCCCGGAAACGGTCTTGACAGCCCGACGTGGGTGGGCAAACATATGACCGCGTGAGAGGAATCCGGACATTCCGGAGGAAAGCGGTGCCCGTGCCACAGTCCAAAGCCCTCGAGGTCAATCTGCGGACCAGTCGGGTCGAGGTCAGCCTGGACCCCAAGTATCAAACCCTGCTGGAGGTGGTCGCCGAGTACCTCGGCTTGGCCGAAGGACTGACGGCCCTGCTCGAAGAAGTCTGCCATCCCTATAAAAACTGGCGCTATGTTCTGGACGAAACCCGGCGTTTCGCCTTGAACAACTACCACCTTTTTCTCGGGCACGAACGCGGACCGGAGGGGGTCCGGCTGTTGGTGGAGATTTTTTTCGAGGCCTTGTCCGAGTTGAAGGACGAGGACCAGCGGATTGACGCCGTAGATACCCTGCTGTTTTACCTCCAACAGATCATCAACGAGTCTGAAACCGAACTGCCCCGTTTTATCGGCGTGCTTGCCGACGCCTTCGATCGGCTCCGCGGCCTGGATGACGAAATCTTTTTCCTGGTCGTCTCCAGCTATCACCCGGTCAATCTTCTGGCCCTGGACCTGTGCCGAACCGCGCCGCCCCGGACCGACTTTGGACCCGTTTCGGCGCTGTTGCACAAGACCATGGCGGCGTCCTGCCGATACTGGCTCGGAGAACCCGACCCCCAGACCTGGTTCGAATCCGAGGCCGGTCATAAAGTCCGGAGCAAGCGTCTCAGGGGCCTGTTCACTCCGGTCTCCCACCATCGCTGCCAGGAGATGCTGGAAACCCTCAACGGTCTGGACCCAGCCGGAACGGGCGGCTCCCGGAAATCGCTTTCGAAAATGGCCGGTCTGCCGTCCTTCAAGGACCTGGCCAACCACTACGAACAACTGCCGCGAGCCCTGGCGGAAGCGGGCGAACGGTACGGGCTCGGCGAACAGTGGATGCTGATTTTTTCCTTTCACATCATGAATGTTTCCGGTCTGGCCGCCATTCACGAGCGGACCCTTCGGGAGGTCAACCGGAGCCTGGCCTGGCTGATCGGGCATCAGGAGCCGGCCGAGGTCCAGGTCCTGATCGCCAAGACCTTCCGCATACTGAACCAGAGCGCCCGGCGCTATCCCCGAACCGCCCTGAACTGCGTGCTGAACGCGGGCCAGGCCGTTTATCGGACCGACGAAAGCGATCTGGTCGAATTCTTCAGCAACGAAGTGGTCGACCTCGGATTTCAGGCCCCGGAACTGGGCGGCGTGGGCGATGACTGGCAGGTAAAGTCAAACGAAGCCCACGTCCTGAACATCCGCGTCTGGCTCCAACTCATCGAACTGAATCCTCGCTGGTCGAAAAAGCTACTCAGCGCCCTGATCATCAACCTGGCCCTGGGCGGGGTCTTTATAAAGGACAACGACCTTTTTTCCAGGGACATCACCGGGCTGCTCGATAGTGACATCTCTCCGGTCTACAACCTGGTCAAGCAGCTCTGCCGTCTTTTCCCGTCCTATTTCAACGAAATCGGGGCCGAAGGTCAACTTCGGGACATCTCGACTCAGATCGATGAAATCAGCAGGCGAGACGACCCGCTCGTTCATTTTCTGCGCAAGCACGCCCATGTCGAAAGCAGTCCCCGTACCGTGACCCTGATAGAACAGGTCATCGAGTTCTGGCGGACCAAGGACAAGAAACCGTTGCGGGAACTGGTCCCGCCGGACATCTGGCGGCAGATCGTGTCCGAGGGGACCCACGTGGACGGCATGCACCGGCTGGTCAATCTGCTCTTCGAATCGGGGGCCGTCAGCCGGGTCCAGGACCTGCTGCAACTCCCCGATGACGAACTGGCCGCCATCATCACGCCGCGACGGCGAGGGGTCAACAAGCGGGACCGTGATCGCCTGAGTCTGGCCCAGACCTTGTACCAGATGCTTTACCAGAAGTACCACGCCGACGACGTGGGACTGGAAAACTATCTGGATGTTTTTCCCCCGGAAACCATGCCCCGGTCCGTGGCCCTCAAGTCGGTTCTGGCCCTGCGCGATCCGCGAAAAAAGCTGGTCGCCGCCCTGGAATACCTGGAAGTGCTCAAAGGCGTGATTCTCTCGGAAAAACGGTTCGAGCCCCGGGAGGACATCTACCACAAACGCCACATCGCCGCGGATATCCCCTCCATGTACGGGAGTTATCACGAGGTCAAGTTTGACGCGCTGGGGCTGACCTTCCGCCTTGAAGCCCTGGTCAACACGCTTTTTCAGGAACTGATCGACCAGATCGACTTGAAGCTGGTCACCCGCGCCACCTTCGTGCAAATCCTGGACTACCTGCGCCTGTTCGACCGGGCCTTGAAGCTGGACGATATCGGCTCCCAGGAACTTGAACGACAGATCGAACTGCTGACCTTCGCCCTGAACGTGCGTGGCTTCTCCTACACCCAGTATCTGGATATTTTCCGGGGATTTTCCCAGGCCGTCAGCAACATCGTCAATGATCATTTCAACAACATCCATCAGAATCAGCTGGGCCGCATCCTGGCCCATGTCCGACCCGACCAGCTCATGCCCCCCTACCTGCCGGTTCGCGGCCGGGTCGATGCGGAGGAACTCAACTACCGGGTTACCGAAATCTTCCTCAGGGAACGGATATCCACCAGTCTGGGCCTCCAGGCCTTTGATCAGCTCATGACTCGTATCCTGAACACCATTTTTCACCAGGACCATGAAATTCCGCAGGGCATGCTCCCGGTGCTGCTGAACTACGAACCGGACCGGGCGGTAACCCCGATCGCGCCGGTCAACGAAACGATATCCGACGTGATTCATCTGGGGGCCAAGGGATATAACCTGACGCAGATCATCGCCCTGGGCCTGCCGGTGCCGCCGGGATTCATCGTCACGACCCAGGTGTTCCGATGCCGGGAGGTGATCGAACGCTACGAACCGGCCAAGGAGCAGTTCAGGGGCCTGATCGCCTCCCAGCTGGACCTGCTCGAAAAGCAAACGGGGCGGAAGTTCGGCGACCCCAAAAACCCGCTTCTGCTGTCGGTCCGCAGTGGGTCGTCCATCTCCCAGCCCGGCATGCTGGCCACCTTCCTGAACGTGGGAATCAATGAAAAGATTGTCGAGGGGCTGGCCGAGGCCGCCGGTGGCCGGACCTGGTTCGCCTGGGACTGCTACCGCCGGTTTCTCCAGTCCTACGGCATGTCCCACGGCTTGAGCCGGAACGATTTCGACGCCATAATTTTGGAGTACAAGCAGAACTTCGACCTGTCCTTCAAGCGGGAGTTCAGCGGCGAACAGATGGGGCAGGTCGCCCTGGCCTACAAGGACTATATCCGCTCCCACGGCATCCAGATTGAAGAACGGCCATTCGAACAACTCATTTTGGCCATCCAGGGGGTCTTCGCCAGCTGGGATTCGACCAAGGCGCGGACCTACCGTCAGATCATGGACATCAGCGATGACTGGGGCACGGCGGTCACGGTTCAGGCCATGATTTTCGGCAATCTGTCTTACGAGTCCGGTTCCGGGGTTTTTTTCACGCACAATCCGCGCTGGTCCGGGGACAAGCTCATGTTGTGGGGAGATTTCACCCTGGCCAACCAGGGCGAAGACGTGGTCTCAGGACTGGTCGGGACCCTGCCCATCACGCGTTTTCAGGCCGAGATGGAGAATCGCCCGACGGCCGGGACGCTCGAAGAGGATTTCCCGGAGATTTATCGTTATATGCGCGAGTTGGCCAAGGAGATGATCTATACCTGGGGCTTCAGTCCCCAGGAGATGGAGTTCACCTTTGAAGGGCCGTCCCGCTCCGACCTATACTTCCTGCAGACGCGGGACATGGTTCTTCGCGAGCACCGGCAAGTCGACGGATTCGATCCGGACCAGAAAACGCCCGGCGAGATGCTGGGTCGAGGAATCGGCGTGTCTGGAGGCCGGATGACCGGTCGGATCGTTTTCAGCCTTTTCGAGATTCAACGCTGGCGTTCCGATGAGCCCGAGACCCCTCTGATTCTGGTCCGGGGGGACACGGTGCCGGACGACATCCGGGAGATCAACGAAGCGGATGGTCTTTTGACGGCCCGGGGCGGTTCGACCTCGCACGCCGCCATTGTGGCCCATCGGCTCAAGAAGACCTGTATCGTCGGCTGTGAAGGCCTGGTATGTGATGAACCGGCCAGGACCTGCACGGTCGGGCGTACGGTCCTCAAGGCGGGCGACTGGATAACCATTGACGGTTTGGGAGGGTCCGTGTACAAAGGACGGCTATCCTGAACGCATAACAAAGGATGTGACGCCATGACCAAGACCTCATCGAAAAAATCGGCTACCATCAAACTGGGCATCAACGGGTTTGGACGAATCGGAAAACTCACCCTTTGGCATCATATTTCCCGGAAGTATTTCAAGGAGATCGTGGTCAACCTGGGGCGCGACGTCGGCGAGTCAATGAACGACCTGGCTCACTATATCGAACGGGATTCGACCTACGGATGGCTGCATGTCTTCCTGGGCGGCCACAAGGCCGAACGAGTCATTGAAAAAGTAGACGAAAAGACTCGGACCCTCGTCATCGACGGGATCAAGGTCAAGATGCTCAACAAGGCCCGCAATCCCATGGAAATCGACTGGTCCGGCGAAGGTGTGAAGCTGGTCGTCGAAACCACCGGTCAGTTCCTGGACCCGACCTTGCCGGCCGACTCCCCCAAAGGTTCCTGTCTGGGGCACATCGAAGCCGGGGCGGACAAGGTCGTTGTGTCGGCCCCGTTTAAAATCAAGGACAAAAGCGCTCAAATGCCGGAATACGCCGTGACCACGGTCATGGGCATCAATCCTCAGGACTACCATCCGCGCAAGCACAAGGTCATTTCGGGCGCCTCCTGCACCACCACCTGCCTGGCCCACATGGTGAAACCGCTCCTCGATCATTTCGGGGCCAAACGGATCATGACCGCCTCCATGGACACCATTCACGCGGTCACTTCCTCCCAGTCCGTGCTGGACCGGCTGCCCAAGGCCGGGGCCACGGACCTGCGCAAGACCCGAAGCATGATGGACAACATCATTCTGACCTCGACCGTAG
>Ga0180009_10002156_pt1 | contig 23320 bp, 20 predicted proteins | sample OS_PC_MetaG_FD_123537 | JGI IMG/M metagenome (GOLD analysis project Ga0180009, IMG submission 123537) | Groundwater microbial communities from the Aspo Hard Rock Laboratory (HRL) deep subsurface site, Sweden - OS_PC_MetaG | ecosystem: Environmental > Aquatic > Deep subsurface > Groundwater...
CAACCAGATGAAATTTATAATTTGGCGGCGCAGTCATTTGTTGCCGAATCGTGGCATCAAAAAAGATACACTCACGAGGTTAACTCTTCCGGTGTTATTAATTTATTAGAAGCGGTATATGAAGTTAAACCTGATGCGAAGGTTTATCAGGCGGGAACATCAGAAATGTTCGGCAAGGTTCAGGAAACTCCGCAAAAAGAGACAACTCCGTTTTATCCACGAAGCCCTTATGGCATAGCTAAGTTGGCTGCTTATTGGACTGTCGTTAATTTTCGAGAAAGCTATAGTCTTTTTGCTTGTTCCGGCCTTTTATTTAATCACGAGTCACCGAGAAGGGGATTAGAGTTTGTTACGAGGAAGATTACAAATGCCGTGGTTCAAATTAAGTTGGGCTTGATAGATAAATTTTTCTTGGGGAACATAGGCACTAAAAGAGATTGGGGTTTTGCGGGGGATTATGTTGCGGCGATGTGGCTGATGCTTCAGCAAAACGAACCGGATGATTTTGTCATTGCAACCGGTAAAACCAATACTGTGAGAAAATTTGTTGAGTTGGCCTTTGAAGCGGTGAACATAAAAATTGAAAGCAACGGCAAAAAGGGCGTAGATGAAAAATATATAAGAACTGATACGGGGAGTGTTGTTTTAGAAATAAATTCTAAGTTTTTTAGACCAGCAGAAGTCTATTTACTTATGGGCGACTCTTCAAAAGCGAGAAAAAAATTGGGATGGAAGCCGAAAGTTAATTTTGAAGAGCTTGTAAGGATGATGGTTAAATCAGATTTGAAACTTTTAAGTAAAAAGTAAATTTATATAAAGAGAGGCGTTTTGCCTCTTTTTTTCTTTTATTTAAGCCAAAATTTTGCTAGTGTGAATATATATATGAGGTTGTTATTTATAACACAAAAAGTAGACATAAATGACGATGTTTTAGGTGTTTACCATGAATGGATAAGGACTTTTGCCGAAAAGGTTGAATCAATTTTAGTGGTTTGTCTTTTTAAAGGAGAGCATGATCTGCCAGACAATGTCAAGGTTTTTTCTTTGGGCAAAGAAGATAAATTAAAAATTTTCAAAAAGCTGAAATATTGTTGGAATTTCTACAAGTATATCTGGAGATTGAGGAAAGAATATGACAAAGTTTTTGTTCATATGAATACAGAGTATATCATTTTGGGAGGATTGTTTTGGAAATTATGGAAAAAGAAGATTGGATTATGGTATGCGCATGGTGGAGTAAGTTTGAAATTGAGAATCGCAGAAAAATTATCGGACATAATTTTTACTTCCACAAAAAGTGGGTTTAGGTTAAAAAGTAATAAGACTCGAATAGTGAGACAGGGGATAGATGTTGAGGTTTTTAAACCACAAAATCAAATCTCAAATCCCAAACCTAAAATCTTTAGAATTGTTACGGTTGGAAGAATTTCTCCGGTTAAGGATTACGAGACACTTATTAATGCAGTCGAGATTTTTAAAAAAGAAGGCGAAGATTTAGAGGTGAAAATTATTGGTGGTGTTGGACTTCATGAACAAGAAGAATATTTAAATAATCTAAAAAAAATCATAAAAGAAAAAAAACTGGAAGATATCATTAATTTTTTTGGTCCTGTTCCATATAAAGATTTGGCTCCTTATTTACAGAGAGCGGATTTATTCGTTAATATGAGCCATACAGGAAGTTTAGATAAAGTTATTTTAGAAGCGATGGCTTGTGGTTTGCCAATTTTAAGTTGCAATGAATCATTAAGTGAAGTTTTGATGAATTATCAGGAAAAACTTATGTATCCGCAGAGAGATTTTATTAAATTAGCTGAAAAAATAAAATTTATTATGAATTTAGATGAGAATGAAAAAGAAAAAATGACAAAAGATTTAAGAAATATCGTTGTAGAAAACCACAGTTTAAACGGCTTGGTTGGCAGAATTATTGATGTTTATAACCAATAATAAAAATGTGAAAATACATTATATAGTAAATGCCAGAATACCTACCGAGCGTGCCCATGGAATACAGCTGGCCAAAATGTGCGAGGCTTTTGTTGATCATGGGGTTGATTTGACTCTTGTTGCACCAAAAAGAAAAAATGCCATAAAAGAGACAATGGAATCTTTTTATGGATTAAAAAATAAAATTAAAATAAAAAAAATTCCAGTGGTTGATTTGTATAATGCAGGAAAACTTGGCTTTAGGATAAGCTCTGTTTCTTTTGCTATTTCTTATTTTTTATATATGCTGGGGTTGAAATTAAGGGGAGAAAGAAGCGTTATTTATACAATTGATATGGATCAATTTTCTTTTTTTGCTATACCAATGTTGGGCATGCCTTATTTTACAGAAATGCATGACATAAAAAAGAAGAGTTTTTGTCATAAGTTTTTTTTGAAAAAAATAAATGGCGCAATCACCATAAACGAATTAATAAAAAAAGAAATAACCGACAAATTTAATTTGGAGAATGGAAAAGTGATAGTTCAGCCAAACAGCATAGATTTTAATAATTTCTTGGGTGTTTTGGATAAAATTGAATCAAGAAAAAAGCTTGGTTTATCTTTAGATAAAAAAATAATTCTTTATGTTGGAAAATTTTATGATTGGAAAGGTTTGGGTATATTAATTTCTTTGGCTGAAAAAATGAAAGATCACCTTATTTATCTTGTTGGGGACAGAGAAGAAGAGCTTGTAAAAATTTGCGGAGCAGACAAAATACCAGCCAATCTTCTTTGTCAGGGACATAGAGATTTTAAAGAGATGCCTCTTTGGCAGTCTTCGGCAGATGTTTTGGTTCTTTTAGGGACTAAGGGAAATGATTATTCGTGGTACTATACTTCACCGATGAAGCTTTTTGAATATATGGCAGCTCGGCGTCCGATTGTTGCTAGCCGTACTCCAGCAATTGAGCAGATTGTTTCTGATAGTGGTGTGTTTTTTTATGAACCAGACAATGTGGATGATTTAGTTAATCAGACCAAAAGAGCACTACAAAACAATAAAGAAACAGAAGAAAAAATAGAAGAAGCCTATCAGCGAGTAAAAAGTTTTTCTTGGGATAAAAGAGCTGAGAGTATTTTAGAATTTATTAAATTAAATAAATAATTATGGAAAATCTTTGGGCTCCGAAAATTTTTACGAAAGATGGTTTTGTCAAAGAGAATATTTTGGGAGACAAAAAAGCTTTAGATGTCGGTTGTGGTCAGAAGAAATTGCCAGGGGCGATTGGTATAGATGTGCTGAAAGATTCTAAGGCAGATATTATTCATGATATTTCAAGGTTTCCGTGGCCCATTGGAGACAATAGTTTTGATTTGGTGTTAGCCAATAATGTTATAGAACACATGGAGGATGTTTTAGGTGTTCTTGGCGAAATTCACAGGGTTTCTAAGTTGGGTGCCAGGATTATAATTCAGGTCCCTTATTTTAGGTCACCAAAGATGTTCACAGACCCTACTCATAAATGTTTTTTTACATCTTTTTCTATGGATTATTTTGTTGAAGGGACGGATCTTTCTAGGTATAAGTATGTGCCATACAGATTTAAAAAAATTGATTTTTGGTATGGGTATCCTCAAAAATCTAATAATTTTATAAAAAATTTTGTAAAAAAGATTTTCCTTCACAGCCATAGTTTTTATGATAAATATTTATCTTTGATTTTTCCTGTTGAATGTTTGACTTGGGAACTAGAAGTAATAAAAAAATGAAAATTGGAATAATTTTACATCCTTTTGACGAAGATAAGCCGGCTGGTTTGGGGCGGTATATTTTTGATTTGACTAAAAATCTTGTGGAAAGCGATAAAGATAATGAGTATATAATTTATCTAAAAAATAGACCAAGAAATAAACTTTCTTTTAATGGGGAAAATTGGAGAGTAGAGGTATTGGGTTTTGGAAAATTATGGCGAGATTTTGGTTTATTTTTTGCGCCGAAGTCTGATATTTATATATTTAATACCCCAGTAATGCCTTTATTTTTTAAGCCCAAAAAATCTATAGTTATTGCTCTTGATTTTGCATATAAGTATTTTGAATCTAAAAATATAAAAGAAAAAATAAGAAATTTTTTATTATTTAGAATGAATAAGTTCGCTTTAAGAAGAGCCGATAAAATAGTTTCAATTTCGGAAGCGACAAAAAAAGATATAATTAATTTTTTTGAAATTTTACCGAGCAAGATAGAAGTTATTTATCCTGGTTTTAAAAATATTTGCTTACTTAAGCCCAAAGAGACAGATGTGCCGAAAAAATACTTTCTTTTTGTTGGAGTTGTGAAAGAGAGAAAAAATGTTTTTAATATCATCAGGGCCTTTGCGGAATTTAAAAAAAGAGACAAACAAGATTATAAATTAGTTGTAGTGGGCAAGGGGAAAGGAGAATATTATGAAAGTATTCTTTCTTTTGTTTCAGAAGAAAAACTAACAGAAGAAATTATTTTTAAAGATTTTGTTGAAGATAATGAGTTGTGCCATATTTATAAATATGCTGAAGCGTTAGTTTTTCCCGGATTAGTGGAGGGGTTTGGCTTCCCGTTGCTGGAAGCAATGGCTTGTGGCCTACCTGTGGTTACTTCAAACAGAAGTTCGCTTTCAGAGGTAGTCGGTGATGCGGTCTTGAAGGTCAATCCGGAGGACATAAAAGAAATTTCAGGTGCGATGGAGAAAATTTGCGAGAATGAAGAACTAAAAAGGGATTTAATTAAAAAGGGAGTTGATCGTGTGAAATATTTTTCTTGGCAAAAATCTTGTAGACAATTATTAGATATTCTTAATAGCATAATATGACAAAAGTTTGTTTTCTTGCACACAATTTACGACATGATAACGGGGCTGGTGTTTTTTCTAGACGAATTATTGAAGGAGTTAAAAGCCATTCGGATTATGATGTCACAGTTTTGACTGTTTTACCCTGCGAAGAATCTTATGCACGTCACCTGTTGTCGAGTAAGTTTAAGATCTTAAGAAATTTTTTTAAGATTAGACGCGTTTTTAAAAGAGCCAACATTATTCACGCAATGGACGTTTTTCCCTATGGTTTTATTGCCGTGTTTTTTTCGTTTGGTCTTAGGAAAAAAATAATTATTACAGCAATAGGGAGTGGTTCAATAATCCCACTTTATAAAAGAATTTATTCTTTTTTAAGCAGATATTGTTATCGTCGGGCGAATTGTGTTACTGCGATAAGTCATTTTGTGCGAAATGAGATTTTGAAAAAAACAAAGAATGTGAATATAAAAATAATCATGCCTGGTGTAGATTTTGAAAAATTTAATAGAGATATTTATGAGGGCAATCCTCGAAAGTTAAATCTTCCGAGAAATTATGTTTTAAGCGTAGGTTCTTTGCGGTGGAGAAAGGGGTATAAAGTTAGTATTCCGGCTTTTGCCAAAGTAAATGCTATTTTTCCTGAAATGAACTATGTGATTGTTGGAAAAAAGTATACTGAAAAACAATACGACAAACTTCAGGGTCTAATAGGAGATTCAGAATTGGAAAATAAAGTTCATATCTTGCATAATGTTGATAATTTTGACGAATTGGTAAATATTTATAAAAATGCAGAATTGTTTTTGTTGATGTCTCAAAACAAAGGACACGACGTAGAGGGGTTTGGTATGGTTTTTTTAGAGGCAGCTGCTTGCGGTTTGCCTGTTGTTGGTAGTAAAGATTGCGGAGTGGAAGAGGCGATACTTGAAGACGGAAACGGTTTTTTAGTAGGAGAGAGGGACGTGGATGGATTTGCGAATGCTGTAATTAAGATATTATCTGATGAACAATTAAAATCTTCCATGTCTCAACAGTCTTTGGTTTTTGCAAAAAGCCAGTCGTGGGATAGTAAGGTCAATCAATATGTGGATGTTTACAAAAGTATTTCATGAAGATAGCAATTATTATACGAAAACTAAATATTAAAGGGGGTGCACAAAGACAAGCTTTGGAGCTGGCAAGTAACCTAAAAAAAAGAGGACATGAAGTTGTTTTGTATACTTTTGTTTACTCGAAAGATGATTGTTATGAGAAATTGTTAGACAGTTTGAAAGTTGTTAGACTTGATGATTACAAAGTTTCTTCAAATTATTTTATTAATTTAATTTTAGAAAATAAATTATCAAAAAAATTGGCGTTTTTGATAGACAAAGACACAGAGGTTTTAAATCCACACGACCAGGTTAGTTATAAAGTGGCAACTTATTTTAAAAAGAAAGTTAAAAAAATACCTTCTATTTGGATGATGAATGATATGCCAACAAAGACATGGTCTTTTTGGCGTGACAGTCAGTTTGATATTGAGCTAAAAATGTCTTTATTTAAAGAAGTTGCTTATTGGATAGTGGATTTTATTGATTATCATAAATTTATAAAACACCAAGACGAAATAGTTGTTTTGGATAATCGAGATAAAGATTGGGTAAAACAGTATTTTAAAAAAGATGCTTTGGTTGTTAGGAGTGGTTTGAATTTGGAAAATATTTCCTACAAACAACGAGATTCTTTGGTTGGTAAAAAAGTTCAAATATTGATGGCCGGTATTTTTTTCCCGCACAGAAGGTTTGAAGACGGAATTTTGGCGGTAAAAAAATTAAGAGATGAAAATAAAGATGTTGGGTTGGTGATTATCGGGGATTATAAAAATAATCAAAAATATTATAAAAAACTCAAAAAATTAGTAAATGATTTAGAGTTGGACGGTGTGGTTGAATTTGCTGGCAAGGTTTCAGAGAGCGAATTCAAGAGTTTTTTTGAGAAAAGCGACATTTTTATTTTTCCAAGCCATTTGCAGTCATGGGGGTTGGTTGTTTTTGAAGCTATGGCTTGTGGTTTACCTGTGGTCGTTTCTAAGACAGCTGGAGCAAGCGAGGTGCTAACAAATTATAGAAACAGTATCATCGTTGAACCAAGAAATCCAAAACAAATTGCATTGAGTGTTAAGGAATTGATTGATAAACCGGATTTGTATCAAAAAATCTCAAAAGAAGGAAGGAGTTTTGTCGAAAAAAATATTTCATGGGACAATTATGCAAAAGGAATGTTAAGAATTTTTCAATTAAAAACAGAGCAATGAAAACACTTTTTATAACAAGTTTCCATCCTCATATTTCGCGTAATATTTTACTTACGCCTGTTTTGGAAATGCTGAAAGAAAAAAAAGATTTGAGAATTGTTATTGTTACCGCTGATTACAAAGTGGATTATTTTGAAAAGACATTTGGTGATGAAAATGTTTTTGTTGAGGGTGTAAAATTATACCGAGCATCAAGAACAAAAAGAGGTTTATTTTTCAAGAGGTTGGGATTGTTTTTATTAAATACTCCTACGACTTTGGTGCATAAGAAATATCAATATTATTGTAAAAAGAAATATGTATATTATGTCTGTGCTCGATTTGTTGGACTTGTGGGTAGGTCTTTATTGGTTCGTTGTATTGTTAGAAAATTAGATTTGTTGTTTTCGCCGAAAGATTTATTTAAAGATATATACGACAAATATAATCCAAACATTGTTTTTTCTACAGATATTCAAAATGAAAATGATGTTAGTTTGATGCAGGATGCCAGAAGAAGAAAAGTTAATATTGTGGGGATGCTTCGTTCGTGGGACAACACGACTATGAGAATTATGCGTATTTTCCCAGATAAATTGTTGGTTGGATCACGGCTTTTGTTTAATGAGATGATTGAATTTTATAATTATCCAACTAACAAAATGGTTATAGTTGGAAATCCTCATATTGAAAAACTTAAAAATCCAACAATGAGCAAAGAGGATCTTTATAATTATTTTGGATTAAACCCAGAATTGCCGTTAATTTTCTTTGCCCCGTCAGATGATCATTTGGCAAGAAGAAAAGATATCAATAAGTATATGCTGGAGCTTTTGAGTGAAGTTAATGCAAATATTTTAGTTAGATTTCCGCCAACTGACACGGCGACAATTGGTGATTTTAAGAAACCTGAAAATATGTTTTATGATAAGCCAGGAGTGTCTTTTGGTGAAAAAATTTGTACGGATAGAGAGATAGGATTAGAAGACAACGACAGGCTTACAAATGAAATTAATTATAGTGATATTATTATTTCTGGACCAACGAGTATTCCAATGGATGCTGTTTTTTTAGACAAACCGTCAATTATGGCAGAAATTTATCCAACACCCTGTTCTTTTTGTGACTGTATTTATAATTTTAAAACAGCTCATATTGTTAGAATGTTAGCTATTGGGGGTGTTACACATGTTGAGTCAGAGGAAAAACTTTTTAGTTTAATTGACGATTTTTTGAAGAACCCCAATTTATTCAAAGCAGAAAGAGCAAAAACCCGTTCAATATATTTTTCTCATACTGATGGAAATTCAAGTAATAGAATAACAGAGGAGATTCTAAATTTTATTTATGACCAAGACGATACTAGTAAACATTCAAAATAGTTTTTCGGTAAGAAATTTTTTGAGGACAGATGCGCTTAAAATAATTAATAGCCGAACAGATGTGAGGCTGGTTTTGCTTGTAAAGGAAGAAAAAGTTGATTATTATAAAAAAGAATTTCCCCCGGAGAGGGTTTTTTTTGATATTATGCCCGAAATAGAAAATCTCTTTTTTGAGCGTTTTTTTAAATTTGTGGAAGTTGCTAGTATTCACACACACACTGTTACAATGATGCAAGAAACGGAGTTTTATAGAGATAAAACTTTTTTTCTCAAAAAAATATTTCTTTATTTTACAAAAAGATGTCTTTGGTTTTTTGGACAATTCAAGATTTGGAGAAGATTATTAAGAAAGACTTATTATGCTGTGCCAACAAATTCGTTTGATTCTTTGTTTAAAAAATACAATCCGGATCTTGTTTTTTGCCCATCACTACTTTATGCCAATAATAGACTAGTTAAAGAAGCAAGAAAAAATAATATTAAAACAATTGGAGCTGTTCTTTCTTGGGATAATTTTTTTAGCAAATCTTTGCTTAGAGTTTTTCCAGATAAGCTTATTGCTTATACTGATGACATTAAAAAACAAGCCGAGGATTACGGAGATTTTCCATCTGATAAAATTGTAGTAACTGGTCTTCCCCAATATGATAGATATTTTAAAAAAGAGGGATTAAAAAGTAGAGAAGAATTTTTTTCAGATATTGGTGGTGATCTAATAAAAAATTAATAGTCTATGGTTTTTCAGGAAAAGCTGGTTTGCATATAGATTTTGGAATTGTAAAAATTCTTTTAGAAAACATAAAGAAAGGGAATATAAAGGAAGATGTACAAGTTTTACTTAGGCCATATCCTAGATATGATTTCCCTCAGGCAAAAATTAATAAAATAAAAAAAGAATACGATATCCTCATTTACCCGGCGATGTCTCACGTTGGGGAAGGGAAGGAGAATTGGGAATTTGATGAAAAGTCTTTAAATTTTTTGTCTAATACACTTGCTCATGCTGATGTGGTTATTAATATGTATTCTACTTTTTTTATTGAGGGCGCTATTTTTGACAAACCACTTATTGGAATTGCTTTTGATGGGGAAAAAGAATTGCCATATAGTCAGTCAGCTAGGCGTTTTTTTGATTGGGACCACTTAAAAAGGGTTAAACTACTTAATGGTATAGATTTAGTACATAATGAAGAGGAGCTTGTTAGCAGTGTAAATAATTGTTTGGATAACCCGTTTTTGCTAAAAGAAGAAAGAAAAAATATTGTTGAGGTCCAAAGCCAGTTTACAGATGGAAATTCTGGTAAAAGACTGGCTGATTGCTTACTAAGCATGCTAAATATTAAATAAATATGGCAAAAGACAAAAAAACTATTTTTTTAACCCTTTCTACGAGAGCTGTTTTTAGGAATTTGTTCTTTTTTCCTGGGGGGGTTTTTTCTAAATTAAGAGAGCGGGCAGAAAATAAAGATGATTTAAAAGTAGTGTTGTTGGTTCCAAAAAGAGAAGCAAATAAATATGATAATGTTCTTGGGGAGGGGAGGGACGAGTGGTATTTTGTTGAGCCAGTAAAAACTGTTTCTTCGAGAGGAGTACTAGAAAAATTTTTTTATTTTTTCTATTCTTATTTGATTTATACAGGAACAACCAAAGTGCTTGCTACTATGTCTATGCGTCCTGACGAGCCACCTGCAGGGGGCAGAAGATATTTAGCTTCAATCAAGTGGCTTATTGCTAATACTTTTGGCAGGATTAAGTTTGTAAAAACAAAAGTTGTTCCTAGATTATTTTTAAAAATTTTTAGAGAAAGGCCGTTTAAGGATGTTTTTGAAAAATATAATCCCAGCATGGTTTTTATAAGCCATCTCTATGGTTGGACTGATCAGCATTTGCTGGCCGAGGCAAAAAGACAGAAAGTGAAGACGGTGGGAATGGCAGCCGGTTGGGATCATTTGGATAAATATTTTTTACCTTTCCACGTTGATACACTTCTTGCACAAAGTCATGAAATAAAAGCTTCCGCTATAAAGTACCAATCATACCCAACAGAGAGTATAGAAATAGTTGGTTACCCGCATTTTGATTTTATTACCGATCTTAAAAATATTTTACCAAAGGAAGAAATAATGACTGCATTAGGTTTTCCTGCTGATTCTCGTTATTTTGTATATGTGTCAGGGAGTGCTTATTGCCCAGATGAACCTGATATTGTTGAAAAAATTATTTCATGGATTGATGAAGGGAAGTTTGGCGAAAACGCACATTTGATAGTTAGGCCTTACGCTGGAGGCAGGAGCAATGATAGAGAATTTGATTATGAAAAATTTAACAGGTTTGCAAAGCATCCTCGGGTTTATTTTTTTGATCACGACTTGTGGGGAGATGTAGAAAAAAGTAGATTATTTGTTAATATTTTAAGGTATAGTAGTGTAGTGATTGCTGTTTATACAACAATTGCTCTTGAAGCAGTTGCTTTAGACAGGCCCATCTTAGCTCCTGCTTTTGATGGTTATAAAAAAAGATCAGCCCATAGGTCAATAAGTCGTTTTGAAAAATTTGAGCACTTCCAAGGTGTTTTAAAAACAGGCGCAATGAAAACTGCCCGCAACTTTGACGATCTTTTTATTTTTTTAAATAATTATTTGCAGGATTCAAGTATAGACGATGAAGAGAGAGAATTAATGCGTCAAAAGTTGTGTTATAAACTTGATTGTTTAGCATCTAAGCGTGTTGCAGATTTTATTTTAAAAAACAATGATTAAAAAAATATTTTTCAAATTTAAAAACAAAAAAGATGCTATATTTTTGATAGTACTGGGATTGGTTTTTTTGTTTTTTATTGCGCAGATTGCAACGCTGATTTTTTATCGTGAAAGTTGGGTTGATGAACAGATGCATTTGTTTAAAAGTATGTCTGTTATGAATGGAGACTTTGTTCCTTTTAAAGATATTGTTGTTGAATATCCGCCTCTGTATCTTCCAGTTTATGGATTTTTCCAAAATTTATTTGGACCGAGTTTTTATGTTGGCAGAGCAGTAACTTCCTTTTTGTACGTCATAATTCTTTTTTTGATGTTTCTAATTGTTAAAAAGCTTACTAATAAATGGTGGGCTTTGTTGTCTATTGCTTTGTTGTCTTCCAATTTTTTGCTTGTGGGCAATTATGTGTCAGCTGGATTTTATTCGATTGCGGTACTGCCGTTGATGCTTGTGGTATGGATTGAAACTCTCAAAATAGCTCGTTGGCGCAAGTCATTGTTTTCGGGGATTGCCTTGGGGCTCATGATGCTTGCACGAACCAATATGTTGGCAGCGGTGTTAGTTTACTTTGCTTATCTTATTTTTATTAAAGTAAAATTAAAAGATATATTGATTTCAGTAATTTCTTTTGTTTCTACTGTGGTTATTGGGTATATTCCTATTGTTTTAGGTAATCCTGCTTTAGCTATTAGCCATATTTTTTCTCCTTTTTTTAATATTGGTCCACTCAAAAATTTGCCCCCGTCTACGATAGTTGGTTTTAACTTGTTAGAATTTGTTGAAAGAACAACAGATTTTTTAAAAGAATATTATGCGTACTTACTGCTTTTTGTTTCTTCTGTAGCTTTTATTATTTGGGAGAAAAGGCATTTTTTAAAAGAGTTTATGAAGAAAGAGCATACTTATGTTTTTGTGGTTGCTTTATCTTTGTTTTTTATCGTTACGCATTATTTTTATTGGAGACTGAAGGGTAGTGTTTATTATGCTAATTATTTTATGCCATTTGTTGTGCTTTCTGTGATTGTTGGTATCGCTAGATTTTTGCGTCGCGAAAAGGCTTTTGCGGTGATGCTAATTGCAGTAATAATTTTAAATTTTTCTGTTAATGTTTTTAGGACAGATGTTTTTTCTAGCCCTTTTGAAGAGACAGACATTCAAAGAGTAGAAAGAGGCGCTCAATTTATTAGAGAAAATACTGAAGAAAACACTAAGATTTTAACTTTTGATAATTCTATTTATCATGTATTTATATCTGATAGAAAAACTTTCGCTCCTCTCATAAATCGCAATTTCTTTTATTTTCCTGGAGCTGATAAAAACACAGCAAAAAGTTTTGGGTTTTATAATTTTGAAATGCTTAAAGAATGGCTTTTAGAAGATTCAGATTATGTTGCCTTGCAAGAGGAATCGTGGAGAGATATGTTTACCAGAACGAGTCATTGGGGTGATGAAGGGGGAAAAGATGATGATAAAATTGAAGAAGTTTCTAGAATTTTGGACGAACAGTATGAATTGATTGGTACAGTACTAAATGTTTATCCAAGAAAATACACCGAAGGCAATGACGGCGGGACCCTTCTTTTATATAAACGACTAAAATAATTTATGAAAAGAGTTTTAATGATCGCGGCCACACCCTTTTTTTCTCATAGGGGCTGCCATATAAGAATTTATGAGGAAATTTCTTTTTTGCAAAAAAGAGGTTATTCAGTAAAGCTGGTTACTTATCATTTTGGTGATGATGTTAAAGGAATAGACACAGAAAGGATTTTTAATTTCTTTTGGTTCAAAGACGCTGGTTCTTATTTAAGTCTACATAAAATTTATTTAGATATTTTTCTTCTTCTTAAAACTTTTTTTGTGGCAATACGTTATAAGCCGGATATAATCCATTGTCATAGCCATGAAGGTGCTTTTATTGGAATTCTTGTTAATATTTTTTTTAGAAAAAAAATTATTTTAGATAGTCAAGGAAGTTTGTCAGATGATCTTATTGTTTTTGGTGTTTTTAAAAAAGATTCTTTTTTTTACAAACTATGTCTTTTGTTTGAAAGGTTTATATATAAATATTCCAATGTTATTTTGGTTAGCAATAAAACAAACTACGATGCTTTGATCAAGGATTTTAAATTATCTCCGAAAAAAATATTTATCGTCGCAGACGGGGTTAATACTGATTTGCTGAATATAAATAAAAAATTAGTCAGAAAATTGCAAGAAAAATATAATCTTGAAAAATATAAACATGTTATTGTTTATTGTGGCACAATGAATGAATCGGAGGGTGTAGATGTTTTACTAAAGACCGTACAATGTTTAAAAAACAAAAGACAGGATTTCGTACTTCTTCTTATGGGTTATCCAAATATTGAATATTACAAAAAAATGGTTGGTTCTATGGGGCTTGAGAATTATGTGAAAGTTCTCGGGATGATAAATTATTTTAATTTATTTAATTACCTTTCTTTGGGTACATGCGGAGTTTCTTTTAAGATGCTCACAACAGAAGGAAATCTCAAACTTTTGCATTATGGAGTTTTAGGGCTTCCAGCTTTTTGTTTTGACCATCTTTCCAATAGATATATTATAGGCGATAACGCTTTTTATCTAAATTATAATAATACACCCGAGGTTCATGCTGAAAAAATAAACAAAATATTAAATTCTCCAGATCAGATTTCCTTGATAGGCGAAAAATCAAAAAAGTGGGTGCATTCTAAATACTCAAATAGCCTTCTTTTAATGGAATTATTAAAAGCATATGATTACAACAAAAATGGGGAAAATTAGCAGATGTCCAATATGTAATAGCGTGCATTTCTCCTTGTTAATTTCAACAATGGATTTTAGTAGTGTAAAGAATGAAAAATTTAGCTATGCACAATGTTCTGATTGTGGTGTTTATTTCTTGTTTAATAGACCAACAGAGGATGAAATAGGGAATTACTACGATAGAGATTATCAGCCTTATGTTTCTTGGTATAATTTTTTGACGGAAAAATTTATTTCATACAGAACAAAAAAAGAGGTGCGCCTTTTTGGAAAATTGAACAAGGGGGCGAAGAAACTGCTTGATGTGGGGTGTTCTTGGGGCAAATACATAAAAGACATGCATGATTATGGTGGATTTTCTGTAATTGGTGTGGAATTTAATAAAAAAATGTGCAGTGTCGGACAAAATAAGCTTGGTCTTGATATACGACATGGCAATTTAATAGAACAGAAATTTGATGATAATTCTTTTGATATTATTGTTTTAAGTCATGTTATAGAACATTTGTATAATCCGAAAGAAGTTATTAAAGAAATTTATCGCATCCTTTCACTTAATGGTCTTGTTTTTATAAAAACTCCAAATATTAATACTTTTGAACGTAGAATATTTGCCAAATATTGGTTTCCTTTTGAAGCACCTCGACATACAGTCTTGTTTAATAAAAAAAATTTATGTTTATTGCTCTCACGTAATAGTTTTGTGATAAGGAAAGTGATTTATGAAAAAACTCCGAACAATATAATTCTGTCAATCAAAAATTATTTTATTGACAAAAAGTATCCAAAATTAATTGTTAATTTTTTTAATTTGAATAATTATTTATTGTTGGTTTTGCTTACTCCGATATCTTTTTTGTTGGGGCTTTTAAAAACTAGTGGTAGGATTGTTGTCCTTGCCCAGAAAAATAATACAAAATGAAGAAATATTTTATTTTTATATTCAAAATATTTGTTAGTGTTTCTCTTGTTTATTTTGTTTTTACAAAAGTTAGTTTTAGAGATATTACTAATACGCTTGCTAATATAAAAATATTTTATTTTTTCATTGGTCTTTTTCTTTCAATTATTGCTCTTTACATCAGTACTTTTAAGTGGAAATTATTGCTTGACCATTTGGGGGCGCGCCAGAAAATTAGTTCTCTTTTTATTTTAAATCTTATTGGCGCGTTTTATTCCTCTTTTTTGCCCGGAGGCTTTATTGCCGGCGATGTCATGAAGTCGTATAAATCTTTGGGAATGCACAAGGAAAAGAAAAAAGTTATTTTGCCCATTTTTTTAGACAGAGCGGTAGGGCTGGTGGCATCCGTATTCCTTGGATTTGTCGGTTTGTTTCTAACAAAAACGTTTATAGATGAATATGGAATTATTTTGAAGTTTTTTTTGTTGCTGGTTTCCGGGTCTGCCGTTTTTATTTTTCTTTTGGTCGCTCCGTTTAATAAGTTTTTTGTTTTTTACAGAAGAGCCCACAAAACGATAGGGTTGTCTTTATTTTACGGGGCATGTTTTCACCTTCTTTACGCGGTTGTAATTTATCTTTTCTCGCAGTCTGTCGGGCTACAAATTTCGTTTTTTGATATTTTCTGGATAACCGCAATTGTTAACTTAGCCATCGCTGTTCCGGTAACTTTTATGGGCTTGGGCATAAGGGAAATAAGTTTTATTTATGTTTTGGGGTTAATTGGAGTCTCGGCAACAGTGGCAACAAGCTTGTCGCTCCTTATATTCTTCTCAACTCTCGTTATTGGTCTTGCGGGAGGCTCGGTGGAATTATATCATTTGTTTTCTCGTTTCCGCGCCAAAAAGTAAATATGGTTTGCAGATTCTTCGGACTGTGGAAAAGGCCATGTTAGAAAATCAAATATTTTAAGAGGGGAAAGCGTGACCATAAAAAATGACAGAAACAGGGAATAAAGTTTCTTTGAACCAAAAGACAAAAACAATGCCAGTATATACATGAGTTGTATTACTAGAGTGGCTATGGGGCCAGATCGTGTTCCGGACTGAATTATTTCAAAATCTTTAAATTTTTCTTTAAGACCCTGAATAGTGTAACGCGTGTAATCAGAGGGTGAGCCATGAAAGGGAAACATAAAAGGCATTTCTAAAAAAACAAATCCTCCTGGTTTTAAAATTCTTTTTATTTCTAGTATGGCTTGCTCTGGATTTGGCATATGTTCAAGTACAGACCTTGAAATAACCATATCAACAGAATTATTTTCAAAAGGAGTTTTTTCTGCGTCTGAAATAATGTCTATATTTTTATATGGATAAACATCTATGTTTTTAACGTTTTTACCAAAATTACTTGTGCCCGCTCCTAAATTGATAATATTTTTGCTGGAGGTTCCGTGTGGAAAACATTTTTTTATAGCTTTTTCTGCGCTTAAGCCGTAAAAATACATATGGCTGGTAAAAAATAGAATCCGGTTATAAATTTTGGGATTTTTTTTGAGAAATGATTTGATTGAATCGATGATTTCCATGTGGTAATATTATACCAATATGAGAATAGCTTTGCTAACACCGCCATATGATTTGATGAAAGAGGGGTATGGTTCTAAAAGAAAATTAAGAGGAGGACTTTTTTCTCCTTTAGGTTTGGCCTATCTCGCAAGCCCATTATTAAAGGATGGACATAATGTCAAAATTATTGACGCTTCTTCATATCAGCAGACAAATGAAGATATAGAGAAAATTTTAAATGAATTCAGGCCGGATATCATCGGCATTTCTTCCGTTACAGGGAGTGCCCCAGCATCTTATTCTCTAGCAAATTATTTAAAATCCAAGTTTAAGAAAACGCCCGTTATTTACGGGGGACCGCATGCCAGTTGTTTTTCTGAGAAAGTTTTTGAAAATATTCCGGGGTTGGATTTACTTGTTTATGGTGAAGGGGAGATAACTTTTAAGAAAATCGTAGATATTTTTAAAAAAACAGGAAAAATTCCAACTGACTTAGATGGCACGTGTGCAAAAATAAGAGGGGATTTTGCGAAAAACCCTCCTGCGAAACCAGTTTTGAATTTGGATGATTTAATGCCTCCCGCATATCATTTGTTTGATTATAATGGCGTTTACAGACCGCTTCCTTTGCAATACAGGAAGCTTCCTACTGCTAACATGATGATGTCTAGGGGATGTCCTTACGGAAAATGTACATTTTGTTTTTCGGCTGGAAGGGCGCTTCGCAAATTTATAGACGTCATAGTCCCCAAAGAGTTATTGAAGAAATTAAATTTTTGGTGGAAAAGATGGGCGTTAAAGAAATTGCTTTTTGGGATGATAATTTTTTAATTAGCGAAAAATGGGTTTTTGAATTTTGCGATCTTTTGGATAAGGAAGGTGTAAAGATACCATGGAGCGCTTGTGGAAGGGTCAACACCGCGACAAGACCAATGCTTGAGAGAGCATCCAAGTCTGGTTTGTGGAATGTTTTTTATGGGTTAGAAAGTGGCAATCAGGATATATTGGATAGAGTTAAAAAAGGTATTACTTTAGAAGAAGTTCGTCAGGCAATGAAATGGTGCAATGAATTGGGTATTGATACAAGAGGATCTTTTATGCTTTTTCTTCCGGGTGAAACACCCGAAAAAGCAATGAATACAATAAAATTTGCCTGCGATATAGATGTCACATATGCACAGTTCCAGCCGACTCATCCTGAGTGGGGAACAGAGCTTTATGACGATGCGGTAAAGTCAGGTAAGCTTTTTGATTCCTATTGCGGTAGAACAACTATCAGTTATTTACCGGAGGCCTACAAGGATGCAAAGCAGGCTAGAGATATGCAAAAAAGAGCCTATAGGATGTTTTATTTCAGACCTAGCTATATTTGGAAACACATAAAAAGGCTTAAAAATCTGACAAAAATAAAACAGTATTTTAATGCCGCTAAATATATAATAGGAATCAGTACTTAATTAGTTTACTTTTTTCTCCAGTCTTTGATTTTTTTGTTTGGGCTCTAATTTCTATTCTTTCTATTTAATCCGATCGCGCCATTTGGTAAGGATAGGAGTTTGGATAGTATTTAAAATATTTAAGTTTTTAGTTGCTTGTTTAAACACTCTAAAATAACATTTGCTATTTTGTTTTCGCCCCCGGGATTTAAAAGATTTTGAAACATTCCGGCTCTTTTTTGGGTTTGTCGGTGTTTACGCGGGCGCATAATGCTACTTTTTTGTATATCAACATTAATCTGGTTGCGTAAGTCCGGACCACCTAATTGGCAAGATGTAGATAAAGTTTTGCGATACTTATGAATTAAGCTATAATTTTTCAATATGATCCCTTATCAAACAAGAACCAAAAAACTGTCAGGTACCAGTTACGGCGAGGTAATAAAGAAAGCTTTGTTTGTATTTAAAGAAATTGAGAGAAAAACAAAAAGAAAACCATATATTAGGTCTCCTTATTTCAAAAAAGAGAAAATATTCTTTGATTATTTCTGGACACATTTGCGACAAAAAAGTCCCAAAGAAAGATATAAAAGATTAAAATATTTTAACGTAGCCATTGAAGTAATAAAGAATTCCAAAAACAAACCATCTTTGAGAAAAAATCCCAACAAAAACACCGAAATTCTTTATAGATTCGCTGGTTTAACAAAAGAAAAAGAATTGTTTTTTGTTCAAATAAAAGAGAACACTCGGAGTAAAAAGAAGTATTTTATGTTTTGTTTTTCCCCAGAATAAAAAAATTTCCCGCCAAGGTGGAGTGTATAAACTCCTGGCCGGAAATCTTTATGCTCATAATACTAGCAGAATCATAATTTTTGTCAATAGTTTGTCCACAGTATCAAAACAACAAAAATCAAACAATATTTTAATGCCTTAAAATATATAATAGGTATTAGCACTTAATTTATTTCTTTCTCAGCCTACATCCAATTGTCATACCATTTCTGAAAGACGAACAATGACCAGAGTTTTTGGCGGTGGTTTTTCTTTTTTGAAAGGTGTTCTTCTAGAATTTTTTTGACGTATAGATAGTTGAAAATGCCTTGTTCTTTTATTTTTTTTTCGCTAAGTAATTCTTCAAGTTCTTCTCGCAGACTTCCCGATAGCCACTCTGCCACAGGAATTCCAAATCCTTTTTTCTTTCGGTAGACAATATCTTTACCCAAGTATTTTGTCATCAATTTTTTTAGAAGATATTTACTTGTTAATTTTCTAAATTTTAAATTGTCTGGCAGGTTGTTTATAAAAGAAACTAAGCCAGAGTTTAAGAAGGGACTTCGCACTTCAAGAGAATTCATCATGCTGGCTCTGTCTACTTTTACCAAAATATCTTCTGATAAGTAATGTTTAGAATATGCATAAATGAGTCTTTGCCATTTTGATTTCCCAGGATTTTCTCGTGCAACTTTTTTTGTATCTTCAATAATTTTTTCTCTATTGTTTTTATAAACGTCTGGTCTGAATAATTCGTTTATTTCTTCTGGCGTAAAAGCAGACATCCACATTTGATTTCTTAAAACTTCGTCTTTTGTATTAATACCATTTAAAAACTTGTTTACTTTAAAATCTAAGCTCATGTTTTTATGCGAAACAGGGATTAGGGAAGCGAGCGGTTTAAATAAGTTCTTTATACTTTTTGGGAAAACTCCAAAAAGGGGAAAGAACTTATGCGCTACAAAAGGATCATAGCCCATCCAAAACTCATCTCCGCCATCTCCACCCAAAGCCACGGTTACTTTTTCTTTAGTCATTTCAGAAAGTAAATAGGTTGGTAATATAGAAGCGTCAGCCAGTGGCTCGTCCAAGTTTTCAAAGATTTTAGGTATTAAGTTAAGCATTTCTTTTTGTGAAAATATTTTTTCATAATGTTCTGTTCCTAGTCTTTTTGAAACTAATCGTGCCCAGTTTGATTCGTCAAAAGATTTTTCTTCAAAGCCAATGGAGAAAGTTTTTATCGGTTTGGGGGAGTTTTTTTGAGCGAAATAAGCGATTGCACTTGAGTCAATTCCGCCCGAAAGAAAGACTCCGAGAGGGACATCACTTATGAGTCTTTCTTTTGTAGATTTATTTAGGCATTCTTCTAGCTCTTTTGAAAGCTCTTTTTGTGTTTTTTGTGCTTTTTTTGGATTACCAAACTCTATTTGCCAGTATTTTTTTATTTTAATTTTGTTGTTTTGTAGAGTTAAAAAACTTCCCGGTTCTATTTTATAAACATTTTCAAAAATTGTGTGAGGTGACGGTATGTATTCAAAGAAAAAATACTTTGAAAGGCTGGAAAAATCTATTTCTTTTTTGAAAGAAGGGTGCATTATTAGAGATTTAAGTTCGGAAGCGAAAACAAGATTATTGGAGTTTCGAAACCAGTATAGCGGTTTCTCTCCGAACCTATCTCTAGCTAAAATTAATTTTTTATTTTTATCATCCCATATCGCAATTGCAAACATTCCTTCTAGTCTTTCAAAAAGTTGTTCGCCCCATTCTTCATATCCACGGACTATAACTTCTGTATCGCTGTTTGTTTTAAATGTGTGCCTAGAGAGTTCTTTTTTTAATTTTTGGAAATTGTAAATTTCTCCATTAAAAATCACAACAATACTTTTGTCTTCGTTAAACATTGGCTGGTCTCCTGTTTGTAAATCAATTATAGAAAGTCGTCGGTGTCCTAAAAAAACATTATTTTTAACAAAAAAACCACTCGCATCAGGTCCTCTGTGGGCAAGGGTAGTTGTCATTTTCTCTATGATGTTTTTATTGCCTTGTCCTACAAAGCCAGCTATTCCGCACACGTTATTTCTTCTTTTATATAATAATTAGAATTTTGGTGATTTTCTTTATTTGTTCTATGAATAAGTTCTGCAATTAAGCCCATTAAGACAAGTTGAAAGCCTACAATACCAAAAGTTACTGCAAGTGTAGGCAAAGGGGTTTCAATAAAAGTGATTTGGTATGTAAATCGTAACACAATCATTAATAAGAAAGATAAAAAACTTGCCATGAAAGAAAACATTCCTACAGTACCAAAAAAACGCATTGGTTTGTTGTGGAACTTTTCAAAAAAGTAAAATGCAACAATATCAACTAAAACATCCAAAATTCTTGATATTCCATACTTTGATTTGCCGTGTTCTCTCGGCGTAAATTTTACTGGTATTTCTGTTATTCTTGCTCCACGTTTTGCCATATATGGAACAAAAAGCCGATGCATATCTCCGGAAAATGTAATATCATCAAAAAGTTCTTTTTTGTAAGCTTTCAGAGTACATCCGACATCGTTTATTTTTGTTCCACCTACACAGGAAAGAAGTTGGTTTGCTATGGCGGATGGTAGTTTACGTCTAAGTTTTGCATTTTCCCATCTATCCTTGCGCCATCCTGAAACCAAATCATATCCTCCATCCATTTTTTGTAGAAGAGCGGGAATATCTTCTGGGTGATTTTCTAAATCGCTGTCTATGGTAACAATAATATCTCCAGATGCCTTTTTTATTCCTACGGAAAGCGCTATTGTTTGACCGAAGTTTCTTTTTAGTTTTATTATTTTTGTTCCAGGAAGTTTTTTGAGTATTTCGTAGGTGCTGTCGGTAGAACCATCATCAACAAAAATAATCTCAAAGGATTTGTTGAGAGAAGAGAGTGTTTTTGTGATTCTCTCGTGCAATTCCAAAAGGGTGTCCGATTCATTATATACCGGTATTACAACTGATATTGTTACTTTGTTTCCATTCATCCCGTTAGAAATAGTAAGCACAGGGCTTACGTGTGTTATTCATATTAATAATATTAAATCGACTTTCTTCTTTTTTGGTTACATACAAACAATACATAAGTTTTGGATTTCTAACGGGATTCATATAATTATATTAATATCGTATAATGTTATTATAAAATATACTATAGGCGTATTGTTATGGCAAAAGATAACGAAAATTTGGTTCACTTTTCAAAAACATTTGTGGAGGGAGAATTTCGTCTTGGTTTTTGGGGTTTTGTAAAAAAGGGAGTTGGTCTTTTTAATTCCTTTTTTGTTTTGCGCTCACTTTCTTTGTATCAATTTGGTGTTTACCAACTGCTTCTTTCTTTTTATGCTATCGCATCTGATTTTTTTCATAATATTTTTGCTAGTGTTGTATCTAACGATTTGGCTAGATTTATTGCAGAGGACAGGGAAGATAAAGCTAAGCGTCTTTTTTGGGAATATGCATTTTTTAGAGTGTTGATGGGGCTTGTTCCTGTTATCGCTGTTGTTTCTTTGGTTAGATTTTTTTCTTTCAGGTATGGTCCAGATGCCATAATGTGGGCATATGTTTTGTCGGCAATTTTTTTGGTTGACGCCATTCTTTCTGTGCTACTCACATTATTAAAAATTAATTTAAAATTTAGTCTTCTTGCCGTGAGGCCAAGTTTTCAAAAACTTGTTCAGGGTTTAGTTCTTGCTATATTTTTCTTTTTTTATCATTTAAGTGTAACGGAAATTTTTATAGCTCAGCTTGCAGGCTCTGTTTTTGCTGTAATTGTTGTTATCCCAACTTTTGTAAAAGTTTACAAACCTTGGAGAAGTATTCAATCTGCCCCAGGTAGTATTTTAGAGGGGATCATTTTTTCATATGGTGCGTGGGAAATTCCAGGATCCTTTACCACAAACTTGGTTGGTAAAATTAGACCATGGCTTATCAAGTTTTTTCTTAATACAGAAGCGGTGGGTATTTTTGGGGCAGCTAGTATGGCAATATCGCTTCTTAAAGATGTTATACCAATGAGGACTCTTTCTGCGCTTATGCCAAGAAAAATAAACGAGCCAGAAAAAATTAAATCCATATTTGTTCATGGTACGAGGTTTTATGTTGCCATGAGTCTTCTTCTTGTGGTCGCTGGATCTGTTATTTTTCCTGTTTCTGTAAACTTTTTATTCCCACAATATCAACCATCAATTATATTGTTTTATTTCTTGTTGCCTACGGTTGTCTTGTTCGCGTTTATAAAAATGACGAACATTTTACTTGTGGTAAAAAGACGACAGAAGTTTATTTTTTATCAGTCTGTTTTTCAGCAGGGTTTAGGAATTATTTTGATTGTTGTCTTTTTGCCAACAGTTGGTATTCTGGGACTAGCTCTTGCTGAGTTGTTTGGATTGTTAATTCCAAGTATTATTAAATATTATTATCTTGTTAGAACAAGATTCATAGAACACATTCCTTTAAAAAGATTTTTTGTTTTTGATAGTGAGGATAAAAAAATATTTTTAAGTGCATTTAGACACTTATTGGGTGTATTAAAATTAAGGCGCTTTATTCGTAAAAAGTAGATTGTTTATTTTTATTAATTTATGCAAAATAAAGATTTAAAAAAATTTTATAATAGAGTATATAGTCGCGGAGAAGGGAAGCACTATACTAAATTTGTTTTAGATAA
>Ga0180009_10002157_pt1 | contig 23299 bp, 20 predicted proteins | sample OS_PC_MetaG_FD_123537 | JGI IMG/M metagenome (GOLD analysis project Ga0180009, IMG submission 123537) | Groundwater microbial communities from the Aspo Hard Rock Laboratory (HRL) deep subsurface site, Sweden - OS_PC_MetaG | ecosystem: Environmental > Aquatic > Deep subsurface > Groundwater...
GCAACCATCGCATTGTCGGAATCGATAGCCTGCTTGCCGCAGAGCACGAGATTATAATCGCCGACCTTCTCGATAGCTTTTGCGAGAATATATCCGAGGGCTTGCCCGTCGGAACCGGCAAAAGCAGCATCATCCAGACAAATCGCTTCATCGACACCAAGAGCCAGTGCCTCTTTCAGAGCGACCTCGCTCTCCTTACCGCCGACCGACATCGCTGTGATCTTCCCCCCATCCTTCTCCTTAATTCGCAGAGCCTCTTCGAGAGCGTACGTATCGAACGGATTGATGATTCCCGGGCCCTGGGGATAGCTAACGGTTCCGGAGGAATCGTCGACTTTGATCAAGGCAATTTCAGGCACCTGTTTGACGCATACTATGATGTTCACATTTCCTCCTGACCTGTCTGTTTCGGTCGTCGTTTCCGTGCAAGTATTCTCGCTTCCTGTTGGGCTCTTCCCGCGGCAACCTGCTCGGCCTCTTTCTTGGAATGTCCGGACCCTCTTGCAAGCTCCACCCCGAACCCATGCACGACTACTGTGAAAGTCTTGTCATGGTCCGGTCCAGATTCACTTATTACGTCGTACCGCGGCGTCCCGGCAGAGGCACCCTGAGTGATCTCCAGCAATTCTCCCTTGAAATTCCTGATCGCTCTGTTGTTCTGCACTTCCGAGATACGCGATACTACGAATTTTCTTACGAAGTCCTCGGCCGGTCCGATGCCGCCATCAAGATAGATGGCGCCAAGAAGTGCCTCGAAGCAATCTGAAGTGATAGATGGGCGTTCTCTGCCGCCAGCATTCGCCTCTTCTTCGGATAGTCTGATGTGGTCGCCAAGTCTCATATCTCTGGCAATCAAAGCCAGTGTCTGCTCGTTGACCAGCGAGGACTTCAGCTTTGTCAGCTCTCCCTCAGAACATTCGGGATAGAGCCTGAACAACTGCTCGGCGACAAGCATGCCGAGCACAGAGTCTCCGAGAAACTCCATCCGCTCGAAGGATGGACATTGGGGATTCGCGGCAGTTCTTACATATGATCTGTGGGAAAGAGCCTCCGACAACACCTCAGCATCGGAAAACGTATATCCAATCGTTCCCTGCAACTCACCGAAGTTTGCCTGTCCACTAAACAGCCTCGTTACTGCGGATTTCCATCTTCTTAGCCATGACGGCGACATAGCTACATCACGCTTTCCCGTCCTCTAATGACTTGAGCAGCAACGAGACGTTATGCCCTCCGAAACCGAACGAGTTTGTGAGAGCATACTCAACATTCACCGATCTCTTCCCTTCCGAAACGAAATCAAGGTCGCATTCGGGATCGGGATCATCCAAATTGATAGTCTGGTGTACTACACCATCCCTTATAGAGAGCACGCAAACGCTGGTCTCGACTGCACCTGCCGCACCGAGGAGATGTCCGATCATCGATTTCGTGGAATTGATCGGAATCTTTTTCGCATGATCCCCGAACACGCTCTTGATAGCGGTCACCTCAGCGACATCCCCAAGACCGGTGGATGTACCGTGGGTGTTAATGTAGCTTACCTGGTCCGCCTCGATGTTGCCGTCTTTTATCGCCGCAATCATCGCCCTCGCGGCTCCCTCACCGTTGGGAGACGGCGCAGTGATATGATACGCATCACACGACTGACCTGCTCCAGCGATTTCGGCATATATCCGCGCGCCGCGTTTCCTGGCATGCTCGTACTCTTCAAGAATCAGCGCCGCAGCCCCTTCTCCGATCACGAAACCATCGCGACCTGAATCGAATGGCCTTGATGCTCTCTCCGGTTCATCATTCCGGGTCGAAAGAGCGCGCGCAGAACAGAATCCTGCGAGCGCGAGCGGGGTTATTGCACTCTCAGCTCCACCGGCAACGAAGACATCCGCTTCGCCATACACAATGCTTCTGAACGAATTGGCGATCGCATGCGCAGATGATGAGCAGGCAGAGACCGTCGCATAGTTCGGTCCCCTGAGATTATACTTCAGCGCCACCGCCCCCGCGCACATGTCCGATATCATCATAGGAATGAAGAACGGCGACACTTTAGAATGCCCTTTTTGCTCAAGCAGAGAGTACTGCGCCTCGAACGTACGAATGCCCCCAATTCCGGAACCGATTATGCAACCACATCTATCATGATCGACCGAATCGAGATCAATGGCGGAGTCTTTCAGTGCCATCTCGGCAGCGTAAAGAGCGAGTAGTTGCACCGGATCTGAGCGGCGGATCTCCTTCTTGTCAAAATGATCCTCAGGCTTGAAATCAGACACCTCACCAGCAATCTGAGACGCATAATCATCGACGTCGAAATAACTGATTCTCGAAATTCCGCTCTTGGCGGAAAGACAATTGCTCCAGAAAGTCTCGGCGTCGAGACCATTCGGGGCAATTACGCCAAGCCCGGTTACAACACAGCGACGACCAGCCATCCCGGCCTACTCTCCTGAATGCTGGTCGATGTAGTCAATCGCAGATCCGACCGTTCCGATCTTCTCGGCCTCATCATCCGGGATCTCAATCCCGAACTCTTCCTCGAGAGCCATGACCAGCTCGACTGTATCAAGGGAATCTGCACCGAGATCATCGACAAAAGAAGCTTCCAGCGTTACCTGCTCGGGGTCAACTCCAAGCTGTTCAACAATGATCTCTTTTACTTTTGCCTCAACCGACATCCCGTTACCTCCTGTATGGTTCTTGTTGCTTCTCTCTTCCAGCTACATGTATAGTCCGCCGTTAATGCCAAGCACCTGCCCGGTGATATAATCACTTGCAGACGATGCCAAGAACAGCACAGATTGTGCAATATCTGAAGGACTCCCAGCTCTCTTAAGTGGAACATTCTCCAGGAACGCCGCCTTAGCGGCATCCGAGAGTCCGGCAGTCATATCTGTTTCTATATACCCCGGAGCGATGGCATTGACGCAAATGCCGCGTCCGGCAAGTTCTTTGGCTGCGGACTTGGTCAGGCCGATGAGGCCCGCCTTTGAAGCGGCATAATTCGCCTGTCCGGCATTACCCATCAGTCCGACAACCGATGATATGTTAACAATCTTTCCGCTTCTCTTCTTCATCATGATCTTGGCAGCCGCTTGTGTCATCAGAAATGCACCTTTGAGATTCACTCTCAACACCAGATCCCAGTCCGATTCGGTCATCCGCACAAGAAGCGTGTCACGAGTCACACCGGCGTTGTTCACCAGCACATCGATTCCTCCGAGCTTCTCGACAGTCTGAGCAACCAGGTTCGTAACCTGCACAGAATCGGTAACATCACCGGCAATACCGATGACCTCGCCGCCGGATGCAGAAAGAGTCTTGACCGATTCCGAAAGCGCATCTTCGAGTACATCGGACAACACTACCTTGGCACCATTTCTGACGAACTCTTCTGCAATCGAGTAGCCGATTCCCCTCGCCGATCCTGTCACCAGACAGACTTTGTCTTTTAGCATCATGCTACTTCCGACTCCTGCAGAAGAAGTTCCACATCTTCGAGCGTATCTATATTAGCTGTTTCAACATCTGGCGCAATCTTCTTTATCAATCCGGTAAGCACCTTTCCCGGACCGATCTCGACGAATCTTGTCACCCCGAGGTCACACATTTTTTGCACCGACTGCATCCACTTCACTGGTGCAGTGATCTGCTTCACAAGCAACTCGCGTCCGCTCTCAGGTGAGTCAACCGGCTCGGCAGTGACATTTGCGACTACGGGACACTCGGGAGTCGAGAATTCCAGCCCCGCGAGAGCACCGTCCATCCTGTCCGCCGCAAACTGCATAAGGGGCGAATGAAAGGCACCGCCGACCTTCAACGGTAACATTCGCTTGAAACCATATTCTTTATGATGCTCGTGTGCAAACTGGATGCCCGCAGCATCGCCCGACATGGCAATTTGTCCCGGCGAATTGTAATTCGCAGGTTGCAGTATCCCGTGTTTCGATGCGTCCTTAACCATTCTGGAGACAGAATTATCATCGCCGCCGATGGCAGCAGCCATTGTTCCGTCAGTCGAATCGCAGGCGCTCTTCATGAGTCGACTCCTGTCTCTGACCGCAGCGATAGCATCCTCGAATGAAAGAGTACCAGCACACGCATGTGCGGAATATTCGCCAAGAGAATGCCCTGCGCAGAATGCCGGAACCGGCAACGAATCACCGATCATAGTCAGAATAGCCAGCGAATGAACCAACACCGCAGGTTGAGTATGTTCTGTTCGAGTCAGTTTTTCGAGCGGCCCATCGAAGCATGCTTCTGCCAGATCAAAATCCAGGATCCTGGATGCCGATTCAAAAAGACTTCTTACATCTAAAGAGGCATCGTGAAGGTCTCTGGCCATGCCGACATATTGCGACGCCTGCCCTGGAAAAACAAATGCCGTCTTGTCCATACGCAGTTTTCGCGGCTTATCTAGCATGTGATCAATCCTTTGTCAATACCAAAATTAGCGCGATCCATCGAGCAAGTGTCCGCCTCGTCAGTTAGAAACCGACCAGCGACGCCCCCCAGGTGAGGCCGCCGCCAAATGCAACCATCAGGACTTTGTCCCCCGGCTTGATTCTGCCTGTCGAATATGCTTCATCGAGAGCGAGAGGAACCGAGGCGGAGGATGTATTGCCGTATTTTTCGATGTTTACAAAAATCCTCTCTTCAGGGACACCGAGTCGTTTGATCATCGCGTTGATAATTCTGATGTTGGCCTGATGAGGAATGAACAGGTCGACATCTTCAACAGCGACATTCGATCGTGCGCACGCTTCTTTCGCTGCCGCGCACATTGCGCGAACTGCTATCTTAAACACCTCATTACCGTTCATCTCGATATACATCCGATCTTCAGAGGCGTTGTTTTCTCTGATCGGATTCACGCTGCCGCCCATTGGAATCCACAAATCCTTCGCATACCTGCCATCGGTCTGCAGGTAGTTGCCGAGAATACCTTCGGGCTTTCCTCCGTTGCGAGCTTCCACGATCACCGCTCCGGCGCCATCTCCGAAAAGCACACACGTGGAGCGATCATTGTAATTGGTGATACTCGACAGAGCTTCCGCTCCGATCACGAGGATTCGCTTGTAAGCGCCCGATTTGATATATGCCTCTGCAGTTGTTAGTCCGTATATGAAGCTCGCACAGGCCGCACCGATATCCATCGCCGGAGCCTGGAAGGCACCCATCTTCTCCTGCAGAATGCAAGCTGCCGACGGGACCGGATAGTCGGGAGTAACTGTACCAAAAAGGATCAGATCCAAGTCCTGTGCAGTTAATCCCGCTCGATCCAGAGCGACTTTGCTCGCCTCAAGCGCCAAATCCGACACACCGACACCGTCATCCTTGATGCGTCGCTCGGTGATGCCTGTTCTGCTGACAATCCACTCATCAGATGTATCGACTATTTTCTCAAAGTCGGCATTTGTCATCACCCTTGAAGGAGCATAGGAGCCAATCCCCGTGATGACAGCTTTTAGTCTATTCACTACCGTTTCCCTTCAATCTCACAGCCTTCTTCATACCAGCCAGTTCCTTACCTATGTGTTCGTTCACCCTTCTAATGACCATCTCCCTCGCCATCTTGATAGCATTGGAAACTGCGCGTGCATTTGAAGCCCCATGACAGATAATGGTCACCCCGTTGATTCCGAGCAACGGTGCGCCACCATATTCGGCGTAATCGAATGTCTTCTTCAACCTGCGGAGAAATGGCGCCATCAGCGCGGCACCCGCTCTCGAAAAGACATTCGCGGAAACCTGTGCCTTAAACTTGTCGAATATGAACGACTTGATAGATTCCGCGAATTTCAGAATTATATTGCCGACGAAACCATCACACACAACAACATCAGCCTGACCCTTCAGAACATCTCTCCCCTCGATATTGCCCACGAAATTCAGAGAATTGTCCGTCAGTTGGCGGTGTGTCTCAATCGTCACGTCATTGCCCTTAGTCCTCTCCTCTCCAATGGAGAGAAGTGCAAGTCTGGGGCTCTTGTTATCGTACATATAGCTGTAGTAGATAGAGCCCATATGCGCGAATTCTATTAGGTTGTGTACCTTGCAATCAGAATTAGCGCCGACATCGAGAACCAGACATGGCTTGTCTGATGCCGTAGGAAATAGCGTGGCAATCGCAGGTCGCGACACGCCATCAAGTCGCCCTAGATTGAAGATCGCCGATGCCATTACGGCGCCGGTGTTGCCTGTTGATATCACTGCAGCGACTTCACCCCGCTTCAGCAATCCGTGAGATATCACCAGCGAAGACTCCTTCTTCCTGATCCCATCCGTTGGGGGTGAATCCATAGTAATGACATCAGTCGCGTTTTTGATCATAATCCTACTGCTCTGAGGTTTCAGATCAGCTAGCAGAGAGGCGAGTTCATGCTGGCGGCCTACCAAGACAATTTCTGTGTCGTCAGAGGCGTGATTCGACAGATACTGCATCACTCCACTGATGATCTCGCGGGGCCCGAGGTCACCTCCCATTGTGTCGACAGCGATTCTAACGGACATATTGCTTAAAAGGATACGAAGTTAATCTGACTTTTTGGGTGAAATTGCTTCGCGGCCACCATAATACCCACAGTTGGAGCATATATGGTGAGCCATTTTTGTTTCTCCGCATTCGGAACAGGTCGAAAGTGCCGGTGCAGAGAGTTTCCAATGCGTTCTGCGCTTGGCGCCGCGACTGTGCGAGTGCCTTCTTTTGGGTAGCGCCATATCAATTTCCTCCGTCTGTTTCCTTCAATTTGGCGAGCACACTAAGACGCTCATCAACTGTCTCGTTTGTACATTCACAAGTCTCTAAGTTCCTGTTTACCCCGCAGTTGGGGCAGAGTCCCTCGCAGCTATCGCTACACAAAGGTTTCAGTGGGAGAGATAAAATGACTCTCTCAGCGATTATAGGTGCGAGGTCGAATTCCTCCGTAGTGTCCGGAACTATGAAATAGTCATCACTGGACTCACTTTCAGGTCCGGTCAACTTGCCGTCATGCGCTAACTTAATTATGAGCGCCAGTTGAAAAACCGTTGACATATCAAAAGGTTCCAGGCACCTCGCGCATTCAAGTTTCAGATCTGTCGATACCTGACCCCGGACAATGACTTCCCCGGCGTTAGCATCGATCTCGACATCGACTATGCAACTGTCGACCCCAGCGACATCGGTCCAGTCGATCTTCAGTTCGGACTCATCCAATTCATATGTGTGGCGGGAAATTCCCGGTTTCATCCGCCGAATGTATATAACAGCACTCATAAGGTTTAGATATTAACCTGACTGTGAAGTTATGTCAAGCAAATATTGGTCTGCGGCTCAAGCATGTCGAGCATTCTGAGGCACAGCCGTCTACTCGATCGCTGAACACGATCCGACCGCTCGTGTCAGGCAGAGGTTAATCTGTCGAGACCTCCCAGGTGTGATACTCTATGAAATTCAAATTCTCAGGTTCATAGGTTCTTCAGATAATCATCGATCGCACGAGCCGCTTTCTTTCCTGCACCAGCGGCAAGGATTACCGTCGCACCGCCCGTGACAATGTCTCCTCCGGCATAGACGCCCTTGCGGGAGGTCAGGCCTGTCTCATCATCAGCGACTATGTTGCCCCACTTATTCGTCTCAAGTCCCGGAGTAGTGCGTGGAATCAGGGGATTTGATGAATTTCCGATTGCAATGACCACAGTGTCGACATCTATCATATAATTGGAGTCTTTGATAGGGACGGGGCGGCGCCTGCCTGATGAGTCCGGTTCGCCGAGTTCCATCTTTATGCACTCCATCTGCTTAACCCACCCATTCTCGTCACCGAGGAATCTAATCGGGGCTGTCAGAAACTGAAACTCAATCCCCTCCTCCTCGGCGTGGTGAATTTCCTCTTCTCTGGCCGGCATCTCCTTGCGAGAGCGCCTGTATATGATCCGAGCATGCTCAGCGCCGAACCGGAGCCCTGTGCGCACAGAATCCATCGCCGTGTTACCGCCTCCGAGGACAGCTACACTGTTCCCCGCCATCACCGGGGTTCCGTGGGACTCGAAGTCGAATGCTCTCATAAGGTTACTGCGTGTCAAATATTCGTTCGCAGAGTATATCCCGTTCAGGTTTTCCCCCGGGACTCCCATGAAATTCGGCAACCCGGCACCGGTGCCGATGAAGACGGCATCATACCCCTCTTCAAACAGCTCATCAATGCCCTTGATTCTTCCTATAACATAGGAAGACTTGAATTCTACACCCATGCTGGCCAGAAAATCGACCTCTGCCTTGACAATCGCCTTGGGGAGTCGGAACTCAGGAATCCCGTACACCAACACTCCCCCCTCTTTGTGCAGCGCTTCAAATACGGTCACAGCGTGACCGAGCTTGATCAGGTCGCCGGCGACTGTCAAGCCAGCCGGTCCGGAACCGACAACCGCGATCCTCTTGCCGGTCGGTGGCGCAATTTCTGGGATTTCGGTCTCGTTGTGCTCACGTTCCCAGTCAGCGACGAATCTCTCAAGGTGACCAATCGCCACCGGTGTGAATTTCTTCGCAAGAACACAGGTGATCTCACACTGCTCCTCCTGCGGACAGACACGCCCGCAGACAGCCGGAAGTGAGTTTGTCAACTTGATCTGCTTGGCCGCGTCAGAGAATCTGCCTTCCGTGATCAACTGGAGAAACCCGGGAATATCGACGTCGACTGGACAACCATCCATGCATGTGGCCTTCTTGCACTGCAGACAGCGCTGTGCCTCTTTGACAGCGAGCGCCGGGGTAAATCCGTTAGGTACTTCCTTGAAATTGTGAATTCTCTCTTTTGGGTCCTGCGCCGGCATCTGCTGCCGGGGTATCTTCATCCTGAGCTTCTTCTCTATCTGTCCAAGCATCAACCCTTCGAGTTCGTTGGATGCCATTGTTACCTCCAGGGAGCCATATCGATCTCGAATCGACGGTTTACTTCTTGCCTAACCCAATCCTACACTTGTGAAGAAAATCGTCATACGCGACTTTCTCCTGCGGCTTGTACATCGCTTGTCTCTGTATCAGCTCATCGAAATCTACTTTGTGACCATCGAAATCAGGACCGTCAACGCATGCGAACTTCGATTTGCCATCTATGGAAACGCGACAACCGCCACACATTCCGGTACCATCGACCATTATCGGGTTAAGTGACACCCAGGTCGGGATACCATGCGGCTCAGTCGTCCGTGCAATATTCTTCATCATAATAACAGGACCGACAGACATGACGAACTTGATCGGCTCGCCATCGTCGATAAGCTTCTGTAGCGCATGAGTGACAAAGCCCTGTATACCCTTCGAACCGTCATCGGTAGTGATGACCAGTTGATCGCAGACCGCGCCAAGTTCTGCCTCATAAATGAGCAGATCCTCGGTCCGGGCACCGATTATCCCTATCACTTTGTTGCCGTGGTCTTTCAGTGCCTTTGCGATAGGGAGAATCGGCGGAATGCCGACCCCTCCGCCTATCACTATGCATGTTCCACCAAAATCTTCCATGTGGGTGGGAATCCCAAGAGGACCGACTACATCGAGGAATTTCTCGCCGACTTCCATTCGGACTATCTCGGCCGACGATTTGCCAACCTCCATAACGACTATAGTCAGAAGACCTTTCTCCCGATCCAACCCGCCGATCGACATCGGTATCCTCTCAGAGTCTTCATACGCACGGAGGATAATGAACTGCCCTGCTTCTGCCTTGTTCACGAGTTCAGGCGTGCTGATTCTGAACAATGTGATATTGGGATAGAGGTCTTCCTTGTAGACTATCTCATTCAATGCGTGCCTCCGATGGATAATTTCTGTTCGATCTTTGCTTCCAATTCAATACAATCTCGGTCATTTTAGTCATGAATCCAAGCTATGATCCAGCGTCAGTCAAATCCCGGCAAATCGGGATTCCCAATCGACGATCATGTCGGATTTTTGTCGGCCTGCTCCCGGACTACTCTGTCAGTGTCCTTGGCAATAACCAATTCCTCGTTGGTCGGGATCACATAGATATTAACCGCGCTGTCCTCAGCCGATATATCGCTTTCCGTCGCAAGAGCGTCAGCGTTTTTCTCTTCATCTATCTTGATTCCGAACCAATCCATGTCGGCCAGCACTGCGCTTCTGACGCGCGGCGAATTCTCTCCTACGCCGGCAGTAAAAACGATTGCATCTGCGCCATTCATAGCGGCGATATACGCGCCGATATATTTCTTGATTCGATAGCAGTACATCTCGAAAGCAAGCCTGGCGCGCTTTCTGTCTTCATCCATGGCACTTATGATCTCCCGCATATCGGAGGAGCGTCCAGAGACGCCCATGAGACCAGAGTGCTTGTTCAGAAGCGTGTTTGCTTCGTGGAGCGAGAGCTCTTCTGTGCTCATGATTCGCAGAATGATGGCCGGATCCATATCACCTGATCGGGTTCCCATCATAAGACCTTCGAGTGGAGTCAATCCCATCGACGTATCAATGGAAATACCTCCGTCAATTGCTGCAATCGATGCGCCATTTCCGAGATGAATCGTGATAATCTTCAGGTCTTCGTATTTCCGGTCCATCAGCTTAGCTGCGCGCACTGAGACGTACCGATGAGACATGCCGTGGAAACCATAGCGTCGGATTTGATACTTCGTATATAGAACGTACGGTATCCCGTACATGTACGCGTAGTCGGGCATCTGGTGATGCAATGCAGTGTCGAATACGGCAACTTGCGGAGCATGCTCGAGAATCTTCATACAGGCCGTGATGCCCCGGATGTTGTGCGGATTGTGAAGAGGAGCAAGGTCTATCATATCTCGCAGTTCGGCGAGGACTTCAGTGCCAATGAGTGTCGACTCTGTGAATCTCTCCCCGCCATGGACTACTCGATGGCCGACCGCATCGATCTCAGATTTGTCCTTGATAACACCGTGATTCGGAGAAAGAAGCATGCTGATGACATGCTCTATGGCCATGATATGATCGAGTATCTCGCCCGAGATTTTCACAGCATCACGGTCATGGGGCTTGTGCGTGAGGACGGCGCCTGCCATGCCGATTCTGGAAACATCACCCTTCGCAAGACATATCTCCGTTTCGGTGTCAATCATCTGGTACTTGACCGATGACGATCCGGCGTTTATGACAAGTACTTTCATTCCCGTATTCCCTCTGCAGGCTCTACGACGTTGCCTTCTGAATCATAAGCATAAAAACCCTGACCCGACTTAACTCCGAGATGTCCAGCTCGGACCATCTTGCGAAGCAACGGACAGGGATTGTACTTATGCTCGGACAATTCGTGAAGCAGATTTTCCATCCAGTGCATCAGTTCATCGAGCCCGATCATATCCGCAAGCCGCAGCGGACCCATCTCTACGCCAAACGCGAGTTTCATGGCAGTGTCGATGTCTTTCGCAGAGGCTATGCCCTCCATCAGGACATGCATCGCCTCGTTGAGGAACGGGACGATGATTCGCGTTGTGATGAAACCAGGATACTCATAAACCATCACAGGCGTTTTGTTGAGCTGGCCTGTGAATGATTTGATAGCCTCGACTGTTTCGTCAGAAGTTTTCAGTCCGCGCACAATCTCCACCAACGGCACCCTATGCACGGGCTTGAGGAAATGAAGACCGATGACTTTGTCGGGACGGTTGGTCGCTGCGGCCAACTCGGTGATTGAAAGTGTGGACGTATTCGACACTATGATCGTCTGCGGTTGACAGATGTTATCAAGATGAGCGAACAGCAATCGCTTCGCCTCCAGGTTTTCAGGAATGGCCTCGATCACCATCCTGACAGTCTTGACGGGTTTGAAGTCTCCAACCGGCTGAATCCTGGCAAGAATCGCCTTCTTCTCAGATTCAGTTATGCCCCAGCGCTCGATCTCACGATTAAGACTCTCTGCGATCATCTCTATGCCCTTTTTGGCAAGATCGAGATCACGATCGATAAGGATGACTTCGGTTCCGGTGGCGGCGATCACTCTCGAGATCCCCTGCCCCATAGAGCCGGCTCCTATCACTGCGATTTTATTGAAAGCTGCCATATACCATTACCATTTGCTAGCGTTCCTATAGCTACTTTTCGTACGTCGGGGAATATATAAGGAGGCTCCGAATTTGCAAGCGATATATTGGGAAATTCTGTGGTGGATATACAATGAGCAAATTGTCAGGCAAGTGACTACAAAGCAGCCACCTGAGCGCAATTGAGAAGCTTCATTCCTGCAGTGACAGATCAGGAGAAGTGACTGTTACCACTCTGCCAATTCGATCTTCTTGAGTTCCACATGAGTCTCTTTCTTGGGGCCGCTCATGTTCATTTCCCGCCATTTCTTGAACTCATCAAGGTACAGCTTATCCTTATCAATATTCCAGCTTCCCTTTTTGAAGTAACTGTAGATATACTCCCGGAAATACCGCGAATTCTTCACCTTGACTAGATTCTCTAGATAAGCATCTTTGTGACTTGCGCGCGTATTCTGCAGCTCTTCCCATTTCTCGGCCAGAAACTTCCTGCATTCATACTCTTCCTCGAAAGTGCTGTGATACGATTCTGCTTCAGGGAATCTCTCACGAAATATTTCGGTTCTCCACTTGACCTTCAGTTCGCCGTACTGCCGCCAGACAATTGCAAGAGCAGGCTTGTTGAGAACGCTCTTGTCGAGCTCGACGGTGTAAAGTACGCGTTTAAAGCCGGAGTTTGCGGATCCTTCTTCGGGAACCGAGGCAAATGCATGGACAATGAGCAGAGCGAAGAATGCCGCCACTGCGGTAAGGACTGATTTATTCATAGCTTCACTCCTGAGTAAGCCAGTTGTTATTTTGCCTGTCATTAATATTATCGGCGAACTGCCTGTACCGACTCTGCACATTGAGCGCCGAGGCAGCTCCAACTCTGTACAGTTTTGCGGTTGAACTCAAGCTGGCGGCTAGCGGGAGACTACATCATATCATATGGATCGACGTCGATGATCAAGCGGACTTTCCGCACTGTCTCTCTGACGCTCGGGTCACCTATGAATGAATCGAGGAATGTCAGAGTTGATGCCACAGATGACGTTTTTATCATGATTCGCCAGCGGTAGTTGTTCAGAACCTTGAAGAGGGGCGCTGGCGCGGGACCGAGTACGGACATGAATCGGTCGTACTTGCGGCGGGCAGATGCTAGTTTCTTCTGCAATTCAAATGCAGCGCTCTCAACCCGTTCAGCCGAGCCTGACTTCAATTTCATCAAGACCAGATGGCGCAAGGGTGGATAGCCGAGCTGGGTTCGCCTGGCGAGTTCCTTATCGAGGAATTCGGCAAAATCGCTCTTTTCAGTGACCTGCAGGAGAGGAGATTCGTCGCTGTCGACCTGCACCACCACCTCTCCCCTATATTTTCCCCTGCCAGCTCTCCCGGAAGCCTGGAAAAGAAGGGCAAAGGTCCTTTCAACCGAGCGGAAATCGGGAAAGTTCATCGATGCATCCGCACCGAGAATTCCCACAAGGCGAACATCTGGAAAGTCGAGCCCTTTTGCCACCATCTGAGTCCCAACGAGAATATTAACTTTTCGAGCAGAGAATCCAGCAAGTGTCTTCTTTGCCGCTCCGGCCTTTTCGGCCGCATCGGCATCCAGGCGACCGACCACGGCAGACGGGAATTTGAGATTCAGATAGTCCTCGATCCTCTGCGTGCCTGCGCCGAAGAATCCCCAGTTCGCCGCTCCGCATGCCTGGCACGTGTGATCCAGGGCTGACTTGAATCCGCAAAGATGACAGAGGACCTTTTCACGAGAGGCAATGTGAAACACCAACCCCACGTCACAATTCGGACACCTCAGCGTAGCGCGACAATCCAGACATTTCACCGTCGGCGCAAACCCCCGCCTGTTGAGAAAGAGGACAGTCTGGGCTCCTGATGACAGGCACTCTTCGATTCTTTCACGAAGATAATCGGAGAGCGGCTCCTCGTGCTCGGCGGCCGGTCTGTGCACAATATGTTTGATCGACGGCATCTGCCGCTCATCCCATCTCGTGGTAAGTCGCAACAGAGTGTACTTGCCGTTTTGAGCATTGCCCCAGCTCTCGACCGATGGCGTTGCGCTGCCGAGAAGGACCGGGCAGCAACTCAGCTTGCCAAGCATGACGGCTGCGTCTCTACCTTGATAATAGGGCGCAGAACCACCCTGCTTGTATGAATGGTCATGTTCCTCATCGACGATGATCAATCCCAGATTGCGAAGCGGTGAAAATATCGCAGATCGCGGTCCTATCACAACACGGATCGCACCTGACTCGATGCCCTTGAATATTGCATATCGTTCGGAATCTGTGACATTGGAATGAAGCCTGCAGATCCTGTCTCCAAACCGAGCAGATAACTTAGAGAAGACTTGTTCGGACAGCGCAATTTCCGGTTGAAGAAGCAATGCTGTTTTACCGAGCTCGAGAGCATCCCAGATCAACTTCACATAGACTTCAGTTTTCCCGCTTCCAGTCACACCGTATAAGAGAAACGTCTCGAACGTCCGGTCAATAATCGCCTTCGATACAGATTCAACAACATCCATCTGCTCGCGATTCAGCATCAGTTCCTGTACTGAAGAAAACTGTGATGATGTATCCGGAGGCGCTTTGATAGTCACAATCCCCTTTTTCGAAAGCGAGCGTATGGTCTGTCGCGAGAACTTCGCATTCTTGATAAGTGCGGACAATCTCATCGGTTTCCCCGACTTCTGAAGATGTTCGATAACCAGCTTCTGCTTTGAGCCAAGCTTCTGCTCACCAGCATCGGCAGCGCTTAGTTGTACTAACTCATCAATTGTACTGATTCGACGCGGCTGCCGATACGAGACAGTTACAAGCCCACTCTTCTCCAAATCAGTAAGTCGTCGGTGGAATCCGATCTGCGAACCGAGCTTCGCCTTCAGAGTGCTGACTTTGATAGGTCTATTGGGTGCGAGATGAGACAGAATCTCATCCGGCGATGCGCCTTCGCTATCGAGCCTACTTGCAGTCCTGCAAATCAATAATCCATCCGGCTGCATCAGCAGTTTCGGTAAGAAGAGTTTTAACACCGAACCGAGTGAGGAATAGTAATACCGTGACATCCACTCGATCAGCCCCCGCTGCTCAAGCGAAATCAGCGGATCGGAATCGATGACCTCGTGAATCTTTTTGAGGCTGTCGTCATTGCCGGTCTGAAGAGACCATACTACTCCGACAGTCTTCTTATTGCGAACATCAGCGACTACTCTGCAACCTTCCGATATGTCATCCGCGAGACCCGCAGGTACTTGATACGAAAGCGGCAGAGGAGGTCCCTGAACGAAAATTACGTCTACAATCATGGATTGAATATAACAAAAAGGGCGGTGGAAATCCACCGCCCAGAAGTCGGATAGTCACATGCCTAACCGGATTCCCCTACCAACTCCTCATACTTCTTCTGAGCTTCATCAGATTTCTTCCGATCCCCCTGCTTCAAATAGAGCGGCGCGAGGATTTCCAAAACCTCCTTGGCATCCGGCTTGATTGCTAATGCCTTCTCGTAACACTCCAGCGATTTCTGATATTCCTCGAGGAAATAATAACAGTTACCCATCCAATACCATGCGTCATAGTTGCCGGGATCTGTTTCTGCTACCACAGTAAAATCATCAATGACGCTACGGTATGCCGCATTCCTTACCTCAGTCAGCGCCTGAATTTCTGACTTATGCACGTTCTCGTCGAGACCTCTGAGTACACTGATTGAGTCATTGATGCCGATGCTCTCGGTAATGGTCGCGAAGGCCCGCTGACTCAAAGCGTCAACGTTTGTGGGATCAAGTTCTATTATTCTATCGAACACGAAAGTAATGGAGTCACCCAGATTCAGAGTGTTGAGAGTATCCTTTGAATCGAGCTCCATGAGGAGCATCGAGAGATTGCTAAGGACCGAGACATTATCCGGCTGCAGGGCGGCCATTTTGCCAAAAGTCGCAGCACATGCATCCCAATTCTTGAGCTCGAAGTATATCGTTGACATGTTTGACAGCAGATCGAAGTTTTCCGGATGTACCTCTATGGCGGTCTCGTAGGCAATGATAGCGGAATCTTTCAGTGCCGTCTCTGCATCTGGTTCGCCAAGGGTCTTCTTGACTTTGCCGAGATTGTAGTACGTGATTCCTGCGTTGATCCAAGCTTGAGCCGAGTCAGGAATTATGATACTGGCATTTACAAAATTCTGGAGCGCAGACCGATATGTAGCGTCGATCTCATCCAATATGTCGAGAGTGTCATCTTCTGACTCAGCGTCTTCGAGATCAGGCCAAAGGTCGACCGCACCCGCCAGCACCGAAGCACCACTATTAAACTCGTCAATCCAGGAGCTGAGACGAATTGAGATAATGGTCTCCGAAATGTTCTCTTTGTCGCACCGCTTCTTCAATTTCTTGTCAGTAGCTTCGGCGCAAATCTTCAGGGCTGCTTCGAAATTCTCGTTCATCTCCGCATAACGCTTCTTCTCAGCCTGCAACGCACCGAGTCCGAAGTAAGCTTCGACTGGCTGTTTGTCTTGAAACTCGTCTATAGCCTGTCTGAGCTTCTCTTCCGCCTTCACATAGTCCTTCGGAGCTTCCTGAAGGTAAATCTTGGCGGAACGAACAAGGGCATCATAGGTTAGCCGTTGAGCTGATGCTGATGCGACTATAGTCAACGCCAGGAATATCGTTATAACAGTTCTCATTCCAACCTCCCGGTTTGCATTAATTATCGGGCGTCATACTAACAAAAGACCCGGAATTTGTCAAAGCAAATCTCAGAAAGATTGTGAAACAAATACCAATCATGATATTACCCGATCTAATACCATTTACGCACGATGATTGAGAGTGTTGAATCACCATCGGCGTTGACCGGCACCAGAAACTCGGCAGTAGATGCATCCTTCTTGGTGAACTCGTAGTTCGACTCGCGAACCTCCCAGTACCGGCCGAATTTCTCGACAACCTTTATCGTAACATCTTTGTCCTTATGATTTCTCAGCTTTATTTCAATGGTCTCCTCGGTCATTCTGTCCGTGATCTTCTTTCTATCCATCACATTTCTCTCACCTACTAAGTCGAATGCATTCCCGAGAAACACCTTCAGGTCTTCGTCTTTGGGCGTATGATCTATCATGTCTTCACCCACAAACTCCATCAGACCGTCGGTATCTCTCTTCATCACTCGCAATTTGCCGGCTGGCAGAGGCATCCCGAGTCCAGCCTCTTTCGAATTCGTGAATTCAAGTACGATCCTGATATCCTTCGGATAGCGCCAACCCTCATATTCAAACACCTTCACAACCGGAGTTGTCGCCGGTTCAAACAGAGAAATCTGCTTGATCTCATTGTTCGCAATTGTCGTTGTTCTCGGCAAAGTGTAGAGATGATACTCAAAGAATGACTTCTCTTCGAATGAGGCATCCTCCGCCGACATTGCGGCAAGAGCATAGCCTTTGTCACGTCTGAACGATGGTGGCGGCGGCTGGACGACATTCACATCGCCCGCGATCAACTTCAATTTGGCATCCTTATAGGTAGCCCCCGTGCGATTATCGACAGAAACCCAACCTGAGAGATCGAGTTTGCTGTCATCGTCGGAGACAACTGCCACATATTCCGTATGCCAGTTGATGTTTTGGGTGAGATATGAGACCTCCGCCTTCTGCTTCCCGGCCACATCGGAGAGTAATCTCCAGACAAGTGTCGGCTTGGTGATGAGGCCCTCAGGCAGCTTCTCAAATGAAACGTCAGAAATCCACTTCATTTCTATGACTTTGACCCCACCGTCCGTTGTCTTGAGGGTCACGTTGTTGCCATCGAATGCAAGAAGCTCTCCTGAATAGAACTTTCCCTGGTCACCGGCCACAGCCGTAATCTCGATCTCGCTGCCGATGAATTTCGTGAGAATTTTCGACGCGCTCACCAAATCATATTGATAGTTTTGTTCAAGGAGGACAGCCGCGTCCGGCTTATCGAGCAGCTTGAAATGAACGGATGTGGGGTCTATCGAGCTGGGAATATCCGTAAATTCAAGATCAAACTGCCCTTTCTGGAACTGAAGATCGCGGTGCTCTCTGACTAGTCCCAGATCCTGATTATAAACTGTGAGAGCAATCTGCGCCTGGGCTGATATTACCGGTATCAGCAGCAGCGCAAACAGTATTAAACCAAATTTCTTCATGGCGTTGCACCTCCCTCGCCTAACACGCTTATTTCTTATACAATGCACGCAGGTATTCATTCCCGGATTTCAAGGCAGCCGGCGATATTACATGCGCCGACAAACATCACTTACATCAACGGAGACAAGCATTTCAACAAAAATTCTGAAATATTGACTTGCGATATCCTTCAGCGAAATTAACTTTGGAACATGCAGGAAAGGATGATCTCATGTAAGGATCCTGTTCAGTTCGTCAAAGGGGTCGGACCCAAGCGGGCGGAATGGCTGAAAGGCGTCGGTGTGGAGACAGTCTTCGATCTGTTGCGCTACTTCCCCAGACGCTGGCTGGACAGATCAGACATCAAGCCGTTTAAGGCCTTGCAGGAGGGCGAGAAGATATCGACCATAGGCAGGGTCGTATCGCACGGCGTGCTGAAGGGTCGCCGGACAATCTTCGAGGTGCTTCTTTCAGATGGCGAAGGTTACCTCACTCTAACCTGGTTCAAGGGGTATCAGTATTTGCAGAAGAAATTCAAGCGTGACGACCTGCTTGCAGTTTCCGGCACGGTGACATCGTTCAACGGCCCGCAGATAATCCATCCCGAATTCGAGTATCTTGATGATCCTGACAGTACCGACAAGCTAATCCACTCCGGACGAATCATTCCGCTCTATCCCTCAACCGCTGAACTCAAAGGCCGAGGCCTCGACAGCCGGGGATTCAGGCGAGTTATCAGAAATGCGATCGAGAAGTTCCTGCCGTCTGTCGATGACTATCTGCCGCAGAGCATTATCGCTGCCAACCACCTGATGCCTCTGCGCGAGGCACTGGAGAGAATCCATTATCCCGACAGCGATGGAGAGCTTGCGGCTGCAAAAGAGCGGTTGGTTTTCGACGAACTGTTCTTGCTGGAGTTGAGGCTCGCTATCGGAAAAACATTCTCCTCCAGCAAACGGAAACCATACGGGTATGCGGCTCCCTCCTCCCTTCTGAGGGACTTCTACGATCTGCTGCCGTTCGAGTTTACGCGTGAACAAAACAAGGCAATTGGTCAAATATTAGAAGATATGCAGCGTAATTCAGCTATGCACCGTCTTCTGATGGGAGAGGTTGGTTCCGGCAAGACCGTCGTCGCACTCGCGGCGATGCTGTTTGCAGTCGAGAATGGCCACCAAGCGGCAATTATGGTTCCCACGGAACTTCTGGCCGAACAGCATTACGCATCGATCTCAGAGATTGCAGAGAGGCTGAATCTGAGAGTCGCTATGCTGACCGGTTCATTGTCGGCAAGCCAGCGTCGTGATCTGCACGAAGAAATTGCATCCGGAACTTTCAATATAGTGGTCGGCACGCATGCACTGTTTTCGAAGCCGGTTCAGTTTAAGCAGCTCGCGCTCGCTGTAGTCGATGAGCAGCATAAATTCGGAGTGAATCAACGCCTCCATTTCAGGCAGAAAGGGGTCGGCTGTGATCTGCTGGTTATGACAGCAACGCCGATTCCGAGATCGCTTGCGCTGACTGCATATGGCGACCTCGATTTGACGGTTATCGCAGACCTTCCGCCGGGGCGCCTTCCGGTCAGGACAGCGTGGAGGACCGACGAAAGCCGCTCCAAGGTCTACGACTTCATAGAATTGGAATGCAGCAAGGGCCGTCAGGCATTTGTTGTCTACCCGCTCGTCGAGGACTCGGAGAAGCTCGATCTGAAATCAGCCGTGTCGTCGTATGAGAATCTCAAAGATAACGTCTTCGCAGAACTTAACGTCGGACTTATACATGGCAGAATGAGTTTTGATGAGCGCGAGGAGATTTCACACAGATTTCGCGATGGTAAGATTGACATTCTTGTGTCGACTACAGTCATAGAGGTCGGAATTGACATTCCGAACGCGACTGTGATGCTGATCGAGAACGCAGAGAGATTTGGCCTATCCCAGCTTCATCAGTTGCGAGGCAGAATTGGCCGGGGTAAGAACAGAGCGGTTTGCATACTCATGTCTTCTGACGATCCCGGTGATGTTGCGAGGGAGAGACTTGCTGCGATAGAATCGACGAGCGACGGATTCAGGATAGCTGAGGCGGACCTCGAGTTGCGCGGCCCCGGCGAGTTTCTTGGATCGAAGCAGCACGGATTGCCCGACTTTAAGATCGCCAACCTCGTCCGAGATGCGGCCATTCTCGAAAGCGCAAGGAAATGCGCCTTTGACATTGTCTTGAAAAAACATAAATTATCGAGCGAAGAAATGTCGAAACTAAAGAGAGAGGCTTCGAGCCTATACAAACAGGCTCTGGAGTTGCTGACTTCAGGCTGATGGAGTGCCCAGATGGATAAAAAGAGACTGATCAAGGCTAAAGCACTGTCAAAGGAACTGGCGGACGAGGTTAATCATCTCGTGAGCAGTTCTTCGGATTACGATCTCGAGCGCCTGCTTAAGAAGATTGAAGCAGAAATTATGGACGTCCAGCACAATTTGAAGCTGGCATTGAGAATCTCGGAGGATGGCAAGGGAGAAGAGAAGTGACCGAGGATATAAAACCCATGCAGGTGGACCCTCACCTGATCCAGCTAATAGTCTCGCTGGAAGCTGCAGCAATGCAGCAGATGGGAAAGCTGCAGAACTCTATTACAGGGAAAGTCGAAAGAGACCTCGGCCTGGCCAAAAACAGCATTGATATGCTGACTATGATACAGACCAAGACTGATGGCAATCTCACCGATGATGAGGCAACGCTCATGAAGAGAACGCTATTTCAGCTTCGCATGAACTACGTCGACGAGTTGAATTCCGAGAAGAAGGCTGCTTCGGAACGAAAAGGTGACGGACATGCTGAGTCAGACGCGGCCGAGCAGGAGACGGGCGAGAGCACGAATGCGAGCGAAGAGAACAAATAACGGGAACTCCGGACCGGTAATGACGCGTATAATTCGTCGGAGGAGTATTGAATCGACCGCTACGACCGGCCCACAAAACGTAAGCAGAGATTCAGATGCTTGATAGGCTTGCAGAGACGCTCCACAGCAGCCTGAAGGCACGTTTCGGAGCAGCCGCTTCTGAAGACGAGCCGTTGTCGAAACACACCACATTCGGCATAGGCGGCCCCGCGGATATGCTCGTCACAATAACACTTGTTGAAGATATGGTCGATGCGCTCAGGCTCTGCGAGCAGCATGGAGCCGAATATTTCATCCTGGGCGGTGGATCGAATCTGCTCGTGTCAGACAGCGGCTATCGCGGCATCGTACTCAAAACTCAGATCGAGCATTTCGAAAATTCAGGAGGAAGCCTGACTGTCGGAAGCGGACACGGACTGGAGAGTATGATTGACAAGGTCTGCGCACTTGGTCTGGGCGGCATGGAGTCATTGGCCGGGATCAAAGGCTCTGTTGGTGGAGCGATCTATGGCAATGCGGGTGCATACGGCGGCTCAATTTCTGACCATTTGGTATCGGCGACTATAGTGACACCGGGTCAGAAGCCGCGCACAGAGCCGAAAAAGTATTTTGAATTCTCATACAGGAACAGTATATTGAAACGATCTCATGAGATCGTACTGGAAGCAAACTTCGAGCTACCGGCAGACTCGACCGAACGTCTGACCGAAAGGAAACGAGAGATCCTGAATCTGCGGGCGGAAAGGCACCCTGAGACTGATTGTTCGGCGGGGTGTTTCTTCAAAAATATCGAAAAGCCGGATGAGATGCACGGCAAACTCTCCGCAGGCATGCTCCTGGAAAAAGTTGGCGCAAAGAGTGCATGCGTGGGCAAGGCCGGAGTTTACCAACATCATGCCAATATTCTGGTGAATCTCGGAGGCGCCAGAGCCGAAGATGTTAGAGAGCTTGCTGCTGTGTTGAAAAAGAGAGTCAAAGACAAATTTGGTTATACTCTTGAAGAAGAAATTACATATCTTGGCAACTTCAGCTAAGGAGGTCTATCGAGCAGTTTATACAGTTAGAATGTTTTACTGAGGTTGGTCGTAGTTGCGATTAAGACCCGCTTTGAACATCAGGCTTTTATGTCTTGTCTTGCTCCTGTCGATGATCTCGGCGGGCAGTTCCGCTGTTGGGCAATGGCTGTCTATTCCCCTGGATACCAAATCACTTCGAAATGTTCCTATCCCGGCTCCCGCGCATTGGTCGGGTATGTCGATCGCTATCAAGAAATACTCCTGGCTTGACGCCGGCAAAGTCAGACCAGTCGACAAGACCAGAATTGAGCCGGGCACTCTGATGTTCACTTTCACCAGGACATATTCCTTTCACCCAACATTCGCGCCTATCGCTATCCACTATCCGACCTCTGTGGAGCCACGCGAGTTCAACCGCCAGAGAAACGAGACTAATGCGAGCGACTACTGGAAAATAGGCCTGATGAGATCGATAGCGAAAGATCAGGCGGACAAAGCTCAGGGCCTGCTCACTTTCAGCATCCCCATTCACGTACCCAGAGCAGTCGAGGCACTGATCGGCGAAGGTGGTGTCGGTCTTCGAGTCAACGGATATTATAGGGTCAGCTTTGATGGCCGAAGCCAATGGGATGACAAAACACAGGTCGCAGCATTCAAGCAGAGCAAATTCCCCTCCCTGAACATGGAGCAGGTCTCGCAGTTCAAGATCACGGGCAATATCGGTTCAAAGATCGAGGTCAAAGTTGACCAGGACTCGAAAAGGCAGACGGATCTCGATAATCGCATTCAGATCAGATACCAGGGGACCGAGGATGAGATTCTGCAGACTATCGAGGCGGGAAACACAAACCTCGCATTGCCGAATACGCAGTTCGTTGGGTACTCTTCGAGAGTGCAGGGACTATTTGGTATCAAAGCAACCGCGCAGCTTGGCAACCTCGGCATGACGGTAATCACGTCACAGGAGAAGGGGAACACCGAAAAATCAAGTTTCACCGCAGGTGCGCAGAGGAGTGTCAAATATATTCGAGACTATGACTACCTGACGAATACTTTCTTTGATCTCGGAAGAATCGGCGGACCGGCCGATGTCGGCGATACAGACTACGATCTCTTTCGCGGTGTCGACAAGATCGTAGATTTCAGGCTTTACATAAACGAGACAAGAACGGATCTCGAGGTACAGAAGATTCATGGGTTTGCATATATCGATCCCCGCGACACGACC
>Ga0180009_10002158_pt1 | contig 23298 bp, 20 predicted proteins | sample OS_PC_MetaG_FD_123537 | JGI IMG/M metagenome (GOLD analysis project Ga0180009, IMG submission 123537) | Groundwater microbial communities from the Aspo Hard Rock Laboratory (HRL) deep subsurface site, Sweden - OS_PC_MetaG | ecosystem: Environmental > Aquatic > Deep subsurface > Groundwater...
AGGCTACATTTGGGTTCGCTCGCGCTGCGGCCCGCAGGTTTGCTCAGCTCTCTTACAGAGCCTTTGTCAGGAAACTTAATGCTTCAGGTTACCCTTTACACCTCCCTCAAGCTACGTGGGCGATACTACCGAACTCCCATGGTCGGACTTTAACCGACAAGTCACACGTTTTACACGGCATACCCTACAACCCCAACACCTCATCGGCCACATCACCCAGGCCCAGCTCCTCTAATTTTTCCCGGGTGGGAATGCCGCTCACCTTGTCCCAACCCCGCAAATCGTAATATTCGTCTTTCATCTGCTCAAATTTTTCCTTATCCATCACCTCACCTTTGAATTTACCTTTAGAAAGGGCTTGTTCAAAGAATTTCTTTGGCAAGGTATCGTCAGCTCTCCTCAAGCCCTGGCGGACATCGAACATCCTTTCCAGATTGCGCACACGTTCGGAGACTTTGAGAAGTTTGTCTATTTCCCAGTCCTTACCTGTTACAAGATTAAACAGGCGGGTGGGCATTTCTGCGTCCTCATAGACAAAGAGCGTATAGATCCACTTACAGATGCCTAAATTGTCTGCCACCCGTTCCATATGTTCGGAAATAAAAGCAGGCAGGGCCTTCCCCTTGTAAGATGTGGGAATCGCCGCATCCTCACTGCCGTATTTCTCTCTGGCCACCTGCTGGAACCATTCAGCGGACATATTCCAGTCAAACTCCAGTAAACTACTCCTCAAGGGGAGAGGATCGCCACGGTGCCCCACGGCGGCTATGAGACCCGTGCCCTTATAGGCACGGTATTCATAGGCATGGGGGGCAAGCCCCTTGATCTGGTCCACCTTCTCCACAGCTTCGGGGCCGAACTTTTCTGCTGCGGCCATCTGACCCCGGGCCAGCAGATCCCCGTAACCTTCCCGGCCAGCGATCTTGCGGATGGTGGTGAGAATGGCCTCTTTGCTTCCCCGATCCATAATGATATCATCGGTGTCCCCCGGCGTGATGATGTTATCGTGGTAGAGCTCCATCAACAGTCCGATGCAAGCTGAGGTTTCCGTGCCGTCTATTCCCATCCGGTTGCACAACAGGGTTGCCTCCCAGAAAACATCCATGTCCAGATTCCAGACCGCTCCCGTAAAGCCGCTGAAAGGTTCGCAGGAGGTGACCCCTTTCCCTATGTCCGCATGGGAGAAAAAACTCATGCACCGGCCGGGACAGTTAAAACACCCCAGACTCTTCAGCTGATATTTTTCCATAAACTCAATACCCTGGTAGTTTTTGATGATGTCCTCCCAGCAGACATCCTCAAAATAACCCACAGGGAAAAAGCTATGCTCATACATCATGGGTATGGATCGGGATACTCCCCAGTTGGCAAGCTCTAGATAGGCCGGATTCTCACGAATTTCCCGGTTAACCTTAATGGATACCTCAAGCAATTCCTCGGGCCTGGCCACGTTCACCCCCCCTGAGCCGCGAACCGCAATGGCTTTCAGGTTTTTGCCGCCCATGACGGCGCCCATCCCCGTCCTGCCGGCAGCATCCCCGGTTTCCGTGATCAGGCAGGCAAACTGGACCAGCCGCTCTCCTGCCGGACCGATGCAGACCACCTTGATTTCGGGGTCTCCCAATTCATTTTGAATGGCCTTTTGAGTCTCAAAGGTGTCCATTCCCCAGAGTTTTTCAGCATCACGGATTTCCACCTGGCCATCCTTGATCCACAGATAACAGGGCTTCTCTGATTTTCCCTGAATAACGATGTGGTCATATCCCGCATACTTTAGCTCAGGTCCCCAGTACCCTCCAAAGTTGGATTTTGCCCTCAGGTTACTCATGGGGGAAAGGGCCGTAACGTCCACCCGGCCGGAACCGGGCACCGCGCTCCCCGTCAAAGGACCCGTGTTGAAAATCAACGGATTTGACGGGTCGAAGGCGTTTGTTCCCGGTACGTAGTGATCATAGATCAGACGCACCCCCAGCCCACGGCCGCCGATGTAATCCTCAACATAAGGTTCTGTGGGCTCAGTGGTGATCTTACCCGCTGTCAGATCGATTTTGAGTATGCTGCCAACCCATCCGTTCATTTTTTAACCCTCCCCCCCAAGGCCTGCTTGACCAATTGAGGTATGCGTTCGGCTTTTTCAATCAATTTAAGATAGGTATCCCTGGACACCTCTTCACAGGTAATCGCCCCGGTGGGACATACCTTGACACACGTCGGATCCCCGTCGCAGAGATCGCATTTTAACACCCTTCCGTTCTTCGGATCCACAAAGGTGGCGCCAAAGGGGCAGGCGAATACACAGCTCAAGCATCCGATGCAGCGGTAAGGGTCTACCTCCATGGCACCGGTTGCATAATTGCGGAAGGTGGCCTGTTTTGGACAAGTCAGTTCGCATGCCGGCGCGTCGCACCTCATGCAGTTGATGGGAACAAAAATGCCCTCTTGCTCCCATTTGACCACATGAACTCTTCCCTTGGCCGGATTGCAAACCTGCTCATGTTTCAGAGAGCAGTACGTTTCACAGGCCCGACAGCCCGAGCATTTTTCAGCATCGATAATCAATGTTTTAAAAGCCACCGGTGATCCTCCTGTTAATAATTTTCAAACTTTTGGTTGTTGATTCGTTCGTGGTTTTACAAAGTTTCCCGAATCGATTCATCGAACCAACGACTTTGGTTAAAAGGGCAGCAGACTTATCTCTACCCTGCTTTTTATCGCTGATAGGTCAAGGCCTTCTGTCATCGCATCCGAAACAACCTTTTGCACAATGACGCAGCGCAGGGCATTATTTGCCGTAGCAGCATCCATGACACGAACATTTTCCACAACACCCCGGCCGTTAACCTTATATTCATGAAAAATGAGACCTTCCGGCGATTCGATGGCCGCACAGCCGGAACGGTTCATTTCGGAGGGGATGATGCGAATGGACGGACCGGTCAATTTCTCCTGTACGAACAGTTCTTTCATATATTCAGCGGCCTGGATCAGTTCCACCAGCAGCGCCCCATATGCAGCGACCACCCCGAAGTGAGGGAAAGGCCCCAGCATCTCGATGAGGTGCCGGCGTTCTTTTTCCGCCATTGGCGATGTCAACGGTTCACCGCCGTTCAGGCGGGCTAAAGGACCCACAAAACAGAGGCTACCCGTTTGCTCTGCCTGCAAGCCCTTCCACCCTTTTTCCATGACGTAGGCAAAAGGCATATGCGTCCAACCTTCGGTGTGAAGACCGATTTTTTCAAAGGCCCGGGCGACCGGAAAGCTATCGGTTTCTTTTCCCGTCACACCTTTCAAAACAATCGACTTTTCAGCACCCGCCAGGGTAATCATGGCCATGGGATGAATTTCAACCGCCCTGAATTCATCCATAGCCTTTCCATCATTAAACATTTCCGTGCGAAAGAACTCTCCCAGACGCGGCGCGAACAGCACGCATGATTCAGCGATCTCAGCCAGCCGCTCGTAGAGTCCTTCCTTTAAAAAGCGGCTCACGCCGCCGGCCACTGCAGACAGGGGGTGATCGTTGCGTCCGCCTATTATGACCTCCGCCTCCTGGGCTAAAGCGAGATGATGCATGATGTCATGGAGCATCCGGTGCACAGATTTCATATGCCGGTGACGACGCTCTGCAGCGCGAAAATCCTCAAAGGGACATACCCAGTGCGAGAGCAGAAAGTAAAGCTTGCGTAAATGGCTGGTGGTGTATTGCGCCTGCAGCAAACCCGCCCGCATATTAAGAGCCATGGGCGGCGGTTCAACATTAAACAGGCTGTCCAAAACCCGGGCCGCGGCCAGATGATGGGCGGGTGCGATAACGGGCATAATCCTAGGCAGTTCTTCTACCGGACGCCCTCGGCACATACCTTGAATGTTTTTCGCGGACGTGATCTGAAAGAAAATATCGGTCTTATCACCGTTCCGGAAAATCGTAACTTTGGCCGGCTCTTCCTGCCATCTGATGGATTCAATGGTGAGTCTTTTTGTCATCGCTATTCCTCTTGCGGCTTGCTCATCAGCGAACACTGGGACGGTAAGGTGTAGCGGTAAAACGTGCCCGTCAAATCTTCAAAAGCGTCGACCATCGTCTCGATTTCCTGGGCCGATTCGGATTCAAAGGTGGAGCTGATGGCCGACACCATCTTGGCCCCGGGATCGTAGACCCCCTCCGGTTTTCCGAAGCATCCCCGGCACGGTTGGCCCACGGCTGTACAGATCCCTCCACACCCTTCCCGGGTGGAAATGCCGAGACAGACCAACCCTTGTTCCAGAAGACAACGACCGGATTCCTCATATTTCTGATAGGGTCGTATGACTGTTTTGAATTTCTTTTCCTCCTTCAGCCTTGAGCAACTGGCGCATACGGCCTTTTCGCCGGCAAAAACACTTCCATTGGGTGGTAAAATACCGGCGGTAATGGCCCGGGATATATTTTCCGGCAAGCGGGCCACGGTATAAGACAGTTTGGTCAGGGATTCCGGACCGCATATCAGGGCCTGCATGGCTGCCCAGAGAAGATTTTGGGTTGGTGGGCATCCGGGGATAACAAAGTCCACCGCCACGATCTGGGAAAGACTTGACACCCGAGATTCGATCGAAGGCACAGAGGGAATGAGATCTGAATCTTCCGGCTCCGACTCTACCCGTCCGCATTCGGCATAGGACAAATTGTCAAGCCCAGGCAGTCCGCCATAGGCTGCGCATGCGCCGCAGGCAACCAGGATCCCGGCTTTTTCCCGCAATCTCCGGGCCGCCTTACGCTCCTCGCTTGTCCGAATAGCACCGATAAAAAAGCACACATCGATGCCGACATCATCGTCAAGATCCTCCCATCGAGACCCCAAAACATAGGGCCAGAAGACGATGTCGGTCCAAGGGGAAAGGGAATGGACCTGATAATGAATGTCTAGTATGGCCTTCTCACAGGCTCGGCATCCAGTCCCGGCAAATACTGCGAATTTTTTCTTTGATTTGCGGTTCATCCCGCTTTTCTCCGCATTGTAAAAGGCCCCAGTCGGCGTATGGTGTCGCACATCTCATTGACTACCCGGGCGTAGAGGGCTGAGTCAGAGGCTGCGATCCATTCCAGACGGAATCGCTCTTTTTCCACTCCCAGTTCATTCAGGAGTTTTGCCAGCAGCGGGGCCCGCCGCATGGCCTTGATGTTCCCGGAAATATAATGACAATCTCCCGGGAAACAGCCGCCCACCAGAACACCATCCGCACCGCCGTCAAACGCCTTGATGACGTAACTCGGGTCCACCATACCCGAGCAGAACACGCGGATGACCCGTACATTGGTCTGTTGCATGAACCGGGAAACACCGGCGGCATCGGCAGCCACATAGGAACACCAGTTACAGAGAAAAGTTATAATTTTGGGTTCAAACGCACTCATGCCAGAATCCCTTCAATCTGAGCAAATAACTGGTCCGGCGTATAGTGATGCACCTGGATCGCCGCAACCGGACAGGCGGCGGCACAAGTACCGCAACCCCGGCAAAGCGCCTCGTTGACGGTGGCTACTTTCCGCTCCTCATCAAAGGTGACGGCACTATAAGCGCACAAGTTCGCACACGTCTTGCATCCCGTACAGAGACGCTCCGATACCAAGGCCACAGTGGGTTCCACCTCAACTTCGCCCATACCGAACAGCGCCAGGGCTTCTGCCGCGGCTGCCCCTCCCTGGGCTACCGTTTCCGGTATATCTTTGGGACCTTGGGCCGCTCCGGCCAGATAAATGCCGGAAAGGGCGGTTTCCACCGGGCCGAGCTTGGGATGCAATTCAATAAAGAAACCGTTCTTATCCGTTGAAATATTGAGGGCCCGTGCAACCTCCATGTGATTCCGTCGGGCGGTCAGACCGGTGGCCAGCACCACCATGTCCGCTTCCACTTCCACCGGCATCCCCGCCAGGCTGTTTTCGCCGCGCACGATGAGCCGGCTCCCCTCTTCGAACACCCGGGCCACGCGGCCGCGGATATATTGAGCGCCTTCTTCTTCGATGGCCCGCCGTAAAAATTCTTCATAGCCCTTTCCACCGGCTCGGTTATCAATATAAAAGACATAGGCCTGGCCCTCGGGATTGTGGTGTTTAAAGATGCTCAACTGTTTGGCGCTGATCATGCAGCACACCTTGGAACAGTATTCATTGCCTTTGGCCCTGTCTCTTGATCCCACGCATTGAATAAAAACCATGCTCCTGGGGACTTTGCCGTTACTGGGCCGGAGTATCTGGCCCTTAGTGGGGCCGGACGCGTTGCACAATCGTTCGAACTGCAAGTTGGTCAGCACGTCCGGATATCGGCCATATCCGTATTCGGCATATTTTCGGGCATCGAAGATATCGATACCGGTGGCCACGATGATTGCGCCCACATCCAGTTCCCGGATCCGTTCGGTTTCCCTTAGATCGATGGCCTCCGGACCACACTTGCGCACGCATTCACCGCACTGGCAGCAAAGGCTGCAGCTCAGGCAGCGTTGACCTTCGGCTTGGGCCATTTCAGCGGTAAAGCCCTGCTCGACTTCATCGAAATTCCCCACCCGCCTTTCAACGGTCAGCACAGGCATCTGCTGACGGTCAATGGGACGGGCCCTTTTGCGCTCCTCATCGGTCAGCGCAGTGTCCATGGGACTTTCCCTGGACGGGACCGGCCGCAAACCGCCGTAGGCCAACAGATTGTGGATCGACGCTGCAGCCCGTCGGCCCTGGGCCACCGCTTCGACGAAACTGGCCGCCCCCAGGGTACAATCGCCGCCTGCAAACACTCCCGGCCGCGAAGTGGCCAGAGTGTCGGTATCAGTCACGATCTGGCCCCAGCGGTCCGTTTCCAGTCCGATATCTTCCAAAAAGCTCCGGTCCGGTGCCTGGCCGATGGCCGGTATCACATTATCCACTTCAATTTTTTTTTCGGACCCTTCAATGGGAACCGGTCGGCGCCGTCCGGAATCGTCGGGCTCACCAAGCTCCATCCGGATGTATTCCAGAGAGGTGAGCCTGCCGTCTTCACCGATGAGCCGGGTGGGTGCCGCAAGATACTGAAGTTTGATGCCCTCGTTTTCGGCTTCCTCGATTTCATATTCGGAGGCCGGCATTTCCGTCCGCGTCCTGCGGTAAAGGATGATCACTTCTTCGGCCCCCAGCCGCCAGCAGGTTCGGGCGCAGTCGATGGCCACGTTGCCGCCGCCGATGATGACCACCTTTTTGCCGATGGCCACTTCATCACCCAGGGAGACCCGGCGCAGCAGATCCACACCGCCGATCACGCCTTCCAGGTCGTCGCCTTCGATTCGCAAGCTGGTGCTTTTGTGCAGGCCGGTGGCCACGAAGAAGGCCTTGAAGCCTTCACTTTCCAAGCTCTCAAAAGTAACGTCCGTGCCGAAGCTGACACCGGTCTTAATGATCACGCCCAGGCTTTCGAGGTTTTTGATCTCGGCATTTAGAATATCCCGCGGGAGGCGATAGTCGGGAATCCCCACGGCCAGCATGCCGCCGGCCAACGGGAGTTTTTCATAGACCGTTACCGGGTAGCCTTCAAGGGCCAGATAGTAGGCTGCCGATAGTCCGGCCGGACCGGCACCGACGACGGACACTTTTTCTTTGCGGGCTTCCTTCTGGGGCGGATGGTTGAATTCGCCCTTCTCTAGTTCCCGATCCCCTAAGAAGCGTTTGGTGTAGCAGATGGAGAGCGGTTTATCGATCTGTCCGCTTTTACAAGCTGTTTCACAGGGATGAAAACAGATGCGGCCGCAGATGGCGGCGAACGGCATACGCTCCCTCACCAGCGCCAGGGCTTCATCGAACTTGCCCAGCCAGGTCAAGTTCATGTATCCGCAAACATTCACCCCGGCCGGGCAGGCGGTCTGGCACGGTGGTTCGCCTGCCCGCAGAATCGAGTAAGTGTTTGGAATCGCCTGGGGAAAGGCACGGCTGATGGGATGACGGGTGGTCAATCCGCACTCGAAAGCGCTGGGGACTTCAATGGGACAGACCTTCTCGCAGTCCCCACAGCCTGTGCATTTGCCCAAGCTGACATAACGGGGCTTCTGGCGGACACGGGCTTTGAAATTACCAACAAATCCGCTAAGACCGATCAGCTCAGATTTGGTGAGGATTTCGATATTGGGATGCCGGCCCACCTCACTGGTTTTGGGGGTCAGTGTACAACCCGCACAGTCCAGTGTGGGGAATGTTTTATCAAACTGGGCCATACGCCCCCCGATAATCTCATCTTTTTCCACCAGATAGACTTTATAGCCGGCCTTGGCGATCTTGAGCGCCGCCGTGATTCCGGCGATACCGCCGCCGACGACCATAGCCGTAAGATTGACAGGCTTTTTCGAACCCTGCAGCGGCCGGTGATGCACCACACGGGCGATACCGCCTCGAATCAAGGCCTTGGCTTTGCTGGTGGCCAGGTCGGGGTTTTCCGAGATCCAGGAGCAATGCTCCCGGATGTTGACCATCTCGAACATATACTGGTTCATACCTGCCGACGATACGGCGTTGCGGAAGGTCGGCTCATGCATTTTCGGCGAGCAGGAGGCTTCGACGACATGGTCCAACCCCAACTCCACGATGTCGTCGCGGATCAACTTCTGGCCGGGTTCGCTGCACATGTATTTGTAATGCCTACAGACGGCCACATCCTGACATTCAGCACCGATCTCGCCGCTGATTTTGGCAATATCCACCTTGCCGGCGATATTAGTACCGCAGTGGCAAATATAGACTCCGATTCGCTTCATTTAAAGGATACCTTTTGATTTGAGCATCTTTTTGGGACTGGTCAGATGGCGCTGCATGCCCAATTCCTTGTAAAGCATACCGAAGGCCAGTCCCATAAGCTGTGTAAAGTAAATGATCGGTAAATTGTATTGCGTGCCGTGCTGCTTACCGATTTGAGCCTGGCGCATGTCCAGGTTGGCCTGACAGAGTTGACAGGCCACCACCAGGGCGTCGGCTTGACGATAAGCCGCCTCTCGAAGGATGCGCCCGCTCAGTTCACAAACGGTATCGGTTTTGCTGACAGCCAGGCTGGCGCCGCAGCACTCGGTCTTAAAGTCCCAGTTCAGAACTTCCGCACCCAAAGCATCCAGGAGTTCATCCATGGATACCGGATTTTCCGGATCATCGTAGTGGGTCACATCAGCCGGTTTGACCAGGTAGCAGCCGTAGTAGGGTAGGACTTTGAGACCCTTGAGCGGTTTTTTTATGTGGTCCCGGATCGCTTCAAGACCGACGTTGTATCGGAGAAATCCCAAGAGATTGTGTACCTCAACGCGATCGTTCACCTCGGCTTCGATGACCTCTTCCACCTTGGCCTTGAGGGCTTGATCCTGCTGCAATTCCTCTTTAGCGCTCAACAGCCGTCGAAAGCAGAACGGGCAGGGGACCACCACTTTTGAGATGTCATGTGTTCCAGCCAGCGCCAGATTGTGCGCTCCCAGCGATCTGGACAACAAACCGTCCATCTTCAAGGCCGGTGAACTACCGCAACAGGACCATTCAGGGATCTCCTCGAGCTCTATGTCCAACCGCAGGCAGACTTTTCGGACGGACATATCATATGATTTGCCCGTTGCCTCCAGAGAACAGCCGGGGTAGTAACCAATCTTCGTGACCTTATTCTCCATGTCTTATTTTTTCCACACGCTTAAAAATTCGGGCCACTCGGGGATTCGACGCGCCCGTCCACAGGATGTCCGCAGGAGTAACGGCACCTTTGAGCATGAGTTTAAAGCCGGGAACGGCGTCTTTAAACGGGTTGAAGGTGCGCAAATTATACTGCATGACGGTTTTTAATTCCTGGACTCTTCCAGATTTGTGAACAGACTTCATAAACAGCTCCTCGAACAGGTGAATACCGGGCTCCGAGGACTTGATGCCTTCGCTTTCCGCCATTTCACAGAGCACCGTCGCCACCTGATACATGTTGATTTCCACAGGGCATCGGCTGGCGCAGGTGCCACAACTGACGCAATACCACCAGGTCTGATCTTTCAAGGCCTGATCCTTGATACCGCTTAAGATCAACGCAATGAGTCGACGCGGCCCTCGCACCCTCTCGGATGTGATGGGGCAGGAGCCGCTGCATTTGCCGCATTGCAGACATTCCAAAAGATTCTGTCCGCTTTTCACGATGACTTGATTTAAAAATTCTCTTTCCTGCGGATCGCTTTTGAGCCTCAGCATGGATAGCCTCTATCATTTGGGAAATGTGTGTACGATTCGAACCGCCCTTTCCATTCGCCGGTCATGGACAACACCGCTTGGAGTGCCGAAATGCAGGCTTCCTGTGGGACACTTCAGTGCACAGGCCGGCCACAGCCTCTGATCCACCCGTTCTTTACACCCGTCACACTTGGCAATCTTTCCTGTTTCCGGATTCAATTGGGGGACGCCGAAAGGACAAGCCACAGCGCAAGTCTGGCAGCCGATACACAACTCCGCGTCGGAATAGACGAGCCCATCCGGCCTTTTCTTCATCGCTCCGGTCGGACAGGCGATCACACAAGCCGGCCGGTCGCAGTGAAAGCAGGTAACGGCCATAAAATTCATCCACAATCCATCGCCGGTTTCCACTGGACCGATTTGAATAATTTTAATGATACGGGGCCCTTCAGGCAGATCGTGTTCCAGTTTGCAGGCCACTTCGCAACTGTGGCACCCGATGCAGCGGGTAGCATCCACCAGCAGGGCATTTTGCCTGAGTTGTTTCTTTTCTGAACTCGGACTCATTGAAGTATCTCTTTCAAAATATCACGGGATTGATCACGGGTCTGCCCCGGTTTGTACACCAACACACGATTCTCTCTGAATCTTCTAGGCGACCAGACCATCCCCTTGTCCACCATTCGGCTGATCCAGGCCCGCCCTTCCCAGGCTTCTCCGGCTCCGGCCACAATAACCGTATCACCGTTTTCGATGGCAAGTGCGCGGGCCACTTCGGGATGAATCTGTACGCCATTTTCCGCTTCGAGCTCCCGGGTCCACGGCCACCAGTGACTGGCATCGCCGGCGTGGGAAATAATGCGTGTTGCTTGAAACTGCAGGGGAAATCGATCCGCTTCGTCGGGTCGAATCGTCGGTTCAATTTCGGACGGTGCATGCATGGGAGTGATTTGTTTGGGGGCCTCTGTTTTATCTTGAACAGGCCAGCACACCAGTTGCGAGGCGTCTCGCAGTTGATCGACTCGACAGCCGGAGGTTTCAGGAGATTGATCGAAGATCCAGTTATAAAATGCCGTATGATCGGCCAGACCATTTTCTTTTTTCCACGGAAAGTATTCCTCCCATCCGAAACGCTGGGCCAGACGAATCCAAAAACCGAGGCCGGAGCGACAGGCGTCGCTGGGTAATACGATTCGGCACCCCCATTGGATCGCCCGATCATTGGTGAAACATAACCCGTCTCTTTCCGCCCATACCGCCGCTGGAAAAAACATGTGAGCCAGCTTACAGGTCAGGTTGGGATATGTGCCGAAATAGGTCACAAGGTCCATATCTTTCACACGGGGCTGAAATGGGGAAAAGAAATCGTTCAGGCAGTTACCCGTACAAATCAAGGCTTTGGGTTCCATCTCACCGACGGTCGCGACACAGTCGGCTGTAAGCTGGTAAGGAGCAACGCCGGTTTTGGAAACATCAGGAAGTTCATCGTCGGAACCGGGAATATCGCTGGTGGGATTCAGCCTGGGCTGTCCGGATTCCAGCGGATACCAGCCGCCGCCGTGAGTGTCTGTCCATCCCATGGCGCGGGCCATGGTCGACCAAATGCCGTAATATGGATAAAAAGCCAATCGTTTACCGGTGACTATTGTGACGGGTGAGTTGTCGGCCAGAAAGCGAGTGAGGGACTGTATGTTCTCCGGCAACATCCCGATTTTTCGCTCAATGCCGTCTATGACCATTTTATTAAAAGACTCCCGCCATTCGTTAGACTTTACAAATCGATTGCTAATCGATTCATCGAAGCAGAGTCCTTCATCGAGCAGGAGTTTCATTATTGCCAATCCCAGGACGTTGCCACCTTCAGGCTGAATGACGGCGTGCATATCGGCCTTGGACAAGGTTGTCGTGTGGCGGGTGTCGACCGCACAGACTTTGGTTTCTCGGCGCTGTGCATCGAGTACCCACCCAAACGCTACCGGATGGGTTGTTGCCAAGTCGGCTTCCATTAGAAAAATGCATCGGCTGTCGAGCCAGTTCGGGCAGGGTGCCCATGGATCGATCCGTTCGCCCGGCAGCATCTGGTCTTTCGATCCGCTCAACGGATGGTAGACATGCGGCGTCCCCCATAGTTTGGCAAAGCGCAATGCAGCGAGAAAAAAATCGAGACCGGCTTCCGGATCACAACCGACAACCAGTGACTCGGGGCCGTGTCGGTCTTTGGTTCTTCGGAGCCGTTCCGCCAGCAAATCCAGTCCCTTTTCCCAGTTATCCATGGCCTCGAAGGGACCCTGAAGCCGGTTGCGGGTTGCCGGAAGCGTGATACGATCCGGATGGGTCAGTCCCTGGACGAAGGCCATGCCTTTGGCGCAAAGTCTTCCTCTGCTGACGGGATGTGCTTCATCCCCCTGAATATCCACGATACGTTCATCTTTGACGTATGCCAAAAGCCCGCATCCCACCGTGCATTCCTGACAAACCGTCCGAACGGATCGGTCATGATCTTTTCTTGTTCCCGCAAGGCGCTTTAACGGTTCGTAGCTGATCATTTAAACTCCATATTCTTTGATGCCGCGTTACTCAGCCTGTCCTGATTCTCCCCAAAATCTTAGCAATGAATGTGCCATTGTGCCTTATTGATGAGTAAATAAATAGCACCGTTCGTTGAAAGGTCGAAATGTCCATATCCGTTGAAAGTATCTCCATTACGCCCTGCTGGTTATTTGATCAGAGCAGCGTATCATGCGGGAAGAAATGCCCCACAGCTTGCATTTCGGTTAAAAATAACTTTTCGATATCATGTGTAAAACCATTCTTTTGGGGTCGGATGGGGTCAAAACGGATAACAAATGGAGCTTGGAGGGGCAATCGATCGAAAACGAATTTACTGTCGGCGATCAGCTTCAAAGGAAGGATGGTGCATAACTTTTTTTTACCCGGTATCCAATACGATTTCCATTGCATTTCAGGGCTAAAAGCAGGCGTTCGTATGATGTATGATATTGAATGGTGTAATTCTTGCAAAGAGTCTTGGGTTAGCGCGACGATAGAAAATAAAAATCTTAATTGGTGTCCATCCGTAAACGAATTTTGGTCGCTATGCGTACTTCAGCCGGGTGAAATTACAACACAACAGTTCACAAAACAGAGGAGACGGTCTTGAACGGCAACTCGGATCGATTCAACCGCAGGATCAATTATCTCAGAGTGGCGATCACAGATCGTTGTAATCTGAGATGTTTTTACTGTATGCCCCAAAAAGTAATCGCTCGGTATGATCATTCCGAAATCCTGACTTACGAAGAGATACTTCGCATTGTTCAAGCCGCGGCCGATATTGGCATCACGAAGGTCCGGCTGACCGGCGGTGAACCGCTTGTCCGGCGCAATGTCTGCGACTTGGTCCGGCAGCTTGCACACATTCCTCAAATCAAGGACCTGGCGATGACAACCAATGGTGTGTACCTGAACAAGATGGCGGTTTCCTTGTTCGATGCCGGTTTGAAGCGAATCAACATCAGTCTGGATACACTGAATGCGCTCAATTTTTACAGAATTACCCGCCATAATCTGTTTGATGATGTCTGTAAGGGTTTGGCTCGGGCAGAATCGGTCGGCTTTTCCCCGATTAAAATCAACGTGGTCGTCATTCGCAATGTCAACGACAAGGAAATCTGTTCCATTGCCCGGATGTCCATGGGGAAACCCTATATGATCCGTTTCATTGAGTACATGCCTATCGGGAGTGACAGCCGGTGGCGACCGGATCGTTTTTTTCCTGTAAGTGAAATGAAAAGGCGGCTTGAAACGATTGCGCCTTTGCAGCCTGTACCGCGATCAACCCTTGACGGGCCGGCTGAACGCTACCGGTTTCCTTCCGCACAGGGAGAAATTGGGTTCATCGGGGCCATCAGCAAACATTTTTGCCATTCCTGCAACAGGCTTCGGTTGACACCCGACGGCAAATTGCGGCCATGTCTCATGTGCGATGAAGAAATCGACATTAAGACACCGCTTCGAGATGGGTGTTCCCAACGGGATCTGAAGGCGCTTTTTCATGAGGCCATTGCATTAAAGCCACAACGCTTGTCGGCACCGCTTCATAATGGCGGTGCCGACAGTCGTACGATGTCGCGCATCGGCGGTTAAACGATTTAGAGCTTCGAAGCCGTTTGGATTTCCTTGCTCAAGCTTTGGGAAATTCATTCCATTCTAACAGCAAAGGGGGTTGATAGCCATTATACTATTGGCATTAGAAAGTTTTTTTCCGTTTTGTATGTACAGTTAGTTTTCATAAAAACAGTCAAACAAGGAGGAATGAGATGACATTACCCGTTCTTATAGCAATCAGTATTATGTGGTTGCCTTTGGCTATCTTTTTTCTGGGCAAAGGCGAGGCCAAGAGCACCGGTGCCATATGCGGCATGGTTGGTGCTCTTGTGATCATAGGTGCGATTCTTCAAGCGGCAGTTTTCAAGGATGGCTTCACCGCCGGCCTGCTTTTTGTGCACGGCCTCCTTTACTGCATTACTTCATACGCCCTGGTAAAAGGGATAGAAGATCTGCGGACCGTCGGAAATGTCGGCTTAACAGTGGCTATCGTATCCTTTGTTTATATGATCCTTTTCTTTACAGGCGGACCGGTTTTGGCAGATGGCAAACAACTGGTCGCGAAGAGTAACTACTTTGGATTGGCTTGCTTGGGATATGTGATCCTTACTCTCGAGGTTTGGGGCATCGGTTACGGTAAGGCTTTGGGGAAGCTTTTTGCCTGGTCTCTTATCGTGTGGGTAGTCGTCGGTTTGTATATTCCCGCTTTCTGGCTGCTGGCTTCCGGCACCTTGCCATTTTAAGTTGCGATGTAGATAGTGTCCTTCCGGAAACAAATTTTGGACACGGTTGAGTTTCCAATCCGGAAATCGGCAATTTTGGGTAAGCTCAAGAAAATCAAGGGATTGCACTTAAGACACACGCATAGTATGTCGCATAAGAAATCCCATAGATTGACGCCAAGATCGCACAAAAGGGCCATTTCCGGATGGAAAGCGGATAGTTTTGTCTTTTAGGGATGAGGGTTATCTACATGGAAAAATTGGGTATTTTCAAATAGTCACCATTTTGGGTGAAATAAAATGAAAAGAAACGCATCTTATATCGGATTCCCGCCACTCCCTGAAAAATGTGATATAATTGCATCCTTACTTAATGATCCTCCCGAAGTTCGCTGGCGGGTCGTCAGAGAGCTGTTCCGAATTGAGGAAAAACAAGACCGGGAGGATCTCATTCAAGCACTGCAGCCATACCTTTATAAGGTGGACGATTTTAAAATCAAATGTCGTATCAACCTTGCCCTTCAAGCTTTACACCGGCCCATAAACATAACAGAATACCTGCTGGTCAATAAAAGGGGGGCATTTAAACACTCGGAACTTGAAGCTTCCGATTCGAAAAAAACCGGTGAATCGGCCATACCGAATTTTTTCCCGGTGGTGGATTTTCATATCCATCCCCAAACCCCTGATTTGAAATTCTTTGCCGACATGCGAGATGCCGGTGTGAACCATGGCGTAATTCTCGCCACGGATACGGACCCCGATGATGTGGATCGTCCGGAAGTCCGCAGCATGCTGAAAGAAGCTTGCGCCGGGACGGTTCAATCCGATCGCGTGCCTTTTGAATCCATGCTGAAGCATATCAAGGCCAGCCTATACTCGCCGACCCATGTAACCAACCAGGATGTAGCGGATTGGGTTCGGGACTATCCGGATCAACTCATCGGTTTCGGATCGGTAAACCTATCCAGGGGCCCGGCATATGTTGAACGGGCACTTGAGGAGCTGGAACGGATGAATGTGCGGGGCATTAACCTCCTGCCTCACGCTCAATTTTTCAATCCATCGGACAACGAAAATATGGCCGTTTTATCTGACTACTGTCGTCGAACCGGCTCGATTATCATGTCGCACTCGGGATGCGCCCCCGGTCCCTTTGAAATTCCGGAGCTCTGCCGGAATGCACGCCCGAATCTGTGGGAACCGTTTTTGGCAAAAAATCCGGATGTTCCCCTTGTTTTGGCCCATTTCGGTTCTTACGGTAAGGAAATACCGGGGATCTGGCTTTTTGAAGCCCTGCAGTTGGGGAAAAAATACCGAAACGTATATGCGGACCTGGCTGCCGTGGACTGGCTTCTGGATCATGAAAATGTGGTTCAGGAAATTCGGAAAACCATGGGGTTTGATCGTATTTTATTTGCATCGAATTATCCTCATTCCCTGGCATCGGATGTCAGTCTGGCCTATATTGTCAGCGGCATCAAAGCGAACACGAATCTTACCCCGAAAGAAAAACGGAAAGTTCTGGGTGAAAATGCCGCCCGCTTATTGAACATCGCCTGATTCGATGAAAATTATAATGCAGATAGAAGCCGGTTGACCGGGGGGCAATTTTGGATACCCTTGAAACCATTCGCAAAAAATTTTCAAGTTTGGCGGAACTGCCGGACGAAGAGATCGATCTCATCGGTGCCGTGTTGCTCATTGCCCGAACGACCTATCCCCGTTTGGATGAAACCGTCTACCGACGGTATCTGAGCGAATTGACGGGAAGACTTCGATCTCGGTTAAATGAGGCCGACCGACCCGTAGCGATGATAGAAAAACTGAATCGGATTCTATTTGTAGAGGAGGGATTTCACGGTAACCGGCACAACTACTTCGATCCCGACAACAGCTTTATAAACCGGGTGGTGGATCGGAAACTCGGTATCCCCATAACGCTGTCCTTTATATACACCCAAGTTGGACGCGGGGCTGGTTTAAATCTTTTCGGACTCCCGCTGCCGGGTCATTTTATAACGGTCTTATTTTATGAATCGGGTAGACTATTCATTGATCCGTTCAACCAGGGAGACATTCTTTCGGAAGAGGAATGTCGAATCATGGTCAAGGGTCGTCTGGGTGAAAAAAAGGCTTTCGACACCCGCTGGCTGATCCCTGCGAAACCGGAGGAGATACTGATCCGCATGCTCAGAAACCTGAAGGCCATCTATTTGGATGTTGGCAATGATATGAAGGCTTTCGAGATGTTGCACTGGATTCTCGCCCTTGATCCTGATGCGGCGGACGCATTGCAGGAGAGGGGCCTGCTGTATGAGGCACTGGGGAATAACGATCGGGCCATTAAAGATTTTGAACGATATCTTAAACTTTCACCAGGAGTAGAAACCGAAAGTGTGATCGAATCCAAAATCGAGAAGCTTAAAAAACAGACCACATGGCTGCATTAGAAGCCTGAGAGGCCGCATGGAAGACAGAAATATGAAAAAGCTCGAACATGGCAATCCCATTCTTCAGGTGGCTGTTGAATTGGGTGTCAAGGTTCGCAGTAACATGGGTAAATGTTTTCGAAGTGAAAGACATACTGATGATTCTGATGAATTCACCCTGTTTTTCAACCTGGCGAAGAACAGTTTTTTTTGTAAGACATGTAGTGATGTGGGCGGGAACGTAATTGACCTGGTATGCCTGTACCAGGGTTGCGATCGTGAAAAGGCCATCAATTGGCTGAAACACCGAATCGAATTCGACCTGCAAACACGGGAACTGTATTACCGAAAGGATAAAAAGGGTAAAAGGAAATAAACGGTTCAAAAACTGCCTTTTGGAGATTTTTTACGAGGCCATCATGGGTAACGATAAAAAAAAGATTGCGGGAAATACACAGAAAAAAAAGATAACCGCTTCCCAGAAGAAAAAGGTGGAAGAAATCATCAGGGAAGCCGGAGAAACCGAGCCGGTGGAGATCCGGGATGACCACGGGGAGCTGGAAGCAAAAATCAAGGAATCCGAAAGCAAACGGATGATTTTGGCCGAAGCGCTTCACTCCTCCAGGGGCCAGATGCAGAAACTGGCCGGTTCTTCAAAGGATGGTGAAGAACGGGCGCTGCCCTTTGGATACTTCGTCCGATACGGGAATCAGGATGATGAAGTCAACAAAACCGCCATCATACGGCACCATGGTCGTCTCTATGAGGCCTGTATCAGCCTTCGTAAAGACCCAGGACTGGAACCGAAAGTAAAAACATTTCATGCTATCCGGCAACAAAAAATAGAGAAGGCATCTGCCAAGAAAGAATTTTTCAAAGGAGAGCTTTTACTGCTGAATAATGAGCTGCACGTCGTAGAACCGAGAGGGTTTGACCTGATTTGCGGATGCCTTGGTACGGTACAGCGGATCCTGCACGAAGAAAAACTCCTTATCAAAACTTACGGTGACGAAACGATCATGGTCACACGGGCCCATCCCATGTTGAATACCAACATCCTGGTGGGAGACAACATCGAATATGATCCGGATTCCCTGTTTGTGTACAGTGTTTTGCCCAAAAGCAATGTGGACCGGTTGGCGCTGGAAAAGGTTCCGGATCTCAGCTATGACAACATCGGCGGGCTGGGGGACGCGATTCAGCAGATCAGGGATGCCATTGAACTGCCCCATATTTACCCGGAATATTTTCGTGAACACCAGTTGACACCCCCCAAGGGGATTCTCCTGTATGGACCACCCGGGTGCGGGAAGACGCTCATTGCAAAAGCCGTGGCCAACAGCATGGCCAGGCAGATCAAAGAGAAAACAGGCGAAAAGGGAGAGAGTTATTTTCTGAACGTCAAAGGACCTGAGCTGCTCAACAAATATGTGGGCGCCACTGAACAGGCCATCAGGGATCTGTTTGCCCTGGCACGGAGCCAGGCCAGCTACCGTACACCGGTCATTATATTTTTTGACGAAATGGATTCCATGTTCAGGGTGCGGGGATCGGGCATATCCTCGGATATGGAGTCCACCATCGTACCGCAGTTCCTGGCCGAACTGGACGGTCTGGAAGCCCTTGAAAATGTGGTGGTTATCGGCGCCACCAACCGCGAAGATCTCATCGATCCGGCCGTTCTCAGACCGGGCCGCCTGGACCGCAAAATTCGGATTTCAAGACCGGACAAGCAAGCGGCAATGGAAATCTTTTCCAAATATCTGACCTCCGAACTGCCCATAGAACCCCGCCACCTGGAAACCCTGGGCGGGCCCAGGGAAGCGGTGGAATGGATGATTCGTGAAGCCGGAAACGATCTATTCGAGCAAAAACCTGAGAACGAATTCCTGGAAATCACCTACGCAGACGGCACCCAGAAAATGCTCTATTTGAAAGATCTGGCCAGCGGCGCCATTATCGAAAATATTGTCAACCGGGCAAAGTTTCTCGCCGTCAAAGCGCTCATCGAGAGTGACCGCAAGGGGATCAGCATCGATCATATTTTCCAGGCCCTCAGAGCCGAATTCAAGGAGAATGAAGATTTGCCCAGTAATACCAATCCGACCGAGTGGCACCGGATTATCGGAAAAGGGGGTGAACGGGTCGTCCGGATTCGTTCACTTCAGGGTGATAACGCGGTGGAAACCGAGCGGCAAAAGAAACCCCGGCACACGGTGAATGTCGGCAAGGAACTTGAATGAGCAGGGAGGGCGGATGAGTATCCCCAAAATTGTCGGCATCGAGCAGGAGTATGCCATTAAAATTAAAGGCGGTGAAACGCTTTCTTTCTTTGATGCATCCTGTATGCTGGTCAATGGATATGCGCGCCATTTGGGCCTTCGAGACCGCCGGGTGAATATTCTCTGGGATTACGGACATGAGACACCCTACCAGGACATCCGCGGCGGACTGTTTGGAAAGAACACTGGCCAGCAAATTATCGGCGCAAAAGAAAACCGGTTGATCAATGCCGCTCTGCCAAACGGCGCCAGGCTCTATACCGATCATGCCCACCCGGAGTATTCGACCCCTGAATGCCTGAGTGCCCGCGACGCCCTGGCTTGTGACAAGGCGGGAGAGATCGTCCTTCGGGAGGGCCTGAGGCTGATGAAAAACATCCTTCCTTCCACAAGCGTCACCCTGTACAAGAACAATACGGATCAGCAGGGGCACAGCTATGGATGCCATGAAAATTACCTTATGGCGGCTGATGCCCATGAGGCTTGCCTGATCACCCATCCTCAAATGGCTTTGAAATCACTGATTCCTTTTTTGGTTACACGCCAGATATTTGCCGGTTCCGGTAAAGTCGGAAACAAGGAGCGGAAAGATTCAGGTCCGCCATACCAGATTTCACAACGGGCCGATTTCATGGAGAATCTTTTCGGGTTGGAGACCATGTATGCGCGACCGCTCATTAACACCCGCCGGGAGCACCATGCCGACCCAAAACGATTCAGACGGTTGCACCTCATACTGGGCGATGCCAACATGTGCGAATTTGCCGGTTTTCTCAAACTAGGCAGCACACAAATTGTCCTGCAAATGGTGGAGGATGAATTTATTCGACAGGATCTGACACTGGCAGATCCACTTAAAGCCATTAAGCAAATTTCGGAGAATTTTGACTGTGCGGTGGAGCTGGCGGACGGACGGAAGCTTACGGCTGCTCAAATTCAGCAGGAGTTTTTGGAATATGCCCAAAAATTTAGGCCGGCCAACACCGTCGAATGCTTACCGGATTATAATTTGATTCTCAATTGCTGGTCACATGCGCTCGATGGGTTGGTACAGCTCAAACTTTCAACCGACCTGACTATTGAGGATGATCCACTGCCGCTTTCAAGACGGCTGGACTGGGTTTTAAAACTCTGGATCATCAATCGCTACCGTAAAGGGCAAAACTGCACCTGGGGGCATCCGCTTCTTAGCGTATTGGATTTACAGTATCACAATATCGATGATAAGGAGGGTATTTTTTACCGAACCCAGGATCAGGATTTGACTGAACGGTGCCTTACGGATGAAGAGATCTCTTGCTTCGTTCATGCCGCCCCGCACAACACGCGGGCCTGGTTCCGCGGCAAGTGCCTTGAAAAGTTTGCCGAAGAGATTTATCTGGTGAATTGGGAGGTTGTCGGCTTCGACCAGGGGGACATCTATAGGATGATCCCGTTGCTCAATCCCCTCAAGGGGACCCGTAGCCAGTACCAGGAGATTTTTAATCAGTCTAAAAATGCCCGTGAGCTCATTGCGCTGCTTGAATCCGGTTTAGGCGCTTAGAAAGGCAACATCGACAAATTACGGCATAAGCAGAATGACATAAGATGTATTTAGAAGACACCAAAGTCATGATAAAATACAAAGACGGAGGTGTCAGTATGAAAAGGATTCCACAAGGTGTATACAGAAATAGTTCGTGTCCAATATTGACATCAGGGGCCAGAAATCGTATTTTTCCCCTTAGAGGGATGAATTTCCGAAACGTCAAAGTAGGAGGACGGATGGCTGAAACTCAGAAATTTAAACAACCTAAAATAAAGAAGCCCAAAAAAGAGGATGATGTTTCAATCGCTCCCGGCGGGTTTTCAAGCGATAAAAAAAAGAAATTGAAGGAGTTGGACGAATTCATCGAGGGGGTCCTCCAGGAAGCGGGTGAGGAATTCCTGGATGAATTCAAACAGGTGGAAGGTCAATGAAGGAGAGGATTTTTGGAACGGAGTGTGAATACGCTCCGGTGTATCAATCCAAAAAGAACCATCATCGATTCCGCCCGCTGCATGGAGAGGCATTGCTCGATTATATCAAGGGACTCTCCTCTCGGTTATTCTCCTCCCTGGCGCTGAGCGGCTACCCCATGGCCGGTGAGTTTATGGGCAATGGGGGGCGTCTTTATGTGGATCGGGGAGGGCATCCGGAATATGCCACTCCCGAGTGCCGGTGCGTGAAGGACCTGGTTGCCTACGAAAAAGCCGGTGATAGAATCATGCAGGAGCTGGCAGCTCAGACAAACGGGCAAACCGCTGCAAGCGAGGGCGCGCGGACCCTTCACGTATTCAAAAACAATGTCGATTTTTATGGTAATACTTACGGTGGCCACGAAAACTATCTGATCACGCCACGGGCCGCGAAAGGGATCCGGAACATCATCCCGTTTCTGGTCACCCGGCAGATTTTCGCCGGCGCGGGTCGCATATTGACACGCCAGGAAGCCGGCACCCCCTCCTTTCAGATCAGCCAGCGGGCCGAATTCATAGACCAGACCTTCAGCGACCGGGCCACCCGGGTGCGCGGCATCATCAATACCCGAAAGCGGGAAATTTACGGTCAGGAGCAAAATCGGCGACTTCACCTGATCGTGGGCGACAGCAACATGAGTGAATTCGCCATCGGGCTGAAAATCGGGACAACGGCACTGGTTCTGAGGCTTCTGGACGAAGGCAAACTCGATGGCATCTGCGGGCTCGCATCACCGGTGCAAACCCTGAAGGATATCTCGCGCCACTGGAACAGTGAGTTTCAAATGACGGGCCGCAGTGGTTGGTATACCGCGCTGGATGTTCAAGCCATCTACTTGGAAGAGGTGCGGCGTTTTTTTTCGTCCCGGGCTCCCACATCGGATGAAGCCGATGCATTGGGATTGTGGGAGAACATCCTTCAGGGGTTGTCTGAGCTCCAAATATCCGGTAGGAACTGGCAACTGGAAGACGACCCGGGCGAACTCCGACGAAAGGTCGACTGGATCCGGAAATTGTGGATTTTGAACCGGTACGGAAACATGGATGACCCGGCGGTCAATGACCGGCGATTGAAATTGATGGACCTCAAATACCACGACTTGAACCCGGCAACCGGGCTTTTCGCACGCTGCGAAGCATTGGGCCTTGTGGATCGCATGGTGGACGACGGGGCCATAGCCACCGCCCAGATCCGACCACCGGATAATACCCGCGCCCATATCCGGGGTACCATCATCCGCGGGGCCGCGGACAAATCGATCGACGTTGAAATTGAAGATTGGACAAAGATCAACATCAGGGCACAAGTCAGACAAAAGGGTCTTGGACAGGGGGCAAACCCCTTCAATCGGTACAAAGGGACCGCCAACTGTCTGAGCATCCGGATGGACGATCCTTTCAAGACAATGGATTCATCCATAGCCGAACAGATCGAGCGTTTTGTGGGAACAAGGGAGTAAACGGCATGAATGGAGAAGCAGATTATAAAACCGATGGGATAGGTCTTCGGAACAACATCAGGGCACTGCTGGTCCAGCAGTACCTGCTTCATGAAGTGGAACATCATCCTTTTAATGTCTCCCAAA
>Ga0180009_10002159_pt1 | contig 23297 bp, 18 predicted proteins | sample OS_PC_MetaG_FD_123537 | JGI IMG/M metagenome (GOLD analysis project Ga0180009, IMG submission 123537) | Groundwater microbial communities from the Aspo Hard Rock Laboratory (HRL) deep subsurface site, Sweden - OS_PC_MetaG | ecosystem: Environmental > Aquatic > Deep subsurface > Groundwater...
CCTTCGATTGGACAGCAAAAAGACAACTCAAAATACACGAAATTGGAACTTTTTCATCGCCAAAAAAATTGCAACTGCTTGAAAACTTGATTAAATCGGTTTTCGGTCAGACACTAATTAAGACCTTACCCCGTTAACACCCAGTAAATTCACTAAGAAGATAGTGTGGCACCACCAAACCCTATATATCCATCGCAGCCCCGTTAAGTCGCAGCCATTCAATATGTCTCTGAAAATCCGGCACGACCTTGTCAATTTCATTCCAGAAAGCTTTTGTATGATTTTTATGAACAAGGTGGACAAGTTCGTGGACGACGATATAGCTGAGCACGTCAACGGGTGCCATGATGCACTTCCAATGGAAATTTAAATTCCCTTTTTCCGAGCAGGATGCCCATCTGTTCTTTAGTTCCATAATTCTAATCTGTTTTGGATTTACGTCGATTCTTTTCTTATACCGTTCAACGCGGTCAACAATTTTAGGGTATCCTTTTCCCTTGTAAAACTCCTTGAAGACCTGATTTGCTTTGGCTTTGTCTTTTTTTCTTAAAAGGAAATAACCGTTTTTTAAAATAAGCGGTTTTTCCTGAGCCCCATTGACTATTTCAAGACGGTAGTTTCTTCCTAAATATAAAAAAGATTGGCCGTTTACATACTCCCTGTCAACTTTGGCTGTATTGGTAACTTCCCATTCCGCAAGAGATTTATAGATGCTGTACTCTTTCTTTTTTATAACATCTTCAATCTCCTGATCATTTAAATCCTCTGGTGCGATGACAGTGACCGTACCGTCTCTTTCAATATAAATACTGAGCGTTTTTCGCCTGCTTTTCTTTATGTTGAAAGTAATATCCTTAAGCATCTATTCCGGCTCCTCCTGCAGATCTCTTTCTCGTTCCTTCGCCAGCGTAAGAATTTCCACACATATTTTTTCGTGTTTATTCGAAAGAGCAGATATGCCGCAAAACTCAAGCCTGTCATCTATTGTTCCCTCAAGTTTTCTTACTTCAGAAGTTTTATCCCTCCAGAAATTTGGAATCCGTGCTTTTTCTCTTAGTATTTTGACGATATCAATAACCAGTTTTTTGATTTCAGGTTCACTTTCAACATAAATAGCCGCAGCACCTTCACTTAAAATATCTTTATTCTGTTTCTTAAAAGCCGTCTTTACAATGTTCCGAAAAAAAACATCCTCCACATAATCAAGGCCGTCTGCCGGTTTGTGCTGTTTTCTTTTCATATCATTACGAAGTTTCGCAAACTCTTCCGCGATCATATCCCAGTTTCCCTTAAACCGTTTTAGAATGGCCTCCAGCCTGTCATTAAATTTGGTATAAAGTTCAGGGTCTGAAGAAAAGTTGACCTTTATATGCCGCCGGATGGCATGCTCCATATCAGAAGCCTTTGCTTTTGGTGTTTTTGAAAATTTATCCAACGCTTCCGGGAAATCATCTGAAAACAGGGAAACAGGCGGTATTTTGCTGTTAATGCCCATGGACATGAGATGCTTATCGATAAGCTTTCTCACCTTTTCTCCCGCCCATTTCAGATCCATTGTTTCATCCTGATAACGATTTCTGATTCTGATTAACAAATAGCCGAATCTTTTGGCGGGGATATAATATTTCTTCACCTGATCGATGTTAAACAGTAAATCAAGACTATCGAAGAATGCTTTCAGGTAAGTATCAAACTGGGCTCTGAATCTGATTTCTTTCGCAAGGTCGATACAATTTTCCGCAAGTTCAAATTCCTCTTTTTTATCATCCATTTTTTGTTTGACAAAATCTTCTATCCTGTTGATCCCGTTATCAGTAAAGAGCTGAAGCAGCCTGTTGTACCTGGACTCCAATACCGGAATTTCCTTGTTTATATCTCTAAAATACTCAAGAAACTCTTTCAGTTCTTTTTCATCTTCTTCCGCATATATGGCAAGGGCCTCTTTCAGGTGATTCGCAATACCAAAATAATCAACCACAATGCCGTGTTTCTTTTTGGGGCCCTTGGTCCGGTTAACCCGGGCGATTGTCTGCAAGAGATCGTGCTCCCGCATGTTTTTGTCAAGATACATCACCTGCTCCACAGGAGCGTCAAACCCGGTAAGCAGCCTGTCGCAGACGCATAATATCGCGACACCGGTTTCAGGCTTTTCATAGTCAAAATCTTTTTTAAAATTTTCTATTGCATTGTGCTCCTTAGCTTTTTTTCTCGCCTGACTGATAAAGGCCTGTTCATTATTGTCCTGCATGGTTACAACCGTGCACACTTCAATGAATTTCAACTGCCTGATAAACTCATCATCCCGTTCATCTCCGGTTTTTGCCTCTTCTTTTTCGATCTTTTTATCTATGGCCTCTTTGATCAGATACTCATATCTGGCAGCAGCCAGCACGGAACTTGCCACCACCTGTGCTTTAAAACCGTTGACCATGATCTCGGCTGTATAATGGTCAACAATATCTTCAGCGATTTTCCGCAGCCTGTCCATATTCTCAAGGTATGCCCGCATGGTGCCGTATCTTTTTTGTATTTCCAGCCTTTCTTCCTGTGTGCGCTCTCTAAAAACATCTTCAAACTCCCTATGAAACGCCTCCGCATTTGTGATCTTATCCTTGCTTGTCTTGCCGATGTAAACGATGTCCAGAGTAGCGCGGTCGCGCACAGACTGTTTGATCTTGTACTGGTCAATAAACTCGCCGAATCGCTCGTGGGTTTTCACCTTGTGTCGCTGGGTTAAAAGCGGCGTACCGGTAAAGGCGACTTTTGCCGCTTTGGGAAAAGCTGTAAACAGATTGTCCCCCATATCGCCGCCCTGGGTCCTATGTGCTTCATCAACCAGCATCAGGACCCTGTCGGATTCATTGACAACCTCAAATGGTTTAAATTCAGGGACCTCACCCTCTTCAACATAGGCCTTCATAAGCGCCTTGGAATGCCGGATCTCCTCTTCAAGAAACTTATGGACCATGACCATGTTCAGGTTGGATTTATCATTTGAAAGCACAGGTCTGAGGTTTTTTCTTTTATCCACAATGTTGACTTTTTCACCGGTTAGCATTGCGGTTTCACTGAGCTGGTCTTCCAGATCGGTCCGGTCATTAACAATAATCACCTTGAAGTCTTTTAAATCCTCTTTGCTTCTCAGTTTTCTGACAAGAAAAACCATGGTCAACGATTTACCCGACCCCTGGGTATGCCACACCACGCCGGATCGTTCCTTCCCGCTTTCGCCGGCCCTTAGTTTTTCAAGTATTTTGCCCACAGCCCTGTATTGCTGGTAACGGCATACAATCTTTGTTTCAGTGCCCTCCTTTATTTCCATAAACAGCGTAAAGTGCCTTAGGACATCGATCATGATCTCTTTATTGAGCATTCCGTGAATCAGGACTTCCTGTGTTTTTTCGTTTTCCCCGTCAATTTGAATGACCTTATATTCTTCAGGGAAGATATCCTTCCAGTTAAAATAATAATCAAAATCCGCGCTGATCGTTCCGAACCTGGCTTCCGTGCCGTGGGTAATAATACTGAACAGGTTAAAATGAAACAGGCGCTCCTCTCCCTCTCGAATACCAAAGTCATCATCACGGCGGTTGCTGTACCGCCTGATCTGTATCTCCGCTTCAGACAAGGGTTCGCTGACGTCAATATCCTTGCATTCAATCACCGCAAAGGGAAGGCCGTTAACAAACAGGACGATATCGGGGATAATGCCGTTTCGCGGTCCACCCGGCGTATTTATTCTGAACTGGTTAATGGCAATAAAGGAATTGTTCTCCCAGTTCTCAAAGTCAATAAAACGCACGACCGGAGACTGCTCGCCGGTTCGTTCGTTCATATCCACTGTTGTGTTATGTAAAAGCTTGTAAAATACATCCTTATTGGCCTCGTGTAGACTTCTACCCGCCTGCCCGACAATCTCTTCAAACACTTCGTCAAGCTGTTTGTCGGTAAGCCATTCAATGCCGTTTTCGGTGACATTGATTTTTCTGACGGTTTTTCTGAATACCTCTTCAAGGGCTACCTCATTAAAGCTGCTCCGCAAGCTTTTTTCAGGGGACTGGGGAATGCCGTGAGCCCCGTGGTCGATCACTTCCCATCCAAGGGTTTTAAGCTTTTCCAGGAAGGGCCTTTCAACGTTTATGTATTCAGACATGGCAATTACCCTGTTTTAACGAAAGCGGAGATTGCATCTTTTCCAGATAGCTTGGAAGTTAATGTTCCGGTGTGCCGTATGGCGCCTGTTTTTCCATATCTGTTTTCTGTTATTTTTGGGATTTCCGGTTTCTCTGTTTCAATACAACGCCTTTTCTCGTAAGCCGGTACTTCTGAAATCTGCTTTTCGGCTTATCCGGTAAGGTCATTTCCACAAGTCCTGCATCTATTGCCGGCAAAAGATACGCTTTACGGAAATGATCAGCATTTTTCAATTTGAGTATTTCCTGGAGTTCCTTACGGGAGTTATCGCCATCCATAGCCCTAATGAGCCGTCTGACTTCCATGGTGACTTCCATGGTGACTTCCATGGTAACTTCCGGGGTGGTTTTCAAGGCTTCGGTAAAAACCGGATGAACAGGAAATTCGGCAAGAAAAAAAGACCGGTCGTTATCTGTGTGAAATATGGGTTGCGGAGATCCGTTTTTCCTGATTTCACGCAACATCTTCGGGATGCCGGTTCCGCGCCCTTCTGTCATTTCAAGTTCTTTAAGAACTTCACCAACCCTGCGATTGCGATAACGACGGGATAGAAAACGAAATTCGCGTATGTCCCTATCGCTGATGGAACGGTCCGGCCCTGGAAAACTGCCGATAGTAATCGAATCCGGTAATATCCTCACCTCAACAGGCTCTCGAATTTCATAGGAACGATGATATACCGCATTGCACAAGGCTTCTTCAATGGCCGGAAAAGGGTAGTTGAAAAACCGATCCGCTTCAGGTCGATCAGGATATTTAATCACCTTTTCTGCGATAACCATAGACTGGATATGGGAAAGTGCCTCCTGCAGCATAACATGCAGCGGTCCCTTAAAAGTCTTTTCTGTAAATGAATCTGCACTGGGTCCCTCCGGAAAGTGAACAACATCGATCTGGGTCTGCGGAAAGAATTGTGAGGGGTTCTCATTAAAAAACATCAGGCCCACGTTTTTGGGAAGCAATGATTCATCCGGACCCTCAACAATATTCATCTGCATGCCAAGCTGGCTGAAATCCATTTTATCTGATTCACGAAAAAGATCGCTTTTAACCTGTTTAAGGTAGGCGCGGATCAACCCCAGATCCAGATCTTCCAGAGTGGCTCTTTGATTCATGCGGTCGTCGAATGGAACGTTGGCCGCCAGCGATACCAGCTCTATCTCATCCTGATGCCGTGCCCGAACCGTCACAGATCCTTTCCGGATATAACAGGCAAATTCCCGTTCCCCTTTTGCTAAGGATACCGGAGCCTTATAGGGTCTTGTCTGTCCACCGGCTGCCCAGAGTACAAGAATCTGTTTTCCACCAATTTCGTAAGGTGCGATAATGGGATGATAATAGGGGACCATCCTGTAACCAAGTTGAACAATTTCTTTTTGAATGGTATCGAGTTGCTTAACCAGCAACCCGGCAGGAGGCAGAACCGGCTGGCCATTGTCTTCGTCAACACCTATGATTATATAGCCGCCACCCAGGTTATGAAAATCATTGGCAAACGCGCACATTGTGTGCAGCACTGCTTTTGAATTCCAGCCCGCCTTGAACTCAAGCCTTTCCCATTCGACCGTACGAGCATTCAATAAATCATCAATATTAATCGGGAGTTTCATAATTTAACCCGCACCTCGCCGGTTAACAATATTTCAAGGTCTTCTGGGTCTGGCGTTACCTCTTTTTTGCCGGTAAGGAGGTCTTGCATCAGGGCTTGTTTGATTTCTTTTTGTTTATTTAAATATTGCTGTTCGCTTGAAATAATTGCTTCTTGCTGTAGTGTCGTAATAGAAATCGCTTCTTGCTCTCCTATCTCTGGTATTAACAAAGGCTGTTTGTGTAAACGACTTCCTTTTATCCCTTTAACAGTGCTTCCTGTAGATTCCGAATGCATTAATTTTTGAAAATAGTCTGACATTAAAGATTGTTTTAAAAAATCATTCGTTAGAATATTTTCTTTACCACGATACTTAATAACTCGTTGAGCCAATGCCATGCCTTCAAAATCAATTTGCGCAACATTTCCCAATGGTGCTTCTGTTGTTATCAGAACATCTCCAATATTAGCTTTTCCTCGTGACATTGTTGATTCAAATGCATAAACAGGAATATACTCCTTTGAAATTTCGTAATCAATAAACCCATCCTTAATATTTTTTGCTGTAATTAAAAATATTCCTGTTTCACTCTTAGGAGGGGTTTTTCCTCTATAATCCACATAATAAGTTATATTTTCCAGTTTATCTAATTTCCACTCTTTCGGAATCATCCCCAGCTCAGTCTCCCTATACAGTTCCGGGGCGTCCTCATAAGAGGGGCGCAGTTTACCGGTTTTGACATCAACCCCTCGGGTAAAGAGATCATGCATCATTCCCTGCTTCATGGCTTTGTATTTTTTTAGGGTGCTTTCAGTTTTTTCAATGATGTTGTCTACTGTGGTGAGGATTCGGGCGATTTTACGCTGGTGTGGGAGTGGAGGGTGAGATAATGACGTATTTTCAATACCACCAATAGTTAACCCATATCTTGTGCTGCCACTGGCCATGCGGAAAAAATATTTCTGAACCTGTGGAAGCTTTAATTTATGCATTAAAAAAGGACCATGAATCCTGTTTTCTCTGGGTCTTAAAATCGCTAAATGATAACCGCATATGAGATTTTCTATTTCTTCCGCTACAACTGATGAAACCGCAATATCTTCAGGTGTTTCAGAATCTTTTGTAATAATCACATCATTCAAAATCAGTCTAAATCTATTTAATTCATTCAGATCCGCCGAACCTTCAGAATATCTTATATTAGAGGTAATATAATCATTCGAATATGCATCCATATAATTACAAAGCTTTACTTTCTTCTTATTTGAATATATTTTTTTGTCAACATTACTAACTCTAATATCAACAAGATAGCTTAGTTTGTTATTATTCCACTCACTCATACCCCAACTCCCCCAAAAACCTGCCCAACTCTTCACCGGCCATCTCCCGCTCAGCAAGGATCTCATTGATCGTTGTTGTGTATTTTTCCCAGAGGTTTTCAAGCCGGTGTAAAAACTCCCGCTGATAATCGGCAACATAGGCCATAATGGTGGTATGCAGAATTGCTTTCCAACGGGTAAGAATCAGGTCCCTGGCCTGGTCCGGGGTGATTTTCTCCCTTGCCTTTTCAACCAGCTCCTCTTTTCTGTCCTTAATCTCTTTGATGACTTTTTTGGCCTCTCTCAGCCTTGTTTCATACTCCATGTGAAGGGAAAGCTTTTCCTGTATCTCCTTTCTGCTCTCTTCAAAAGGTATTAACGCCTCTCTTTTCTCATCAATGACCGTGATAAGGCTGTCCAGTTCCTTGCTGGCGCCCTTTTCATAGGCCTTGATTTTTGAGAGGCTTTCTTTGTCTTTGCTTTTTTTAAACCCGGCTTCCAGGGGTCTGGCGACTGCATTATAACGCTTTTGGGTTGTTTTAATCTCTTTGTTGACGGCCTTGATTTCACCATTAAGCTCTTTGAGCTCGTCTTTATACTCTGTTAAAACAGATCTGGGGAAAACGTCATAATCCTCTTCATTATATTCATCCTCCTCCATGTCATTCACCTCTTTCAGCATGGCTTCAATTTCATCCCTTAGGGCTTCGTTGTTTCTCAGTTCTTCCAGCACTTCGGGGAACTGGGATTCAAGGATTTCATCTTCAGGAATCAGTTCGGCATTCCAACCGCTGGCAGCCACGGATTTCAGGTCGGCGGTCAGTGAATCCCAGTAAGCGGCAAATGCCCCGCGGGATTTGTTTAAATCAAGGATTCCGAGTTTTGAAAACTGCTCGGATATGGTTCTGAAGAATTCTTTGTTCAATGCAAACAGGTTTTTCTTTTCGGGTAAATTCTCCAATTGCTCAAGCGATTGTTTCCACCAGCTTTCAATCTTATTTTCATAGGACTGATGCTTTTTCTTTATCTCGTAAGCCTCCTCCAGCAGGGCCTTGATATCCTCTTTCCGGCTTATGCTTTCCTGAAAACAGTAGTATCCTTTTTTGTAGTGCTTCAGCAGTCTTTCCCTAATGCCGGCGTAATTGGTGAAAAACGCGTCAAGGCTGTCCACCTCTTTTGCGGGAATACCGCCGTGCAGATGCGCATGAACATCCTGTGGCTCGGAGGGCGGCGAATTGTCAACATACCTTCGAATATTGAAGTTAAACTCCTCCTTTTCCATCTCTTCCAAAGTGACATTTCGGGAATAGGCCGGGGTGTCCGCTTTGTTTCGGTAGGTGTAGGTGATTTTTTCAATATCTTCCGGCCGCAGTTTGTTCTGATTTTTCCCGTCCTTGTATTCCCTGTCCGCATTTATGAAAAGCACTGTCTTTCTTTCTGCCGCTCCGTCCTTATTGATAATCAGAATACTGGCTGGTATGCCTGTGCCGTAAAAAAGCGCCGGTGGCAGCCCGACAACTGCTTTAAGTATTCCCTGTTGCACCATCCATTTGCGCATGCTCTTTTCTTCGCTGCCCCTGAAAAGAACCCCATGGGGCATGACAACCGCCATCCTTCCGTTGTTTTTCAAGACGCTGATCATGTGCTGGACAAACATGAAATCAGCCTTTTTCTTTTTGGGCATCCAGAACTTATACCGGTCCCTGAAATTTGGGATGCTGTTGTAATTCTGGGAAAAAGGCGGATTGGCAATAACAATGTCAAACCGCATCAATTCGCCTTTATCTATATGTTGCGGGTCGGCCAGGGTGTCGCCATTTAGAATATCCGCATCAAAGATATCATGAAACAGCATATTCATTTTACACATGGACCAGGTAGTGCCGTTAAGCTCCTGCCCGTAAAAACTCAATCTGCCGGCATTTCCGTATCTTAATTCCACATAGTTTTTTGATTCGATCAGCATGCCGCCTGAACCGGCTGTGGGGTCATAGATTTCCGCCTCTTCTCCGGGTTCAAGAATGTTTACCATGAGCTTTACAACTTCGTTCGGCGTATAAAACTCACCGCCCTTTTTACCGGCACTGTCGGCAAAATACTTGATCAGGTATTCATAGGCGGCACCCAGCAAATCTGGGAACTCAAAATTTTCATCTTTTAAAACAACGTCATTAAAATGAAGGATAAATTCCACAAGGGTTTCATCGGTGAGTGTTTTTTTGTTTTTCCCGATGGTTCTATTGAAGTTGATGTTTTTGAGAACACCGGCCAGTTTGTCTTCATTTGCATCTTCAAGTGCTGCAAGAGCCTTGTTCAGGTTGTCGCCGACATCTTTTTTCAGATCTTTAACTTTACTCCACCGGGCTTTTTCCGGCACGTAGTAGTCATAGGCATTGGGCTTTTCCAAAGCCATTTTTATTTGATCTGAAGCCACTCCATTTTTTTCAAGTTCTTTTTTCCGTGCTTCTCTGTCATCATCAAACTTATCACTCAATCTTTTCAGGAATAACATGCCGAAAATGTATTCCCTGAATTCCGATGCATCCATGTTCCCGCGGAGAATATCGCAGGCATCCATCAAAAAACCTTCAAGCCAAGACAGCGAATATTTTTTCTTTTTCATTAAATTATGAAACTCCAATAACTAGTAAGGTACGCGGTGATCCCATAAATCAAATTAAACTGTCATTTTTTCTTCTTTAGTCCTTTCCACTCACTTTTTCTGCCGAGTGCATCAAGAAACTTCGACCTTGGTTTTTCAGTTAGGGCTTGACCATGTGATATATTGCGGGGACGTTTGTAGGAGTGGAAAAGATAGAGCCGTTCTTTCGCACGGGTCATTGAGACATACAACAACCTGGCCTCTTCTTCAATATTCTCACTCCTTGGGTTTGGCATTACATCATCTTCCAGCCCCACTATGATTACAACCTGAGCTTCAAGACCTTTGGCTTTCCTCATGGTCAACAATTGAGCTGAAGTCAAACCAAATGGCTGTTCAGTCTGTATCAGCCTTACGACATCCGTAATGTCTGCCGCCATATCGGAAGGATCAACCCATATCCCGCTCAGGAATGCTAACCGTTTAGCGAATTCCCCACGGTTATCTCTTTTAAAATCCTTGTAGGATTCTTCCAGGTTTAGGAGAGCCTCCCTTACTTTTTCAAGGTTATTGGTTGGGGTCTCCAGATTCTGGATGACTAAGTATAGGTCATTATCTTTGTCAACTGAGTCCCATAGCTCCGCAATTTCAGTCTCTGCTTCTATTCTTTTTTCAATGGTTTCTTCACTAGACCTACCATCTTTATCGGCTCCGGCAACATGCGCAACGCCCTTATTTATAAGATCCTCAATAACCAGCCTTGTTTGAAAATTGTCATTTGGATCTTGAACCCAATCTATAAACCTCTTGGCTATTGTTACTCGGTCAGGTAATAGATCTATAGAGCAACTATGCGGGACCTGCCTTTTCGTTAAAGCGTTCATCAAGAACGGGAAAAACTCTTTTTTGGGGACAAGGATTAAAACAGTCTTCTTTTGTTGAACGGCTTCCTTGGCAATACCGGCAACAAATTTTGCTTCAGTCATCTCGCTCGGAACATGCCAAATATATGGTTTGTCACCTATTTCCTCGTGATATTTTAAATCAGGTTTTCCGGTCCAATCAGGATAATGATTTTCTAAGACTTTGAAAGAATGCTCCATAATATTCTCGTGGCATCTTCTGCTGTGTGCCAGGGTTGTCACTTTGGCATCTGAGAAATCATCCTTAAAGCGCAGAATGAATTTGGGATCTCCACCACGAAAAGCGTAAATGCTTTGTGCATCATCACCAACGGCAAAGAGGCCTTTACGGTTTTCCCTGCTCAGTAATTCAATCATCTTGAACTGTTGCTGCATTAATATCTTGGTATTCGTCCACCAGCAGATGTTCAGCTTGGGCTTGGTATTTCTCAAGGATGTCAGGATATTTTTCCAGGATTTGGCAGGCAAAATGAATCTGGTCATCGAAATCTATGCAATTGCATTTCGACATTATTTCACGGTATTTGTTGCATATCTGGCAATAGTCCTCACCCCGAGATTCACTACAATCCCCACAGGATTTACATTTTGAGGCATCTAAACTATCGTTTTCAGTCTGCCCCAAAATCAAAGCTGCATCCCTGAACAGTAACCGTTTCACCTCTTCTAAATTCTGAACTTCCAAGCCTGTCTTTTTGAGCTTCACAGAGCGCAGCTTTTCCTTGACTATGTTGAGCCCTAAAGAATGCATTGTAGAGACGAGCGGGAGATTGTCCCAAGGAATTTTGAAGTCTCCATCAGGTTTGAGAAGCTCTTCTTCCATATGTCTGCTTGCGTCCCTACCGAATGTAAGAACGGTGATCTTATCCTTATGAACCCCGCTATCCAACAATCGTGTAATTCGGTCTGCAAGCAGATAGGTCTTCCCAGCGCCAGGACCAGCAAGAACAAGGGTAGGAGCTTCGAAATGCGTGACAATTTCTTCGTAATCAATCAGAGGCATAATTTCCCCTAATGAGTAGAATTAAGCTTAATCTTACTCCAAAAATTACCATTTTTCAAAGGTCTCGATATGCTTTGTTCCTCTTGTCTTACCAACTGATTCAATCACCTAATTTGTCCAAAAAACGCCAGGTAATTGCCAGAATCGCCAACTAATTGCCAACTAATCGCCAACTCGTGTTTGGGGGTCAGGTCTTGCATTACAACATTTCCTTCTCAATTATTCTTCCGATAGTCGCATAATGGAGTCCCAAATGCCTGTAGCCAAATAGGGGACATAAGATAATAAATTAAATTATTTCAACAATATCTGGTTTCTAAAGCATGGGGTTTGCTCTTACTCTTGCGTTAACCGGATTCTTTGTTCAATAAAAGGTCAATGGCTAAGTTGAGGTAAGGGCAAAAAGCATAAAACCCCGCTCTCGATTTGAGAAACAGGTTTTTTTGTAATCGGCCATTTTCACCCCCACTTATGGTGGTTAATGGTTATTTATATTAGATTGATATGGATTAGAATTTATTATTTTGTCTGATTTTTTATTAATAAAACTGTCCGTGAAAGTCAAGGATTTTCAAAGATTATGATCTTTGAAGGCTCAAGGCCCGAGGGAAGGTGAAAGCCCTAATCTTAAGTTTATGCAAGGGAGAGATTAATTATTGTCTTAGGTTAACATGCGTGTTAACCTCGAACAATGGGACTAAACATTATCTTCTATCGAACCGAGAGTGGTAAATGTCCAATTGAGGAATTCCTTATTATCGCCGAGATTATCTGACCCGAAAAAGGAGGCCATCATGAATGATCTGGAAAAATACATAGAAAAAAGAAAAAAGAAGGACTCGGAATTCGCACAAGGGTTCGAAGAGGGTTACAAAGAATTCAAAATCGGTAACGGAAAGCGGGACGCTCTTCAATAATTCAATATTTCAATTCTTAATTTCCTCTAACCTATGATATCTTGTCAGTACACCAGTATTCCAAAAGATTCAAAATCCTGTGATAAGTCTGACGTTTGACTGTTTTTTTCATGAAATTTCAATGCCTTCTCTTATTTCTGGGACCTACAGAAGATTGAGATTGAGGATTGGCACGAGGATTCCCTTTATCCGTACCTCACTTTTGCTGAACCTGTGATCAATAGCAGGCATCTGCAATCTCGTCTGCTAATCTGAAGGCGTTACATTCCTCATTCCTAAATGACGAAAAGCGCTAGACAAAATACACTGGAGATGTAGGCTTGCCTGAAATCGGCTTTACCCCTTGCAGCGGCTATGGCATGAAACCAATGTCCCATTTCTCTTGCCGGAGAGTGGGGTTTTGCCTTTTTCGCTCCGAGCTGAGACAACCTTGTCTTCCAATCAGGAGGTATTATCCCGAGTGTTTCCGCTTGAGAAGATTACAGGGATAGAGTGGAAGCGAAATTTCAACACCCGTGCAAGACGAGAAAGTGAACATAGTCAACCATGTCCATCGTGCGAATTTTATAGTTTTATGGATTGTCCCGAAAGCGCCCCACGGAGCGCCGGAAGACCAACACCCACAACATCATGAACTCGTTTTTTAGTTGATACACAAGTCAAAACTCTCCTATACTCCCACCCCAAAAAGGGGATTCTTATCACTATCACTTTTAAAAGAATTTGATCCGAGAGGCCAGGTAGATTTTAGATATAAAGAGAGTATTTTTTGTGAAAGACAAGGGTATGAAAAGCGGGTTATTGTGTTTGCTAATTATTGCGTTTTTTGGGTTATCGGGAACCGCATTCCCCCTCGGCGGATCAGCCAAAGAATTCCAGTATCTTTTGAGGGACCTAGATAAGCGTTTTGCCGAATACGGCTGGACAGATCTAAAGACTCGAGGAATCCCATGGGAATACTACAGGACAACACGTCTGAAGAGGCCGCTTTTTTTTGCCATTTTCGGCGATCCGTCTAAAGACTGTACGCTTTTGTTTTCTGCTGTTCATGGCGACGAGATTCCAACGACTTATGTTCTTTTCAAGCTAGCCGACTATTTGAAGGAAAACCCGGATAAATATAAAGGCAGGTGCATTGTCATTGCGCCTCTGTTGAATCCGGACGGTTTTTTTGCAAGACCATCCCAGAGGGTAAATTCAAACGGGATTGATTTGAACAGAAACTTCCCGACAAAAGACTGGGAAAAAGATGCTTTCAGGTACTGGGAAATAAAGACCCATAGAAACAAGAGATATTATCCGGGAAAAAAGCCAGGCAGTGAAAATGAGACCAGGTTCCAGATTGCACTCATTAATAGATTTAAACCACACAAGATTTTGAGCCTGCACTCGCCCTTGGGTTTTTATGACTTTGACGGCCCGTCATTTGATCTCGATCATTTTGAAAAGTGGCTCGAAAAGATCAGCAGTGAAACCAAATACCCCATGAAGAAATTCGGCGTCTTCCCCGGTTCTCTGGGAAACTATGCAGGCCTTAAAAGAAATATTTTTGTCGTGACCCTTGAGCTGCCTTCTTCCAATCCATCTATGGCGGAACAGTTTTACGACAAATTCAACTCCGCAATGACGAAGTTTGTGGCCTTGGATGTTACAGGTACCTATCGTTTCAAGGTATCTGATTAGCATCAGATTCAATACACATAGTTTACCCCTGATTCACCAATTGAGGTAGAGTTTCTCTTTATGCGCCGCGTATCCGCATGCCACGAAGGGTGCCCTGCCAATAGGGGGACGTCCCCAATACACCAAAGGAAGAGGTCGAGGCTGAATTGAATGCGAAGGAGTAAGCTTTTAGCAGGCTATAACATATTCAAGGATAGAATTTGGATACTCGTGCTTTGTACAATGTTTTTGACACCTTTCATGGCTGTGGAACTCAGAGGGGTAAGTGTGAAGGTGAAAAATGCTCTCTTTTAAAAATTTTGAGGGTCTACATTTTCAGATATAGAAATTGAGATTCGGTAGAGCTATGTCAAAAAAATACCCCGAATGCCCTTTGTTTAATCACACAAGCTGTAAAGAGATTGATAACCCCAAAGTCTGTGCGATTGTCAGGAAAGACAAGATCTGTCCTTAGAAAGAATCCAAAGGCAAAGTCAAGATAGTAGAGAAAACTAAAAGTGCCAGTTGAATATACAAACAGAGAAGGCAAGACATCTTATCTCCACGTGGGCAAAACAAAGACAGGGAAACCCAGATATCACTTCTCGATGAAGCGAGATGGAAAACTGGTCGATGAAATACCCGAAGGTTATGAAATATATGAGCATCCCGCCAATGGTCGAGTTTTCTTGCGCAAGGAACTACCCCAACTCATTACGGATATCGAGAAACATATCGTTGAAAAGGAACTGAAGAATGCAGACACATCAAGGAGGTATCTTGTTGATATAAAAGAAAAGGTTATGACTATTTTCGAGTCGAATCAAAATATTGATAGGTTGAAGGAGATCTTTGGATCGAAGGCTCCCTTGAATGATCCCTCGAATATAGATGATCTCCTTAATATTGCGGTTGATTATAGTCCAATCATGAGATTCGTTCTTGAAGATGAAAAAAATAGGGCTTTTATTGCAGAACGATACTGTTTTCTGGGTTCCATTGATGACTGGATCTATATAGGTGGTCCAGATCCTTTAAAGAAAATCGCAAAAGAATATGTAAAACATCTAGGACAGGATTCTTTGTTTGAATTATATTAAAGCGCTTTCAAGGGAGATGTATAATCAAGATCGCGTCCATTAATAATTGCCTGCCACCATCCTCACTTTTACTCCGCCCTTTGCAGTTCAATCAGGATAACGATAAACATTCAACCCCATCTTCTCATTTCTTTCTGGAACGGACACATTTCCTTCTGTAGAAGCCACTATGATGGTCTTACCCGACTTAGATGGCCCGAAGTCCTTGGATAGATCTACTTTAATAATAAGGGTCTCCCCTTCAACGGTCATGTCTACATTCTTCATAAAACAAATCTCCTTTCTAAATATCCACCAATGCAGGAGGAAGAATATCATAGTAATGGGAGTTTTGGGAAGAGGAAATGATAGTGCTAAGGGAAAACGGAACACAACATATTGGGGACTATGGAAACAAGCGCGGGGTCAGGTCTTGCATTACAACATTTCAGATATCCTGGTACTCTTGCCATTATTACAAATACCTGAATAATAGAGATATTATCAAAAGAGGAGGCTCATACTTTCTCCACCATAGAGATTGACTATCGTTTTGTAAAACCAGATTCAACAGGAGTGAAAGAGAAGCAGGAACCGAAAATAACAGTAAATAGACGAAAGAACCCCTTGATGCCATTGAAGAATATCAAGGGGTTATCTATTTCCTGGTAGTCCCAACGGGAATCGAACCCGTGTCTCCGGCGTGAGAGGCCGATATCCTAGACCGCTAGACGATGGGACCCGCTCAGTTAAGTAAATAAAAGTAAGGAGTACGCAGGAGGCAGTGAGCACCTTCACATTTTGTGGCACTGCTTACTGAATACTCCCTACTACTGATGGTGTAATGGCTGGGGGACGAGGATTCGAACCTCGGATAACGGGGCCAGAACCCGTCGTATTGCCACTATACTATCCCCCAGTGATATCCTCTATTTTAATAAATTCCTTTTGAAAGTCAAGTTAATTTAATTTGAGTTAAAAAGTGTTCTGATTAAATACCTTCAGATTTAATCTACCACTTTCCAGCAGCGAACCGTGTGCCCTTCACTAACCTCGTAAAAGGGGATCTCTCCCTTTCTGCAACGATCTTCAACCAGTGGACACCTGCCCTGGAATTTGCAACCGGGGGGCGGGTTAAATGGGGTTGGGACATCCCCCATGAGGGTTTTCCGTTTGCGTCGATCACCCGGCTCAGGGTTAAGTATGGCTGAAAGTAATGCCAGGGTATAGGGATGGAGTGGGTTATCATAGATCTCCTCTGCTTCCGAGTATTCCATAATATGGCCCAGATACATCACGGCAATGGCATCACTGATATAACCCACCACATTGAGGTCATGGGAGATGAACAGATAGCTGAGACCCAATCTGCTCTGCAACTCTTTGAGTAGATTAATGATCTGTGCCTGGATCGAGACATCGAGGGCAGAAACCGGTTCATCACACACAATCAGGGAAGGCTCTACGCTCAGGGCCCTCGCTACACCGATTCGCTGGCGCTGGCCTCCGCTAAATTCATGGGGATAGAGGTCAGACACTGACCCGCTCATACCAACCATCTCTAAAAGATCTTGGACACGTCGTTTTCGTTCATGATGTTTCCTTATACCCAGTGTGCGCAGGCCTTCTTCAATGGTTTGTCCAACGGTCATCCGAGGATTCAAAGAGCCAAATGGATCCTGAAAGATAATCTGCATCTCTTTCCTCAAAGGCTTGATCTCATCCTGAGAAAGATCACTAATCTCTTGATCCTTGTAGATGATCTTTCCGTCATCCGGCTCCAGGAGTTTCAGTATGAGCCGGCCTATTGTGGATTTTCCACAGCCGCTCTCTCCCACCAGACCCAGGGTCTTCCCCTGAAAGATATCAAAGTCCACTTCATCAACGGCTTTAATCCAACCCGTTACCTTTTGGAAAAAACCCCTTCGAACCGGAAAATATTTTTTTAGTCCCCGGGCTTTTAGGATTTTGTTATTCATAACTTTAGGCACTTCACACTTTAGGCACTTTATTTTTATAAATTATAGGACATCGACTCAGGTGTCCCCCTCCATAATCGCACATGGCTGGAAACTGTTTTCGACACTCGTCAACAGCATGATCACAACGTGGATGAAAAGGACAGCCGCTCGGTTTAAAGGCAGCGTCTGGTACTGTACCGGGGATGCTATGAAGATGCATTCCTCGTTTTGTACGGCTGGGGAGTGACGCCAGAAGACCCCGGGTATATGGATGACGGGAATTATAAAAAATTTGAGAGGCATCGCCCTGCTCTACTATGACACCGGCATACATCACATAGATGCGATCGGCAATATTTGCTACCACCCCCAGATCATGTGTGATGTAAAGAAGAGACATATTTCGCTTCTGCTTCAAATCTTCAAATAGATTCAGGATCTGTGCTTGAATGGTGACATCCAGGGCTGTGGTGGGTTCGTCGGCAATCACCAGATCGGGATTGCATGCCAGTGCCATAGCGATCATCACCCTCTGTCTCTGCCCGCCGCTTAACTGATGGGGATAATCTTTCAGGCGTTCATCGGGTGATGGGATGCCCACATCTCTAAGAAGTTGTATACAACGCTCTTCTATCTCCCTCCCATCCACTTTTTCGTGGACCACGATGACTTCCTGGATCTGGTCCCCTACCGTGAACACGGGATTGAGAGAGGTCATGGGCTCCTGAAAAACCATGGCTATATGTTTTCCGCGGATCTGCTGGATCTCCTCTTCCTTTAGATCAAGGAGGTTTTGCCCGTTGAAAAGGATTTTACCGTTAATGATCTCACCCGGCGGTTGTGGAATGATACCCAGGATGGTCATGGCCGAAACGGTCTTTCCACAACCTGATTCTCCCACAAGGCAGACCGTCTCTCCTTTACGGACTTCAAAACTCACTCCATCCAGGGCCTGGGCTACCCTTTTGTTACTATGAAAATGGACCGTCAGATCCTGGACGGAAAGTAAGACGTTGTCGTTCATTTTAATAGGTGCCTAAAGTAAACAAAATTAAAATCACGAAAACACGAAAAAAATAAAATGAAAATTCAGTTTACGATTCTTTTTATTTCTAATCCGAATCAGGTAAATTCCGTATCGGCATATAAAACCCTTACGGGTTAACTCCGGGTTTGGAGTTTATGCGTAAGCATTTTATTTATCATTTTCTACTATGAAATCGACGATAGGATAAGTCTCCATCACATTCATTAGCCACTCGTTCCCATTTAGCCTAAGATAGTTCCAGTAACTATTAAGAATGACCCATGCTCTTAGCTCGATTCCGTCTTCCCAGGAAAAGCTAACTATCTTAAGCAAAAGCTTATCCTTCTTGAAATCCGTATCTAGCAAGAATTCCCTATCGTTAATATGCGAAGTAATAAAATATATCTGGTTGTTAGCGTATATGTGTTTGGGTTGATGCCTTTTCATGGCATATAAAATCCTTACGGATAAAATCCATATGGGAATTCAAAAGAATTATAACTTTAGCTCACTTTAGGCACTTTAGTGCACTTAATTGATTCAATACCTTTCTCTCAGTTTCGGATTGAGTATGTCACGGAGCCCCTCCCCAAAAAGATTAAAAGAGAGCACAACGATAAGGATGGCGAACCCTGGGATAAATGTCAGCCAGGGTGCATCGAAGATAAAACGCTTTCCATCCGAGAGTATATTTCCCCACGTGGCATGGGGAGGCGGAACACCAAACCCTAAAAAACTCAGACCCGCTTCGGTCAGAATGGCTGTGGCGATACCAATGGTGGCCGAGACCAGGACCGGCGCAATGGCGTTGGGGATCATATGACGAAATATAATGCGCCAATCACTAACACCAAGGGCCCGAGCGGCTGTCACAAAATCCTGCTCCCTTAAAGAGAGAAATTCGGCCCTTACAAAACGAGTCGCTCCCATCCAGCTTGTGAGGCCAATAACAATCATGATGTTATATATGCTTGCCGGAAGGAGAGCTACAACTGTGAGTATCAGAAAGAAGCTGGGAAAACAGAGCATGATATCCACAAATCGCATGATCAAGGTATCGATAGTGATGGTGCCTTTAAAAAGAAAACCCATCCATTCTGGTAGTTGTTTCTTAATCCCTTTCTTTTTCCAAAAGAAGGAATAGAGCAGGTATAAACCCCCAATAATAAGGAGTGGTGCACCTAAAGCCCTATTTCCCACTATAAGCAATACGCCTCCGAAAAACAGAATAAAAATCGAAAGAATCTGATCCACTCTCACATATTTCTGCCCAAAATAGCCGGATATCCCTCCCATAAATATACCGATAACAACCGATATCCCTACGGCTACAAATCCGACGGTCAGGGAAACCCAGGCCCCCTGTAACATCCTTGAAAACACATCCCGTCCAAGCTCATCGGTTCCGAACAGGTAGATGCCCAAAGCAGGGATATCTTCAGGGCGCAGGGTTTCCAGTTTCGGATTGGAAAGGGGTGGTCGCAGTTTCTCCTGGAGTCGAACGGCGGCGGGATCAAAGATTGGATCTGTTCCGGAAGTGAGGATGACTCCTGCAAGAGCAATGCAGAAGAAAATAATGAATATGGCGAGTCCCAGAAAAGCGAGCTTGTTCCTTTTAAGAAGTTGCCAGGACTCCTGAAAACGGGAGACTCTTGTAGAGAGAAGCGTCGTCACAATCTTATCCTTGGATCCACGATCATATAGAGTAGATCCGATATAAAGGTCCCTGCCAGCACAAGCACAGCGGAGATAAAGTTGACCGTCAGTATAATGGGATAATCCCTTGCCAGAATGGCCTCATAGGCCATCCTCCCCATACCCGGCCATGAAAATATGGATTCAATGATTACAGAGCCCCCAATGAGACCCGGCAAAATAAGGCCGAACATGGTGACAAATGGCAAGAGCGCATTACGCAGTGCATGCTTATAATGAACCTGTTCAGGAGGAAGGCCCTTTGCCCTTGCGGTCCTTACATAGTCCTGACCTTCCACCTCCAGCATCTGACTGCGGACATATCGTGAGAGGATGGCGATGCCGCCCGTAGCCCCCAGTAACGACGGAAGAAGCAGATGCCACACCCGATCCATGATCAGATGGAGCCACGATGACTCTCCCAGACCGAAGGTCTCCATGCCGATAACCGGTACGTGAAAACGGGTGACTACAAATATGATCAATATATAAGCAAAAAAGAATCCGGGGATAGAGATTAACAGGTAAGAGAAGAAGGTCGTAGAGCGATCATATGCTCCCCCCCTGAAGATGGCTGAACGAATCCCAATGGGGAAAGAGAGGGTCCATGTGATGATGGTGCCAACAATGAAAAGGGGGAGACTGTTAAGGAATCTTTCCCAGATCTTTTGAAGCACGGATTGGTTATCCTTCCAGGAGACGGTCTTACCCGTAAAAAGATCCCCATAAAAGAGGATGTACTGGACATGAAGGGGCTTATCCAGATGAAACTCTTTGCGAAATCGTTCCACAATCTCAGGCGTAAACTTGGGGTTGAGGGGGTCCACCTGACTGGGCTCTCCAGGTGCAAGGTGGATAATCAAGAAAGAGACAACCGAGACGAAGAACAGGGTGATGATCTTTTGTATGATACTACGACCGATAAATGACAGCATGGGTGTTATCCTTCAATACAGATCTCCGGGGAAGTTAATCCGTAAGGATTTTATTTATAATTATAAAAGGCTAACGCCTAAATTCCGTTATCCACCTTCCACGTTCCGACACTATCCATCCATGGCAAAGCTGGGTGTTTCCGGGAGCTTTATCCACTTATTGAAATAGAATGTGAAACTACCTGTCTTGGTGGGGGTGATCTTTCTGTATCGCACATTCCCCGCCGGATCGGTCTCCTTTATCGCAATCCGTTTATCCAGGATAGCGGTCCATCTATTGACATAGAGAAAGGTATAGGGCTGCTCCCTTGCAATGATTTCGTGCAGCTTATGGCAGTAAGCCACCTGCTGGTCATGATCATATTCCTGCCTGATCTTGATGATGAGGTCATCGGCCTCTTGGTTTTTAAAACCAACGAAATTAAGCTGGTAAGGATTAGTTTGACTGGAATGCCATATCTGAAAAAGGTCAGGTTCAATTCCCATCTGCCAGCCCACAATCAAGGCATCGAAATCGGCTTTATCCACACGCTCCTGGATGAATACGGACCACTCTAGGAGATCGGTCCTCACATCAATCCCGATCCTTTTCCAGGCGTCTTGAGCAATGGTGAGGATGGCTTTCCTGAGATCATTGCCACTGTTGGTAATGAGGGTGAATTGAAATCGCTTTCCATTCTTCTCCAGCCAACCCTCCTCATTTCTCTTCCAGCCTGCCTCTTGAAGTAGACTGAGGGCTCTTTCTGGGTCATAGGAAACGGGATCTATGTCGTGATTGTAATAATCGGTCTGCTTGACAAAGGGCCCTGTGATCCGCTCTCCCTGACCATGGATCACGTAGTTTATGATCTTTCCAACATCGATGGCCATACTCAGGGCCATACGGACCCGACGGTCATTGAAGGGTTCCCTTCGCATGTTATAACCGATATAGGTATACCCAAACGAGGGACCGGAGAAACCCTGGTATGCCGGATCACTCTTTAAACGTTCCACCTGATGGGGTTGAACACCGTAACTGTCAATGGTACCTGCATAAAACTCCATCTCCTGGGTCAGGAGATCAGGTATGATCCGATAGATATACCGTTTATAGTTGGGAGGTCCTTCCCAATAATCTTCAAAACGTTCCAGGGTAATATACTGATCGGATCTCCATTCACGAAATATGAAAGGGCCGCAACCAATGGGATTTCGATTGAAGTTGCTTTGACGCATGGAAAACTTTTCCGGATCTTTCCCAAGGCGTAAGGCATCATCTCTTAAGGCTTTATCATTGAGTAGATGCTCTGGAAGGATACCCATGCCCCATGTCCCAAGGGCAGGAGAATAGAGTCTCTTATAGACAATGCGAACAGTCAGGAGGTCCATCACGTCCACCTGCTTGACCGGTTCGTAGTCCGATATACGGGGAGATAGATTCTTTGGATTCATAATGGCCTCATAGGTGAACTTCACATCCCTGGCATCAAAAACATGGCCATCATGAAACTTGACATTAGGGCGAAGGTGAAACACCACGACGGGATTATGTTCTGTGGCCGGCAAGATCTCCTTCGCTAATTCCGACTTCCCAATGCCGACTTCCGAATTTTCAATGTTTAGGTAATTCTCTGAAGGAAAGGAGCGAAAATAATCATTACCCAAGATTGTAGAGAGGTTTGTAAATAGCTCTTGATCCACTTTAGTAAGGGTTAGCTTGATTCTTGAAGGCGCCTTAACGCTGATCTTTATCTCTTGATCTTTTTTACTGCCCCTTGGAGTTTTTTCCCTCTTGGTTATCAAAAATTCCCTGGGAGGAATTATGGTAATCTCTTTAATAAGATCCAAAGAGGTTTTAAGTCTCGCGTCGGATAATTCTCTGTTACTTTTTGCCTCTCTGAGAAGATCTACGACCTCCTGAGCACTTGCTATTCCGACGCCAGGTACGCTGACGGACGTATTCACATAAAAATAGGCCTCTTCGGTGACCGCCCAGGCAGTGGCAAGACGTCCCCTGAAACGCAGCTCTTCGTCCCGGTCAATGAGTCCTTCAAATACCATTGACGCGATATCACTGCTGGCAGAATCTGCCGATAAAATGGGATTCAGGAAGCTGGCGTCCCCGATGGATGCGGTAATGTATTCATTGAGACGTTCAGGGTTGCCCCGTGTCTGCTGTTCATAGGTAGGAACCCAGAAATAGGATTGAAGCAAGAAGAGAATGAGAACTGCAGGGGCAATTATGAGAACTCTCTTGATGCTCATGGATCCGTATGCCGATTATATACATGACGACATAAGTCTTATGCAGTTTGTCATTCCGGGCTTGACCCGGAATCCAGGTTTCTTCTGGATTCCTGCTTTCGCAGGAATGACGAGGTCTGCTCTGATTAATGTCGCTATGTA
>Ga0180009_10002160_pt1 | contig 23285 bp, 18 predicted proteins | sample OS_PC_MetaG_FD_123537 | JGI IMG/M metagenome (GOLD analysis project Ga0180009, IMG submission 123537) | Groundwater microbial communities from the Aspo Hard Rock Laboratory (HRL) deep subsurface site, Sweden - OS_PC_MetaG | ecosystem: Environmental > Aquatic > Deep subsurface > Groundwater...
TACTAAGCATAGAAACTTATTTAAATAATAAAATTTAAGCGCTATAAATATGAAACCTGTATTGCTTATTTTTCCAGGACATCCTGAAAACATGTCTGCAATACCCTTTTCTGTGGTTGTCCTTGCTTCATACTTAAGGAAACATGATATTCCTGTGAAGATTCTGGATACTAGAGTGAGGGGTTGTAAAGAAATAAATTACAATGATTACTGCTTAATTGGTATTTCAGCTAAATCAGGAGAGCAACTTGCATTTGCAGTTGAATTGTGCAAAAAGATCAGAGAAAAATGTAATGTGCCTTTAGTATGGGGTGGTGCACATGCTTCGTTTTTCCCTGAACAGACTTGTAGATCAGATCTTGTAGATTTTGTAATAAAAGGAGAAGGTGAACAAACTCTTCTAGAATTGATAAGGGCATTGGACAACAATAATGGTTTTGAGAAGATTAAAGGGTTAATATATAAGAAGAAAGGCATTGTGGTTGTAAATGCTGAAAGAGAGTTTCTTGATATGGACACTTTAGATATTCCAGCATATGATTTAATAAATATCAATCTTTATCAAGATGCAACACAATATTTTACTATAGAAACAAGCAGAGGATGCCCGCATAGATGTAGTTTCTGTTATGTGCATGATTTCCATAAGATGAAATGGCGATATAAAAGCTTGACAAAAGTTTTTTATGAGATAAAGTATATTATGGATAAGTATAACACTAAAAAGTTTACAATTTGTGATGACAATTTTTTTGTAGATAAAGAAAGAGTATTGGATTTTTGCAGAGGAATAATAAATAAAAATATTAAAATTGAGATATTTGCTTATGCAAGGGCAAACTATTTTGCGAGGTATAGTTTTGAAGAGCTTGAATTAATTAAAGATTCTGGTTTTAAGTTTATAGCTATAGGTGCAGAATCTGGTTCTCAAAGAGTATTAGATTTTATTCATAAAGATATAACAAAAGAGGATATTCTGTTATCTGCAAAAAATTGTGTAAAGCATGGAATAATCCCAGTATATAGTTTTATTATAGGAATACCAGGTGAGAAAAAAGAGGATTTAGAAAAAACAATAGATATATATTTTAAACTTAAGAATATTTCTTCAAAAGTGGAAATAAATGGGTTCTATGTATTTACACCTTATCCAGGCACACCTATATTTAGAAAAAGTATAGAGTGGGGGTATAAACCTTTTGATTCATTAGAAGGATGGGCTTCTTGGAAATTTTCTGATAGTAGTAATCTAACTTGGTTAAATAAGTCTGAAAGATTTCATCTGCAAGTATTATCTAAATTAGTTCAGTTTTTCTTTATCAAAGAAAGGTTCGATTCTTATGGGAAAGAATATAAAAGGAAGAAGCTAGGTTCTTTATTAAATTTAATTCTATGGAATTTAGGTAGTCCAGTTTTAAATCTTATCGCAAAAACGAGATTCAAAAATAAATTTTTTAAGTTAGGATATGAATGGATTCTTTTAGGGCATATTGCTTTAAATAAATTTAAGGCCACATAAATAAATAGCTATAACTTAACCACTTTTGTTGGTCTGTGTAAGATTCAATTGATATTGATTATTTTCTTCTAAAATTGTTTCTCCAGCTATTATTGCAAATACTGAAAAATACCGGAGTTGTTTCTTCGTGAAAATAAAAAGATTAGTTTTATTGTTTTTTATAAATTAAAGATGTGCTTTTAATCATTTAAATAATTTGGTTCTTTCATTTTTTTACTGTTAAGATTTACTAACTTCCATAAAATTTATAAGAGGGGTTTAAGGTTATTCTTTAAATGAAAAAATATTCCAAATGGCTATTAATATTATTTATTTCAATAGTTATTATTAAGGTAATTTTATCTCAATTTGTTCAAACTATATCTGGATTTAGTGATGAATATTTTTATGCTAAAATGGCAAGATCTTTTTTTGTTAATATGGAATTTACTGTTCATAATGTTCAAGTTGCACAATATCCACCATTATACTCTATTTTGTTATCTATTGCTTATATTTTTAAGAATATGAATTATGTTTATTTCTTTATTAAATTCATTAATGCAATTTTATCTTCTTTAATAATCTTCCCTGCTTGGTTATTAAGCAAAGAATTTTTAGAAGAAAAAAAAGCATTTATTACTTCATTACTAATTTCTATATTACCTTCTAATTTTGCTTTTTCTCCTTATATTATGGCTGAAAATTTATATTATCCTTTATTTTTATTTGCAATATATGGGATTTATAAATCTACTAAGCCATTAAATTATAAGTGGCCAATAATTACCGGAATTATTGCAGGTTTGGCTTATTTAACTAAAATTAGTGCTTTAGTTATTCCAACGACTTTTTTAATAACTTCTTTGATTATAATATTTAAAAGTAAAAGATATTTTTTTGAAATTAAAAAATTTTTAGTATTTATAATCCCTTTCTTAAGTTTAGCATCTTTATGGTCCATTAGAAATGGTTATCTTTTTGGATTTAGTTTAAGTGGTATTTTGGGAAGTTATTCTCAAAGTGAGTTAAGTCATGGTTTTGTTTTAGATAAATTAATTATTTGGATAATTTTATATTTAGGGTATTTATTGTTATCTTCTCTTTTTATATACACTATCTTTTCATTACAGTTAATAAAGAAAAAAGAGTATAGCAATTTATTAGTTATTTCTGCAATTACAGTAATTTTAACTATAATAATGGCAGCTAACCATAATGTTGGTGCTATATCATTAAATTCATTTTTCTTATGGTTGCCTGGGAGACCTTTAGGTCGTTATGTTGATGTATTAATGCCTTTGATTGTTATCTTGGGTATGATTGGTTTGAATCAAAAAGAAAAGATATCAAAAAAATGGTTTTTTATTCTATCTCCTATAGTTATTTTTTCCAGTTTGTTAATGTTTTTCCCATTATTCCCATTAAATAATCTGTCTTTATCATGGTTAGGTGTTTTAAGTGTTGGGGTTAATTATTTTGTAAATAATTTGTTAATACAATGGATTCTTTTTACAATTTTCATTTCAATGTTATTCTTGTTAATTTATAAATTTACTAAATTAAATCCTAAAAAGATTGTTTTAGGAACAATTATCTTTTTTATGTTATTGGGCTTTTTAAATTATGCTATAATTTCTTATAATTCAAAAACTTATTGGGCCAATGGTGATCAATTTAAAATGGGGCAATTTATGAATGAATTCGACCCCCTGCCTTCTAATATTTTGTTAGATTCAAGATATGATGCTACAATATCCAAAAATGACCAAACAGGGATATACCAAAATCTTTCAAGTTCTTATTCTTCAAGTATTATAGGATTTTGGTTAAATGATAATCTCTTTATTGGAAATCCTGAAGAATTAAATAAAGATATAGATTATATTTATACGAAAACAAATCTGAATAAAAAATTGATAAAAAGAATAGGAGATTTTAGGATTTATTCTTCAAAAGATTTATAAATTGATATGGGGGCTTTAATATAATGAAAATAATCATTACTATTCCAGCATATAATGAAGAAAAGACTATTGTTGGAGTAATTAAGGAAATAAAGGAAGTAATGGATGAAACGGATTATAATTATAGAATTCTTGTTATTAATGATGGGAGCAAAGATAAAACTGAGAAAGTTGCAAAGCAAGCAGGAGCAATTGTTTTTTCTCATCCAGCAAATTTAGGATTAGCTGAAACTTTTAGAACAGAAATGCAAAAATGTCTTGAAGAAGGAGCAGATATAATAGTTCATACCGATGCAGATGGACAATATCAAGCAAAAGATATTCTTAAATTGATTAAAGAAGTTGAAAATGGTTTTGATTTAGTTTTAGGGGATAGATTTGCTGGGGGTATAGAAAAAATGCCTTTGATGAAAAAAATGGGGAATAAAGCTTTTTCAAGAACTATTTCTAGAATTACCAATAAAAAAATTAATGATTGTCAAACCGGTTTTCGGGCTTTTACAAAAGAAGTAGCTCAAAAGATAATTATTAAATCAGATCATACTTATACACAAGAACAAATTATTAAAGCTGTTAGACAAAAGTATAAAATTAAGGAAATTCCTACTTACTTTTCAGCAAGACTTGGAAAAAGCAGATTAATGAGAAATCCATTTGAATATGCTATTAAGGCTTGGATAAATATCTTAAGAATACAGAGAGATTATAAACCTTTGAAATTCTTTGGGTCTATTGGTTTATTTTTTATGTTGTTAGGCATTATTTTAGGAATTTGGTTAGTTAAATTATTTTTAACAACTGGAAAAGTAGGCCATTTACCTAGTACTATTTTATGTATGTTATTAATAATTTCCGGATTACAAATTTTATTTTTTGGATTTTTAGCGGATATGAAAAGATGAAAGATGAAAACTTAGGGCTATTAGTACATAATCCTCCTTATCAAGGGGGAATTGTTCAATATTGTGTATTATTAAGCAATTCAATTAATGGTAAAATAAAGCAAAATATTGTGGGTTTTAAAAGTCTTTATCCTCCTATGTTTTATAAAGGTAAATTACCTAAAATAAATCGTTCTGGAATTAAATTTAAACAAAAATCTCATAATTTTGTAACATGGTATAATCCATTTTCTTGGATTAATGCTTATAATTTTCTTAAAAAAAATGATGTTATTCATTTACAATGGGTTTCTCCTTTATTAACACCCTTACAATATGTAATATTAAAATTAAACAAATGGTTTGCAAAAAAACCAATATTATTAACTTGTCATAATATTGAACCTCATGAAAGCACACCTTTAGATAAAATATTTACTAAAGCTATTTTTTCAAATGTTACTGCTTTTGTAGTTCATGCAAAACAAAATAAAGAAAGATTAATTTCTGATTATAAGATTAAACCCCAAAATATACATATTATTCCACATGGTAATTTTGGTTTTTTTAAAAAATGGTCTAAAGAAACTAAACAAGAATTGAAAAAAGAAATGAGTTATAATGAAGAAGAGATTATTTTATTATTCTTTGGTTATATAAGGGAATATAAGGGTTTAAGATATCTCTTAAAAGCTTTACCGGGAGTATTAAAACAAAACCCTAAAGTAAAACTTCTTATTGCAGGAGAATTATGGCAAAAATGGGATACTTATGAAGAGATTATTAAAGAGTATAAATTACAAGATTATGTTAAAGTTATCCCTAATTATATTATAGATCAAGATGTCCACAAATATTTTAATGTATCTGATATTCAAGTATTACCTTACTATAATACTGAACAAACTATAAGTGGTCCTCTTTTAATAGGATTAGCTTTTGGGAAACCAATAATTATATCCCCAGTTGGTGGAATTACGGAATTAATAAAAGATGGAAAAAATGGGCTATTATTTGAAGTAGGCAATATTAAAGATTTAGTCTTTAAAATTAATACTTTAATTAAAAATAGAGAATTACAACAAACATTATCAAAAAATGCATTAATATTGAATGAAAGTTTATCCTGGGATAAAGTAGGAAAAGCTTATTTAGAAATTTATGAAAAAATGATTAGGAGAAAAAACAAATGATGTTTAAATATATTTTAGGAATTTTGCCTGCATTATTTAATTATAAATTATCTAGAATTGGAATTATTAAACCAAGACATCCTATTATTTTAAATTTTAGTATAACAAATAAATGCCAATCTAGGTGTACTACTTGTAATATTTGGCAGCTTTATGAAAAAAATCCTAAAAAGGAAAAAGAAGAATTAAAATTATGGGAAATAGAGAAGTTGTTTAAAACAATGAAACCAGTCTTTTTATTAAATATTTGTGGGGGTGAACCATCATTAAGAAATGATTTGGGAGATATTTGTGCATTAGCTACTAAATATATTAAGCCGAAAGTTATTCATTTTCCAACAAATTGTTTATCTCCTGAAAAAGTAGAGTTTGTTGTTAAAGATATCTTAGCAAAAATATCTAAAGAAACTAATTTAACTGTAAAACTTTCTTTAGATGGTATAGGGGCAGATCATGATAAAATACGTGGTGTTGAAGGTAATTTTGAAAAACTGTTAGAAACTCATGATTGTTTAGTGAAAATTAGAGAAAAAAATAAGAATTTTTATTTAGATGCTGGAACTACTATTAGTAAAAAAAATTTGAATAAATTACCACAAATTATTGATTATGTTAATAAGAACTTAAAGTTAGATAATTTTTTACATGAAATAGCTGATACTAGGGCTGAATTATTTAATATTTCTGATAAAAATTGTAATAATCATGACTTTAAAGAAGTTGTTTCAGATTTAAAAGTTACACCTAGAGGAGAACAATATTCATCTATAACAGATTATCTTTGTGAAGAAGTAAAAAAAGATATGAAAGGCAAGAGAGCTCTTAGTAGAATAACACAAGCATTAAGAATAGCATATTATAAAAGAGCAGGGAAAGCTATGAAAAATAAGAAAAGAGTAGTACCTTGTTATGCAGGAATAAGTAATGCTCATTTAAACCCTTGGGGGGATTTATGGATTTGTAATGTACAAGCCTTTAAAAAAAGCATGGGTAATGTAAAAGATTATAATTATGATTTTGATAAATTATGGAATTCCCTTAATGCTCGAAAAATAAGAAAATGGGTAAAAGAAGAACATTGTTATTGTCCACTTGTGGGCCAAGCTTTTCTTGATACTATGATGCATCCGATAGAATTAATAAAAGTTTTATGGTACTATTTAGTTTATAGGTAATTACTTTATGAAAAAAAACATTTTAAAATTCACAAAATTCACAATTAAATTACTTATAAGCTTTTGTTTATTAGCTTTTCTTTTTTATTATGTGGGATTTTCAAATATAATTTCTACTTTTGCTAAAGTAAAATTATTTTATGTTTTTATTGCTTATTGTCTTTTTATATTCTCATTAATTGTTAGTAATTTAAATTTATTTATTCTTCTTAATATAATCGGTAAGATAAAATTTATTGTATTATTTAAACACTATATCAGGGCTTGGGCGATAGGTATATTCTCTCCAGGAAGATTAGGTGAATTAGTTTTGGTAGCTTATCTTAAAAAATATGATTTTAAATATGGAGAAACAGTTTGTATATATGTTATAGATAGGGCTTTTTCTTTTTTTGCATTAATGTTTTTTACTATTCCAGCCTTTTTCTTGTTTTTTAATTTCTCTTATATTTGGTTTCTTGTGCTTTTGTGCTTTTGTTTTTTTATATTTTTAGCTTTTATTTTTTCATCGTTTGGGAGGAGTTTTATAAAAAGTATTTTAGGGAGATATGCTACTAATTTTTCTGGATTTTTTCAGACATTCAAAATTTTTTTACATTATAATAAGGGATTTCTTATTCTCATTTTTTTGATTTCTATGTTCAAGGTTATGATTACTGGATTTATTATCTTTATTCTTTTCTTAGCATTTAATGCACAAATTTCTTTATTTATGGTAATTGTGATTTCTGCTGTTGTAATGATTCTTTCTTTGGTTCCTATTAGTATTAATGGTTTAGGAGTTAAGGAATCTTTAGCAGTTTATTTATTCTCATTTACATTTGTTTCTACAGAAGTAATTTTTGGTGTTTATTTAATTTCGATGTTAATCAACTATTCTTTTGCTTTATTGGTCTTCTCTTCTTTTTTCAACTCTTTTCGTTTTTTAAAGAAGTCTTCTATTCCTAAGATCATTGATTCAGGTGAAGGAGGACAACCATCTAAATAATAATCTCTTCTTTCTTTAGCCATTATACTTGTACATTTTCCTAAAAAAATGACATTTTTTGTATTTTTTGGGACACTTACTTGTTTTTTATTACCAGTTACAAAAATAAGGTTTTTGAATATACTATAAGCCATTATTTTAGTTAGAAGGATAGGTCTTTTTAGTAATAACTTTAACATCTTCTGAATATTTACAGTACATCCAGAGCATCCCTTTGTTCTAAATTCCAAGTTAAATAAGCGACGAGACTGCTTAGCAACTTTAAATTTTGTTTTAACATCAAGAATTCTTTCACCTTTTATTTCAATGTTATCTAATTGTGGTATGTGCTTTACTAATTTTTTTTCAATACCCATGATTTCAATGCAAGAATTATCTACTTCAAATAGGTCTTGGCCGCAAACTATAATATCAAGATGCTTTACTGATTTAAAAAAAGATACACTATTACCTTGCAGACAATAGATTCCTGAAACTATGTTTAGATCTGGTTTAACAACTTTCCCAAGTTCTAAAATTGGTTCATGCAAACCAAGAATATGAAATAGTTTTTTGTCAGCTGTTTTTAAAAGTCCTTTTTGGTTTTTGGTAGATATAGTAACTATAGTCTGTGAATGTGTTTTAATAACTGGTATATTAACATATTCATGTGTTTTTATTATCTTAGGTATCTTAATTTGTCCAAATTTCCAAGGTATTTCTATACGTTCTTCTTTGTTTAGGTCTACTAGGTGGCAATTATATTTTTTTGCGAGTTTGTCATAACCCATTTTTTTCATAACTTCCATAGAGTCGCTTCCAACTACACTGCCTTCTCCTATAACAATTTCTTTACTGATTGGTTTAAAATATTTGATAACAGCTTCTACAACTTCTAAGGGAGTTACAAGACCATGTTTAGCATTGAATGCATTCACAACATTAGGCTTAAGAAATATTTTGTCTTTTTTTGGTTTATAATTAATTAAACTTAAGCAAGATTCAATTGCTTTTAAATAATTTCCATGTGTTTTTTTAATGCTTACAGTCATTTTTTTAGTAAAGGTTGTATTTTATTTAAGAGCTGTTCTTATATTTAATTTTAGCTGTAGATCCATCTCCCTTTTTTTAAATTCCTTGCCGCGTTTAAAAGCATCCTTGGATTTAGCGAATATAATCTGCTCATGTTATAGTAAGCGTCAAAGATACAGTCACAGTTATATTTTACTTTAAGGTTTTTGAATGCTTCGCTGAATGAAGATTCTGTTCCATTTGGCCAGTTTTGTGTTAATTTGAATAAACATGGCGATACATTCCCTTCAGGTGAAATAACGCAGTACATCTTGCCAGCAAGGCATTTTTTTTGATAATGATTTATTTCACCACTATAATATTTTTCCATCCTTTTGATATCAAATTCTGAATTTGCGATAGGATTATATATTTTTTTAAGTTTCAAAATTCTTTTGAATACTTCTTTTTTAATTAAGTCTTTCGCAGTGTCTTTTTTTGCTTCTTCATTAATAGGTACAACTGGTTGTAATCGTATATAACAATTTTTTTTCTTGGCATAGCTAACTAGTTCTTCAATATAGTCAATATTCTCATTGCAAATAACTGATGTAAGATGTGTTTTTATTCCTATCTTGTGGAGTAGGTCTATGGATTCTTCTACTTTATCAAATACTCCCTTACCACGAATTTTATCATGAATCTCTTTAGGACCATCAAGGCTAATACTGATATTATTTAGTTCTTTCAATTTTTCGATATTTTGTTTTACTAGTGTGCCATTGGTGTCTAAGTTCATTACAAACCCTAGTTTCTTACCATGATGGATTATTTCTTGTAAGTCTGGCCTGAGCAAAGGTTCTCCTCCGCCAATTTTCCATATCTGTGTCCCCATTTTTGCAAATTCTGTCATCATAGATTTTATCTGTTCTGAATTCATCTCTTTATTTTTCCCCATTTGAGTTTTGTTATAACAAAAACTGCAGTTCAAGTTACATCGATAGGTGATAAGGTGCCCTACTTTAATTGGAATCCTTTGACCAAATTTTAGTTTTATGCAATCTATGAACGTCTTAACATACTTGCTCTTTTTAATCTCATTATTTCGCATACTATATTCCTTCCATTATTTTTTTTACCTTTGGTGGGCAGCCGCCTATATATGTATCTCCGTTTTTTTCAGCTAGTGCTCGAGTACATAAACCCACACATATTATGTGCCCTTTTCTTGGGAATTTTTTATGTTTTGGTCCAGCAATTATATTTGTCTGGTGTATTGTTACATTATAAAGGAATTTAATTGTTTTTAACGGATGTTTCTTTAGCATCCCCCTTATAGCTGAGAAGATGTTTTGGTTACATCCGGAGCATGAATCATTAAACCACATTCTAAGCCTTAACTTATGATAGTATTCATCAGGAAGTCTGAACTTATGTTTAGGCATTTTTAAGTCACCAACAAATTCAAAATCTTCTTTTATTAAGTGAGCTACTTTTTCTGGATGTATCTTCATTACTTGCAGTGCTGCATTATCTATTGCGAAAATGTTCTGTGAAGCAAGTATCCTATTGAGCCTCACTTCCTTCCCTTCTGCACCTGGACCATTGCCTTCGATGCATGCAATTGCATCAATTATGTTTAAATCTGGCTGTATAGCTCTATTTAACGCTTTAATTCTTTCATTAAGTTCACTTGATTTGTGGAATAGTTTTTTATCATTGGGCGCTAAGATTCCTTTTTGGTTCTTCTCTGCCAAACTGACTGTTGTTTGTATATGTGTTTTCATCTTTGCGACATTAATATACTCGTGTGTTGTTAGGATATAAGGCACCATGATTTTTCCATATTTCCAATCTATAGGGACTCTATTTGCAGTGTTGAAATCTAGTAGTTTGATTCCATATTTTTCTGCTAGCTCATAATACCCTGCAGCTTTGAATGCTTGGTGAGTAGGGGTGCCTGCTACAGAACCTTCACCTATGACTATTTCTTCAAAATGTTTTTTAAGATATTTTACTAATGCTTCTATTAGCTTAGGATTAGTTATAACAGGGGAGTTCTTGTCTCTTGGGCTTACAATGTTCGGCTTTAGAATTACTTTGTTTTTCTTTGGCTTATAATCTAGAAGATTGAAGATTTCCTCTATTTTATCATCTACATTATCATATGTTGTTTCTATAATTGCAACTTTTTCTTTACTCATTTTTCATAAATTCCTCTATTCTTTCGACCATTCTTTCCCATTCAAATCTTTTCTTATCTTTTTTAATTCCTTCAATAAACTTTTTTTCTTTATTTTCTTTATAATATCTATTTATTGCTGAAGCAAGAGCTTTTGAATTTTTAGATGGAACAACAAAACCTGTTTTATTATCTAAAACGACTTCTGGTAATCCTCCTACATCAGTAACAATTACTGGTCTTTCAAATCCAAAAGCAGTTTGTATAATGCCACTATTTGTTGCATGATTATAAGGCAAAACTATAACATCAGAAGCACAAATATATTTTCCTACTTCTTCATTGGGAATATATTCATCATAAATGTTTATATTATCCTCTAAATTTAAATATTTAATTAATCTCAATGTTTCTTCTTTTAATTCCCAAAATTCTCCAACGATTAATAGTGTAACTTTTTGTTCTTTCAATACTTCTGGTAAAGCTTTAATTAAATATTCTAATCCTTTATATTTTCTAATAAATCCAAAGAAAGTGATTATTTTGCCATTTAATTCAAGCATTTCTTTAGCTTTATTTTTAGGAATTGGTTTTTGTTTAAACATTTCGTATATTGGATGGACTCCATGTGAAACTTTTGCATTAGGAATCATAGACTTTAAATCGTTTTTATCTTGTTTTGAATGTACAATAAAATAATCTGAATTTTTTAAAACATTTTTTGATAAGAATTTATCTAAAAAACTTTTATCATGGGGTAAAACATTATGGCAAAGAAATAAGATTTTGGTATTTGTTAATTTCTTTACAAGCCAGGATATTGTTGCAAATGAAGGAAAGAAAAAAGGAGTCCACCAATACATAAGCAATAAATCTGGTTTATCTTTTTTTATTTTCTTTACAACTTTAAACCAAGTAAAAGGGTTTATAGAATCTAACATTTCTATAGCTTTTGTTTTTATTTTATTCTTACTTTTGGTATCTTTTTGATCTTTGCCAGGAAATAATAATTTTGGATATAATCTTTTAAAAGAAATACAAGAAACATTATGTTTTTTTGCTAAATTTTCACATAAAAGACTATTATAGTGGGGAATACCACCTCTATAAGGGTATGTAGGGCCTATGACATAAATTTTTAATTTTTTATTCATAGATTTATAAGATTAAAGAGTGATTTATAAATCTTCTGAACATCAAAAATATAAGAGATTTTTATAATAAATTCAATTTTATTTCATGAGAAAAATTTATAAGGTTTGTTCTTACTCTAATTTCAAAATGAAATTATGTTTTGTAAGTCTTAATCAAAATAGGGGAGATACTTATCCAATGGGTCTCTTATCTTTAATGAGTTATATTAATTCAATTAAAGATTTATCAATTGAGATGACACTTATAGATGCTAATTTTGAAAAAAATGTTCTTCAAAAGATTATAGAAGCAAAACCAGATATTATAGGTATAAGTGCTATGACTATTGAATATGGTCAAGCAATTGATTTAGCTAAAGAATTAAAAAAACAATTAAATGTACCTATAATAGTCGGAGGGGTACATATTTCAACTTTGCCAACTTCTTTACATGCTTCATTCGATATAGGAGTTATTGGTGAAGGAGAAGAAACTATTTTAGAACTTATTAAGATATATTCTAAAAAAAATGAGTTTTTAATTGAAGATTTAAAGTCTGTAAAAGGAATTGTTTTTCATAATTTTGGGCAAAAGATTATTAATGAATCAAGAGGATTTTTAGAATTAGACAGTTTTCCTATATGGGATAGGACTTTATTAAATCCTGGTTATTTTAGACCTAAAAGAATGCATACTGGCAAGAGCGGAATTTGTGAAACAATAATGACTACACGTGGATGTCCTTATAATTGTAGATTCTGTTCTACAAAATCTTTTTGGAAAAAAGTAAGATTTCATTCACCTCGTAGGGTTGTAGATGAAATAAAATATATTTACGAATTACATAAATTAGATTATATAATAATTTGGGATGATTTATTTACTATTGATAGAGAAAGGATTAAAGAAATAATTCATCTTCTTGATGAAGAAGGACTTCTAGGAAAAATTTCTTTTGGCTGTAATCTTAGAGTAAATCTTGTAGATGAAAATCTTTGTAATCTTCTAAAAGAGTTGAATGTAGTTTATGTAGGTTTTGGTTTTGAAAGTGGAAGTGATAAAGTATTACAATGGTTAAAAAAAGATAATTCTTTAACAGCTCAACAAAATAGGGAGGCTGCAAAATTATGTAAGGATTCTGGATTTATTGTTGAAGGCTCTTTGATATTTGGTTCACCTGGTGAAACTATAGAAGATATGAAAAAAACATTAAAATTGATTGATTATTTTATAAAAATAAAGTTAGATAATGTATGGTCTTTTACATTAACTCCTTTTCCAGCAACAGAAGCATGGGAAATCGCAAAAAAGAGAAATAAAGTAAATGATTATGACATGGATTGGGATATATTATCTCTCCATAATATTAATGAACCATTATTATTAGATAAAAGTATAACTAAAAATCAATTTATGGAGATTTTTTTAGAGAGTAGAAGAAAATTAAAATATTTTAAGTGGCAAAAAATAAAAAAAGATCTAATTAATGGGAATATTTTACATATGATTAAAAATACCTTAAAAAATCCTAAATTATTAACTAATTTGATCTTTAAGAAGCATACTGTTGCAGAAGCTAAGTAATTTTTTCATACATAAACCTTTTTAACTAATTATTTTTAATAACCTTATGGATCATCAGATTATAATTAATAAAATTTCAAAAGGTGCAAGCTTTTTATTGATAGGTATATTTCTATCTAAATTTTTTACTTATTTGTATCGCCTTATAATTGCCCGTTATCTTGGACCAGATATATATGGCTTATTTAGTATAGGTCTTGCTGTTTTAGGAATAATTTTAAGTATTGTATTGCTTGGACTTCCACAAGGAATACTTAGATATGTTTCTTATTATTCTGGTAAACGTGATGAATTATCAATCTATGCTGTAATTAACAATGTAATTAAAATCATATTACCTGTTTCTTTATTTTTCTCTATTCTTTTATTTATATCTGCTGAGTGGATATCAATTTCGATATTTCATAATGCTGACTTAATTAAAATATTAAAGTTATTTTCAATAATTATCCCTATTTCTGCCATTGTTTCTTGTATAGATTATGTTCTTCAAGCATTTCAAAAAATAAAATTTTTAGTAATTTCTAGGAATATTATTGAACCTTTATCTAAATTAATATTATCAGTTATTGCAATATACTTAGGATTTAAAATTATAGGTATAACTATTGTTTATTTAATCTCAGTGTTTGTTGTTGCTTTGCTATTAATCTTTTTCTTGAAAAAAATTATTTCATTTAAAAAATTAATTTCTGCAAAATTTATAATGTCTAAACAATTACTATACTTTTCATTACCTTTAATGCTTGCAGATATGTTTACTATGCTTTTAGTTTGGAGTGATACCTTAATATTGGGTTATTTTGTTGGTGTTTTACAAGTAGGTGTTTATAATGCGGCAGTTCCTACGGCTAGATTAATTCATATAATGCCTGTTGCATTGCGAACATTATTTATACCTACGATTGGAAGTTTATATGCACAAAAGAAAAATTTTACACCTATTTATCAAACAATAAGCAAATGGATGTTTTTAATAGGGATGCCTTCAGTTGTATTATTATGTTTATACTCTAAACAAATTCTTTTCATATTATTTGGGCAAGCATTTGTTAGTGGGTATATGGCTTTAGTTTTAATTACAATGAGTTTCTTTATATATTCTCTTTTGCTTACATCCGAAACAATATTAATGATTATGAAAAAAACAAAATTGATTCTTTTTAATACTTCTTTAACAGTAGTTTTAAATTTAATATTGAATTTTATTTTCATACCTTTATATGGGATTATGGGTGCAGCATTTGCAACTTCTGTTTCTTTTATTTTTATGAGCATACTTATTTTTATAGAAAATTATTACTTTACCAAATTAATTCCAATAAAATGGTCTTATCTTAAAGGATTAGTTTCGGCACTATTATCTTTATTAGTCTTATTATATTTGAATAAATATCTGAATTCTTATAATTTATTAAACCTTATATTTTTAGGAATGATTTATTTAAGCATTTATTTAATTTTGTTATTTATTTCCAAAGCTCTTGATAAAGAAGAATTAACAATTATTAAATTAATTTGGAAAAAAATTATAGGGAGATCTTAAGAATTATTTTTTTATTGATTCTATTTTCATCATATTACAACCCAATCTTTTAGGTAGGATATAATCTAAATGTCCTTTTAATAATCCCTTATAATCTCTAAAATAATCTGATTTTTTAACTTTAAAACCAATTAAGGTTAACATTTTTACAAGATGTTTCATTTGGAACATCATTTTATGGTGTGTATAAGGTTTATCTGGGCAATCCATTTCCCATACATTAGCATGATAGTTTCCTAATTGCATATGGTATCGCCAGTAGTCTCCATTATCAATTATTAGTAGTAGTTTACCACCTTTTTTTAAATATTTGTAACAACCCTTAAGAAAGTTTAAAGGATTTCCTAGGTGGTCAAGGACACATTTACTATAAACTAGGTCATATTTATCATGATAGGATTCTGGAAGCTCTTTATTTAAGTCCCAAACAAAATCTACACCCTTTTCTTTTCTAAAATCAACACCGAAACTTCCAGGATATTTGTCAGTTCCGCATCCTAAATCAATTATTTTCATTTTCTTATTTCCTCTCCTATGAATGAATTAACTTGGCTTTTAAAACTTTTCTAATGTTTCTACAAACTTTTTAGTTAATTCTTGTTCTTGATAATTATCTTTTATATGTTTAAAACCATTCTCTATAAGTTTTTTACTAAATTGTTTTGAGTTTATTAATTTTAATATTGCTTCTTTTAATTGTTTGATATTTCCAGATTCAATCAAAATTCCTGTTTGGTTCTTAATTACAATATCTGGAATTCCTCCTGTATTTGAAGCAATTACTGGTTTTTTACAAGCCATTGATTCTCCACTTGAAAATCCTAATCCTTCTCGTAAACTAGGAAGCACAAAAATATCACAAGAATTATAATAATCAGCAATTTTAATTGGATCAACTTCTCCTATAATCTTTACTTTATCATTTATCCTTAATTTGTCTATAACTTCTTTTAATTCTTTATTTTTACCAGGGCCAACCATTACTAATAATACATTTTCTAATTCTGAAATAGCTTTAAGAATATATATTAATCCTTTTTCAGGAGAAAATCTTGCAGTAGTTAGAATAATTTTTTTAGTTGAATCAAATTTAATGTTTGTTTCTTTTGGTTTAAAAATAGTCATATCAATGCCATAAATAGGAATTATTTTAATATTTTTAGAGCCATAACCAATAGCCTTCTTTTTTATATAATTACTTAATACAATTGTTAAAGCATGTCTACATGACAATCTAATAAAAAATTTCAGTAATGAACCATATAGCCATTTCCTTATAAGTTTCTTTTCAGAAATCTCAAAATATTCATAAAAATCTTGGCACATAAGAAATACTTTTTTCTTTCTTTTGAATAAAGTTGCAAAATAAACAAGAGCGCCAGAAATAGGGCAATTTGAAATAATTAAATCTTTATTTTTTATAATTTTTCTAATCTTTAAAAAAAGATCAAATTTAGTTTTTGAGAATATAAGGTTACTATTTTTTACATAATTAAAATGTTTCTTAAAATCTTGTTCAAATCTTTTATCCATTAAAGATGTATTGTTAAAATTATTATTTAAAATATTAAAAAGCTTATAATGTGAGCCACCATAAGTAACAAACAAAGTTTTTAATTTAGGATGTATTTTCTGTACCATTTTTCAATTAAATATAAAGTCCATAACTGATTTGAATATTTATATCTTCTTATTGAAGTTTTATTTAAATGAGTTAATTTATTGATTGCTTTCTTATTAAATAATTCAGAACTTTCTAAATCTGAACAAGCTCTTTCAATAATTTCGTTATTAAACCAATCTTTTAATGGTGTATAAAATGATCTTTTTTTATCTTTTGCAAAAGAAGGGGGCAACATCTTTTTTGATAATTCTCTTAAGAAATATTTCCCCTGATCCTTTTTAAATTTACATTCATTTTTCATTTTTTCTCCAATAGAAATAATCCTATTATCTAAGAAAGGTACTCTAGCTTCAAGTGAGTTAGCCATTGTCATTTTATCTATTTTCATAAGTTGGTAATTAGGCATAACCTCCTTAAAATCAAAAGCCATAGCTGCACAAATCTTATTTTTAATTTTAAAATAAGGTTTTATAAAACTTTTGGATGTAGGTTGATAATAATCTTTTTTTAGAAGTTTCTTTTTTTCACGATTATTGAATACCACATCTGAAATAGCAAAGTAAACTTGTTTAGGTAATAGTTTACTTAATTTGTATTTAGAATAACCTGCAAATAACTCATCTGATCCTTCTCCAATTAAACAAACACTAACTTTCTTTTTCGCAAATTTAGACATAATAAAAGTAGGTATGATTGCAGGATCTGCAATTGGTTCATCCATATGCCATACTATTTTATCTAATACATTTGTCATATCTTTGAAACTAATATTTAGTTCATGATGATTAGTAGAGAATTTTTCTGCTACCTTTTTTGCAAATTTAAATTCATCTGTTGACAAATCAAATCCTACAGTAAAAGTATTTAGATTTTTAGTATGTTTAGCCATAAAAGCTGTGACTAAGCTAGAATCAAGCCCTCCTGATAAAAAAACACCAAGAGGCACATCTGAAACTAACATATCTTTTATTACATTGTCAAATTCTTTATTAAAATTTAAATTATCTTCATTATTTGTAAAGTTTAAAGAATAAAAGTTTTTTAAGATTATTTCTTTTTTTTGAAGAATTAAAGTTTGTCCTGGTAATAATTTTTTTATATCTTTAAAGAAAGTTTCATTACCAAAAACAGTCTTACGTTCTAAAAATTGTCCTAAGCTATTAGAGTTTATAATTCTTTTTACTTCTTTATCTTCTAGAATTGATTTTATTTCAGATGCAAAAATCATTTTTCCATCTTTATACCAGTAATAAAGTGGTTTTATTCCACTTCTATCTCTTGCTAAGAATAATTTTTGATTTTTACTATCCCAAATGGCAAAAGCAAACATTCCATTAAATTTTAATACACAGTTTTCACCATATTCTTCATAAGCATGCAAAACTACTTCTGAATCAGTTTCTGAATTAAATTTATGCCCTTTTTTTTGCAGTTCTTTTCTTAATTCTTTGAAATTATAAATTTCGCCATTATATACTAAAACAATAGAATTGTCTTCATTGAACATTGGTTGTTTTGCTTTTTCAGATAAATCAATTATACTTAATCTGCGATGACCTAATGAAATTCCTTTATCTTCAAAATATCCAAATTGATCAGGGCCCCTATGTATAATGGTATCGCTCATTTTTTTAAGCAATTGCTTATCATTCCAATTGAATCCAACTATTCCACACATTTTTTATATAAGTCCTCTATTTTTTTAGCAATATGTTCTGATTCATATTTTTTAACTGCAATTAAAGCATTTTGTCCCATTTGCTCTCTTAATTTAGGAGATTTTACCAATATCTCAATCTTTTCTTTCCATTGAGATAAATTATTTGCTTTAACTAAAAAACCTGTTTTGTTATTTATAACTATATCTTTAATACCTCCAATATCAGAAGCAATTACTGGTATTCCATAACTCATTGCTTCAATTGCAACTCTTCCAAATGGTTCTTCCCATAATGAAGGGATAATTAAGATATCTGCCTTATTAAATAAATCATTTGTATCTTTTACCCATCCTAAGAACTTTGCAGGTGATTTCTTTACTAATGGTTCTAGAGATCCATATCCTGCAACTATAAACTCTACTTTCTTATAATCTAAGAGATTAAGAATATTTTGAATGCCTTTGCTAGGTTCAAGCTTTCCTAAATATAATATTTGCAATTTATTTTTTTTAAATGTTTTAACTATGTTTCTAGAACCTTCTATTGAATTGGGAATAACTAAAGAATTCTTGATTAGGCATCTATCTAATTTTTCTTTGACAGTGGATGAGATGGCAATTTTAATATTTGCTTTATTCAATAACTTCCATTGTTTTTTAATATAATATAATTTGTAAGAATCCCATATAATCCGTTTTAATCCTGAACATTTTCTTAATTTTGAATATGAACAAATGTCACAATTTTTCCCTTCTTGATTATAACAGCTACTCTTTGGACAGCAGAACCAATAATCTCGGAAATGAATTACTATTGGAATTCCTGTTTTTTTTGCAGCTTTTATTGCTCCTATGATTGTAAGCCTATCATTTGCATGGATAACATTTATATTATGTTTTTTAATAGATTTAATCAAAAATCGTTCTAAGTATTTACTTTGAAGATAGAAGTTAGGAAGAAATCTATATTTCTTAAACAAAATTGTTTTTTCGCCGTTAAATATTTCTGTACTTGCTACAATAACATTATTATTTTTAGAAGTTTCAACTATAAGCTTACTAAGACTTTCTTCTGCCCCACCTTTTCCTATTCTAAAATAAGAAGTATAAAGTATATTCATATTAAATAAAAACATAAAAGTCTATTTATATGTATTATGTATGAATTATTTATAGATTCTCTTTCTTATATTCATAAAGGCATAAATGACCTTCTTTAGCTTTTAAATTTAAATTAAATGCCTCTAATTTTTGACAATCTTCTCCATAACTTATAACTTCATCAATTTTTAAGTCTTTCATCAATCTTAAAAAAGATGTTTTATCATTATTTATTAAAGCTTTATTAAATTCTTTAAGTTTTAAATCGTGTTCTTCTGTATCTGAAAGAGACCACCCTGATGCAGAACGTAAGGGGTAATATATTGCAGCATAAGAATCAAGAGCTCTAGGATATAGTTGTTTTGAAAAACTACCTGCAAACCCATATATTCCATCAACATGTTCAAAGATTTTTAAAGATTCAGTTTCTTCAGGAGTAGGTTGAATAAACCAAGGAGTATGTATTAAGCTTACGATGACAAATATGATTGGTAAAAGAGCCACCATATACTTCAAAAAATTATATTTTTTATAAGTTTTAAATAGGATTAAGATAAAGAAAAATGAAAAGAACTGCATATAAGGATCAATATAAAGATGTTTTAAAATAGGTAAAACAATCACTAATCTTGTAAGGACAAGAATATTTAAAATAAGAATAGGTGAGAAAAATAATAATTCTTTTTTCCATTTATTAGTTTTCTTTAAGTACAATATGAAAATTACGATTAAACCTAAAGAAAGTAATATTAATGTAATATTTGCTAATCTGAAGCCTCCTGAAAATTCTAATAACCATTTTGATGCTTGATAACTAAGAATTCTAAGTTCTTGGGCTTTTGTAATAAAAGGGATTAACCAAGGGAGTGATACTAAAATTCCAATCAATGCTGAGACTGCGATAATTATTCTTTCTTTTAATGAATCTTTAATTAAAAATAATCCTGCTAATAGGACTAAAAATAAAATAGTTTCAGGTTGATGAGATAAAATAAGTATGCTAATTAAAGGAGCAGTAATTAGAAATTTCCAATTAATTTGATTTTTCTTAAAATAAAAAATGATTAATATTAATATTAATAAAATAATCCAAGCAAACATTTGAGGTAATTTCATTTGTCGGATATAATCTCCAACACCCATAGGACTAACAGCAAATAATGCAAAAAAAGCTAAAGCTTCTAATTTATTTAGCCCTTCTTTTTTGGCAATAATAAATATGAGCAATCCCATTAAAACAAACATAATTACTAAAGAAAAGAAAGAAGCTGGTTTAACATCTTTAAATAATAGATAAAAGGGATAAGTAAAAAAATGCCAGGCTGGTGCTTCTATTTCAAATAGAACAAATCCTTCTGGAGCAAACCATTTAGTAACTGTTTGATGATAGCCAAATTCGTCTAAAAAATGTAATTGTGCCATGTATGAAGAGATATCATTAGTTATATCAAGAGGGAAAGAATGTATGATTTGACTTTGATTAACTAATCTAATTCCTAAGTAGCCTAATAGGAGAATAATTATAAAAATAAGAATAATGTTTGTTTTTTTCATCTCCATGGGTTTTAAGCAATAATTATTAATATAAATAGTTTGGGAAATTAAAGATTTATTAGTTTTTCTATCCATAATCTTTATAAATGTTGCATTCAAAAAAAGAGAATATGAAAGTAATGTTGATTTATCCGCCAATTTCTGCAGAAGATACCTATGCAGATTTTTCTTTCGCAGCTCCTATTTTACCACCATTAGGGTTAGCGTATTTAGCTGCTTTTCTTTTAAAAGAAGGTGTAGATGTTAGAATAGTGGATTGTGTTGCTGAAAAATTAAATTATAATAGACTTCTTGTTAAAATAAAAGAATATAAACCACAAGTAGTAGGTTTTAATGCTAATACTATTTCTTATCCAAAAGTACAAAAAGCATTACCTATGATCAAAAAATTAAATCCTCAAATAATAACTGTTATTGGGGGAGCGCACCCTAGTGCTATGCCTAAACAAGTTTTGGAAGAAAATTCTGATTTAGATGTAGTTGTATTTGGAGAAGGAGAATTTACTCTTTTGGAAATTGTTAAAAATTTAGAAAATAATAAATATTTAGAAAATATTGCTGGAACTGTAGTAAGAAAAAAGAATAAAATTATAGTTAATAAGCCAAGGCAATTGATAGCTGACCTTGATAATCTTCCTTTTCCTGCAAGAAATCTTCTTCAAGATTTAAAAGCTTATTCGCATACTCCTTTAAGAGGCACAGGTTTTATAGTAAGTATGATGACCAGTAGAGGTTGTCCTTTTAATTGTTTTTATTGTGATCAGGCTGTTTTTAATCGAAAGTGGCGAGCAAATAGTGCAGATTATGTAATTAATGAAATTAAAATGTTAAAAGAGAAGTATAAAGCTGATGCTATTTCTTTTGAAGATGATAATTTTGCTCTTTCAAAAGATAGAACAATTGAAATCTGTCAAAAAATGATGGATGATAATCTAAATATAAAATGGAGTTGTTGTATAAGGATAGATAAGATTGATGAAGAGATTCTTACTTGGATGAAAAAAGCAGGTTGTCGTAGTATTTATGTTGGTATTGAAACAGGAAATACAAATATGTTAAAATCTATAAATAAAAATCTTACTTTAGCACAAATTAGATCTGCTCTTAAAATAGCTAAGCAAGTAGGGATAGAAAATGTTTATGGTTCTTTTATTTTGGGTTTACCAGGAGATACAAAAAAAACAATTAATCAAACAATTGAGTTTGCATGTAGCTTACCATTAACAGGAGTTTCATTTAATATTTTTACACCTTATCCTAATACTCAATTGCGTCTTATTGCTCCTAAATTTGGAGTTATTAAAGAAGGTTGGGAAAATTATTCAGATCATGCTAACTTTGTACCTTATGTTCCTAATGGCATAACTGAATCAGAACTTTTAGCATTTCAAAAGAAAGCTTATAGGAAATTTTTCTTTAGACCAAGTTATATTTTTAAACATTTACATTATATGTTTAATTTTAGGTTTATGAAAGATGCTATTTTGGCTTTATTTATATTTTTTAAGTTAAAGAAATCTAATCCTAAAGAGTATTTTGATTCTAAAGCTAATAGTTATAATCTTGAAAGATCTTCAGGATTTTTAGGAAAAATTGTTGATAAAGAAAGAGAAGCTGTAATGGATGCTTTAGATTTAAAAAAAGGAGAATCTGTATTAGATGCTGGTTGTGGTGCTGGTTATTATTCTATGGAAATTAAAAAGAAAAAAGGAGATCCATATGGGATTGATATTTCTCCTATAATGATAAAACATTTGAAAGCTAATGGTATTCAAGGCCATGTAGAAAATTTAGATAATTTTGATTTGGAAAGAAAATTTGATAAAGTTCTTTGTAGCGGTTCTTTGGAGTTTACAAAAAACCCTAAAAATGTTTTAAAATTGATGGCAAAGCATCTTAAAAAAGAAGGGAAATTTGTGTTAATTTATCCACGTTTTTCAATTCCAGGCCTATTATACAAATTCTACCATTTTTTGCATAGATTTAATATTACTACCTTTTCTTCTAAAGAGATGAAGATAATGCTAAAAAAGGCTGGATTTAAAGATATAAAGGATAAAAAGGTTGATTTCTTATGTAGTATAGTTATTGCAACAAGAAATCCATAAGTTTTATAAAAGCACTTAATTATTCCTTGTTTATGAATTTAAAAGATAAAAAAATCTTAGTAACAGGGGCAGGTGGATTTATAGGAAGTCATTTAGTAGA
>Ga0180009_10002161_pt1 | contig 23282 bp, 15 predicted proteins | sample OS_PC_MetaG_FD_123537 | JGI IMG/M metagenome (GOLD analysis project Ga0180009, IMG submission 123537) | Groundwater microbial communities from the Aspo Hard Rock Laboratory (HRL) deep subsurface site, Sweden - OS_PC_MetaG | ecosystem: Environmental > Aquatic > Deep subsurface > Groundwater...
CACGTCTCCCCTCTCCTTCAGGAGAGGGGCCGGGGGGTGAGGTGGTGTGATCGGAGAAGGGGCTCCCGCGCTAATCACACCAATCAAGGTAAATCCGGTTCAGTTTTGCAGTCACGCCTCCCCTCTCCTTCAGGAGAGGGGCCGGGGGGTGAGATGGTGTGATCGGAGAAGGGGCTCCCGCGCTAATCACACCAATCAAGGTAAATCCGGTTCAGTTTTGCAGTCACGTCTCCCCTCTCCTTCAGGAGAGGGGCCGGGGGGTGAGGTGGTGTGATCGGAGAGGGGGCCGAGGGGTGAGGTGCATTATTCATTGTTCATTATTCATTATTCATTATTCATCGCCTCCTCCAATACAGACGAAAACATCTCCCTAAGTGAAATACCAACGTATTGAGCCTGTTGAGGTATAATACTGTTTTCCGAAAGGCCTGGGACTGTATTGACCTCCAGGAAAAACAGGTCTTCATCATTAAAAATATAATCAAACCTTACAAAGCCCCGGCAATCAAGATGTTTGTATAAATGCAGAGACTTCTCACGACAGTTAAGTTCAATGTATTTGGGTATCAGGGCCGGTGTTATTTCATCGGCCACACCGGGGGTATATTTGGCTTCGTAATCAAAGAATTCTTTCTTACTCACAATCTCCGTGATCGGCAAATCAATGATCTTACCATTGAATTTCATAACCCCACAGGTTATTTCCCGGCCTTTAATGAACCTTTCTACAAGAACACTTTCGTCCTCCTGGAATGCCCTGTCTATAGCTGCCTTAAGATGCTTCTCATCCTTAACCTTGGTAATGCCCACGCTTGACCCACCCATATTAGGTTTTACAAATACCGGTAAGCCTATGGCCCTGATGATGTCTTCCGTATCAACTCTTTGATTCTTATGGATCAAAACAGAAGGAGCAGTCCTTACCCCGAAAGAACGAACCAGGTTATTGGTGAAGTATTTATTAAAGGTAAGTGCGGAGGTAACCATACCGCTGGAAGTATAGGGTATTCCAAGCATATCGAAATAACCCAGCAGCCTACCATCTTCTCCTGGAGTACCGTGAATGGCTATAAAAACGCAATCAAATAGAATCTTTTCACCTTCGGGAGATGCGCTGAAATCATTCCGGTCGATCTGGTGTGCATTGCCCTTTTCATCAATCAGCTCCCAAAGCCCGTTCTTCATCCTTACTATATAGGCATTGTATAGTTCAGAATCCAGATTCCGCTTTACAACGGCCGCACTTTTCATGGAAATATCAAATTCTCCGGAATCTCCTCCTGCAGCAATGGCAATGTTCTTTTTCATAGGCCGGCTAACCTCATCTGTTATGTTAACTAATCCTTTAATTCTTATCTTTGCGGGACCCGGACAATAAAGCCGGCAGGGCGGTAGTTATGGTTGAGGCGTCTCTGCCTGGCTGAGCCCGCTTTACCCACGTAAAGGTAGAAAAAATGAGCTTTCTCGGATTTCTGACTAAAAAGAATTTTTATCTGCACCTCGTTATCTCCGTTGTGCTTACCCTCATTTTACTCTTCATCGTTTTGCGCCTCTTAAAAACCTACACCAACCATGGTGAAGAATATGTGGTTCCGGATTTTTACGGCCGGACTATCGAAGAGCTACAATCAGAGAAATTCGACAAGATCTACGAATTTGTAGTAATTGATTCTATTTTCGACCCATCAAACAACAAGAAAGCCATTGTGATCCAAAATCCTATACCCGGTTCCAGAGTAAAGATGGGAAGAAAAATTTATGTGACCATTGTGGCCTCTTCAGCAGAAATGGTGGAAATGCCGGACCTGATAGACCTTACTCTTCGACAGGCAATCAACAGACTGCGCTCCAAAGGACTGAGAATTAACCGCCTGGAATATGCCGAAGATTTTGCAGATAATGCCGTCCTGGAACAAATTTACGATAATGAGATGATTGAGGCTGGTACCATGTTGGAGAAAGGCTCGGCCGTAAACCTCGTTCTCGGCATCGGAAGTAATCCGGAAGCACCCGTTCCTTTCCTGATCGGAAAAACGCTGTCAGAATCCCTTGACCTTATCAACCTATCGTCTTTCAACACAGGAACACAATATTTTCTGGATGAAAGAGACCCTAAACACGTAAGAGTTTACCGTCAACAACCCGAGTGGTCGGATAAAGCAACACTTACCAAAGGAATGGAAATAAATATCTGGTTGCGATCCGACTTTAGCTTTGATTTTGATGCATTGATCCGGAGTTATCAACCGGATACTGCAATAACAGATACTATAATCAGGCAGGAAATGCCGGAAGAATTTTAAACAATAAGCAATTATGCGCTATTTTCTGGTTTTCATATTCTTATCCACATTCTCAACCCTGCTTTCCGCCCAGGAAATTTTAAGCGGATTGCAATACAATCCTGTAATCAAACAAGCCAGGATTTCCCAGGGGAATGAAGATGCCTCCCGGAGGATCATTGTAGTCAAGCCTTTGCAATTGCCCTTCTTTGATGATTTTCAGCAGGAAAATATTTTCCCTGACACTTCCCGGTGGCTTGACCTGGATGTTTTTGTCAATGCCGACTTCCCATATCGCTCCGTGAATGTCGGAGCCGCTACTTTCGATGCCATTGATGAATACGGAAATCTTTACACAGGCGCCAGTTCCTTCCCTTTCATTGCCGACCACCTCACGTCAAAACCTATTCGCCTCGACTCGGTTTTTCTTCCGGCACCCAGGGCAATAACCCTTGCAGACTCTGTCTACTTCAGCTTTTTCTTCCAACCCCAGGGAAGAGGAAACAAACCGGAGACCTGGGATAGCCTCGTTTTGCAATTCGGACATCCCAGCGGAGATTCAGTTTATGTTTATTCCGACTCCATTCCTGTTCCCATCAGCGCTTATATACAACCCGGCGATACCATCTTCCCACTCGATACTCTCTTTGCACCACCCTACTGTGATTCCAACAAATACGTGATCGCCGACAGGTATTATTTTTTCGGGGATACGGTTATCATGCCCTGTAAAGATGTTTTTATTCCCGACTATAACTGGAAAACAGTCTGGGCTTCGGAAGGAATGGCTCTGGATACCTTTTATGCCAGGTTTGGAACATACTCCCTGCAGGTACTCATACCCATTACCGATAGTGCCACCTGGTTCAGGAAAGATTTTATGTTCCGCTTTTATAATTATGCCAGCCTGGCCACCAGCAATGTTCCAAGCTGGAGGTCCAACACCGACCACTGGAATCTTGATTATGTTTATCTGAACATTGGGCGTTCACCGGGAGACACCACTTACAGAGATATCAGTTTCGTAGAAAAAGCGCCTTCCATGTTGATAAATTACCAGTCGATGCCCTATTCCCAATATAAAAACGACCCGACCAATGCGTTGCAGGACTCCATCCGGCTGTTCATCAGCAACCTTTACAATGAAGCCTTTAACACTGATTACGGGTATACTGTTACTGAGGTAGGTGGCTCTGTCGTCCATTTTCATGACGGTGGAGGATGCAACCTGCCTCCCTTCTATTCGTTCGGGTACCAAAGGTGCGACCAAACCTGCGGTGCATCAAGGGCTTGTCCGACCATCGATTTCATCTACCCACTCGGCTTCGGTAAAGATAGTGCCGCCTTTGAAGTCCGCCATGTGATCAGCGGTTTCACCGCCTCCGACACCGTTGGGGATACCATTACCCTGAATCAGGAATTCTATAATTATTATGCTTATGACGATGGAACACCCGAAGCCGGTTACGGCATTAACCTTGCCGGAGGAAAAGTAGCTTACCGCTTCCGGCTTAATGAAAGAGATACCCTCCGGGCTATACGGATGTTCTTCAACCGTACCGAAGGTAACGCCAACGATCAGTACTTCGACCTCGCTGTCTGGCGCGATAACAACGGTGAACCCGGGGAAATGGTCTATCGCCAACTGGACCTCAAACCCAAATTCTCAAACGATCTTTACCATATACAAACATATTACCTTGAAGAGCCTGTCCCTATTAATAATGTATTTTATATCGGCTGGATACAATCGACAGGCGATAATCTGAATGTTGGATTTGATACTTACAACGACGCATCGCCCAATATTTATTACAATGTTTATGGTTACTGGGAAAAAACAGCATTTACCGGATCCCTCATCATGCGTCCGGTCATAGGAAAACCCTTCGACCCAACCGGCATCCCGGGAAAAACAATGCAAAATACTAACCTAAGCATTTATCCAAACCCTGCTTCAGGAGACCTTATCCATATTATCCTGGAATCCAGCCTTTCTGATTACAGTCCTGTACTTGAGGTATTCAATGTTGTTGGAGAAAGGGTTCTTGTGATGCCTTACAACGAAACACTTAATGTATCAGGACTACCTGAAGGATTATACATAATCAGGGTTTTAATCCCCGAAACCGGTAAAGCGTTTACCGGGAAAGTGATTATCAGCCGCTAAGATTGCCTTGCACATGGATGAAAGACCTGATATCCGCGAAGAAGAACAGGATCTTTATGAACATTACTGCTTTGTGGTGGATAAAGGGCAAAGCTTGCTCAGAATTGACAAATTCCTGATGTATAAGATCCAAAATGCATCCAGGAACAAGATCCAGAATGCTTCCCGCGCAGGTAACATCCTGGTGAATGAGCAGGCTGTTAAACCTAACTATAAGGTCAAACCCGAAGATGTTATATCTATCGTTCTATCCTACCCTCCAAGGGAAATAGAGATCATTCCTCAGGATATACCTATTGATATAGCCTATGAAGATAATGACCTGATCTTCATCAACAAACAAGCCGGAATGGTAGTTCACCCCGCATACGGAAACTACACTGGTACCCTGGTGAATGCCCTTACTTATTATATGCGCAAGCAAAGCGGCGACCCCGAAGCTTTCCCATACCTCGTGCACCGTATTGACAAAGACACTACAGGCATCATGGTAGTAGCAAAAAATGAAATTGTGCAGTCAAAACTGGCAAAGATCTTTTTTGATCACGATCTCGACCGCAGATATATTGCCCTGGTATGGGGAGATCCGGGAAATGATGAAGGAACCATTACCGGAAATATCACACGCAGTAACAAAGACCGGAAGATATTCACGGTAACGGAAGAAGAAGACAAAGGCAAACATGCTATAACTCATTACAGGGTTTTAAAGCGCTTCCGTTATGTAACCTTAGTGGAATGTACTCTCGAGACAGGCAGAACACATCAGATCAGGGTTCATTTCAAGCATGCTGGACATCCCTTGTTCAATGATGAAACCTATGGTGGTAATGCAATACTGAAAGGCACCACCTTCACCCGGTACAGGCAGTTTGTAGAAAATTGTTTTAAAATACTACCCCGTCAGGCTTTACACGCAAAATCCCTGAGATTCAATCATCCTGTTACAGGAAAACCGGTATTCATAGATTCGGAATTACCTCAGGATATGCAGGAAGTGATTAACAGATGGGACAATTATACCCTTCATAACAACGGGGAACAGAATTAATTCACAATTCCGAAGATTTTCAGTTCAGGATGATAAGCTTTTCAGGATCAAACTCTTTTTCATCGACCTTATACTTCACAAAATACATACCCTCACGCAATTCGGGCAATTGTATCCTGTAAAGATTCGATGATTGCTCCTCATGGAGTTCTTTTACCATGCGGCCGGTTATATCATAAAATTCCAGGATGACAGAAGTAGCTCTATCCCTGCCAAGATCCATATAAAAGTGATCCACAGCAGGATTGGGATAAAACAAAGCTCTTACTTCAATATAATCCCTTTTCACGAGAGTATCGGAGAAAATTCCGTCGCTGATGGCAAGTCGTACATCATACCTGCCAACACTGTTATAGCCTACATTAATAGAATCATGGATGGTGGAGCTCCCCGGATTGCCCGCCTCAAAATACCAGTCCCAGAACGCCGGCTTACCCGATGATTGATCCAGAAAAGTAACATAATCACCCGTGGTGATCGCAATCTTATCAGCATAAAACCCGGCTGAGAGAATATTTCCATAACCAAAACCTTCAAGTTCCGTTACTCCTGTATTATCAGGATCGAGCCAGGGTTTGAGCTGGGTGGAAGATATGCTGCCATTTGACTCCCAATGCCAGCTAAACTTTCCATAATAGTCCGGACCCGAAGTATTCTGACAGGAAGCAGCTCCTCCAGTCAGGGTTCCTGCTATCTGATGCTGCTCGTTGAAAATCGGCGAGCCTGAAGAACCACCCTCCGTAACCCCATGACCTGAAACTGTTTCCGCCCATACAACCCTCCAGTACATAGCATCAGGACTGGTGCCTCCGGAATTGTATTCGCTGGATATCAAAGGTTCGGTGTAAGTTGATATCTTTTTTATATCGCCTTTGGGATGATGAATCCCTACCCCGCTTTCGCTGCTGCTGTTGTTACGGTTCCATCCATTGAAATAGGGATTGTAACTTTCGGGCAAATCATCTCCAAGCAACAGCAATTTAAAATCCGACCCCAACGATGGATTATTATATCCTTTTGCTATTAGTGTTGACCCTGTGATCGTCTGTGAAAGAGGGCTGATCAATGGATTTTCACAACCTGCGGCTTCGTAGTTAAAATAAAATACCCACTGCGAATAATCCCCGGTTGAAGCATCGGGTCCACAATGGTTTGCAGTAAGGAAGTATGGCGTGCTATCCTGCCGCACATTATTAACCAGCGATCCTGTGCACAGGTATGCCGATCCTCCTTCCTTCAAAATGATCTTTGCCACGCCCCGCTTTTCATCTTTCCAGGCATTGCCTTCCGGACAGTTTACATTAACCTCGCAGGGGCCGGAATCACCAAACCCGCGTAAATCACCTAGGTTCTGGTAAGCATACAATATCTCGTTCACCTCCAGCATAAGATCATTCACTGTCGCTGTCGGTCCGTTATATTCCAGGATCAATTCATCTCCAGGTATCAGTTCCGTAGCAAACAAACCCCTTTCCGTGTTGTTATCCTGTGTAAATGCACCTATGATCTTTGAGTAATCCGGCGTATAAACAAACAGCCTTCCTCCTTCCGGAATCCTGAAGGAAGAATAATACAATCCGAGCCCAAGTGCACCTCGTACCCTGATCCCCAATCGCCATATGCCCTGTCCATCAGGAAATACATCCCAACGGCCTGAGTTCTCCGGTCTTAGCGAAACGGCAATGGTTACCCCAACCTTTGGTGGTAATTTTTCACGAGTGTCTGGTTCAATATAAGGTGCGTTGAATTCCTGGAAAACCACTTGCTCATTGGCTGATTTCCAAATTATACTAAGAGGTTGCCCCCCATGAGAAATCTGTCCGGATATTATCTCCGGCACCAGGAACCACGCAACAAGAAAACAAAAAAATGTCTTTTGGGATCGTTTCATACTCGCCGTTATCAATATTGCAAATATAAAAAAAGGCTGCCTGATTTTACCGGATTGTTTTCCGGTGAAGCAGGCAGCCTTTCCTGATAAAAATATCTGCTATTTCATCAGATATAGTTTATGATTCGATGATTTTCCGTCATATTCCAATCGCAGGAAGTAAATACCGTTGGCTTCCCCGCTAAGGTCAAGGGTCACCTGGGTATTTCCTTCTTCGAGAATGGTTCTGCTCACCTCAAGGCCAATGGCATTGATAACATGTATGATAGCACGATTGATGCCTTCTTCCACTTTAACGGTAAAATTGCCTTTGGATGGATTGGGGAAGATTACCACGGGATCTTCACCCTGGAACTCATTCACTCCGACACCACCAACAATGATATACCCGGATTTCTGGATGTAATGTGAACCCAGATCATTGGAAACGGTTAGTTTGACGTCATATTCTCCCGGGTTATTATAGGTAACAGCCGGAGGTGTTTGACCTGTGTATGCTCCCGGCGATCCTCCGAAGAATTTCCATGACCAGTTTGTTGGGTCATTGATCGAGAGGTCAGCAAAAGTGACCGATTCTCCGGCAAGAATTGATGTCTGATCGGCTTCAAATTCGGCGAAAGGTCCTCCAACCGTGATATAAGCCTCTTTTACCAACATATCGTCGCCATATTGGTTTGTAGCAGTGAGAGTCACATTATAGTTTCCGGTCTCATCGTATTGTATTCCCTGGGGATCCTGATCGGTGGATGTCTCAGGAACTCCTCCGGGAAACTCCCATAACCACTCGATGGGATCGTTAGAAGAGATATCTTCAAAATTGACCGACTCTCCATTCTGCAGGTAGGTATTATTAGCAGTAAAGTCGGTTTCAGGCGCCCCGACAATGATCATCTCGAGGCTGTCTTTGGTAGCTGAACCGGCTGAACTGGAGGTTGTGAGTGATACATCAAAACGGCCGGCAGCGGCATAGGTTACCAACGGAGGATTTTGCCCGGAATATGTTGCCGGATCCCCTCCTTCAAAGGTCCATTCCCATTCGGTGCAGTTACCTGCTGTCATATCAGTAAACTGAACGGATTCCCCGGGCTGCAAACTGGTAACATCGGCAGAAAAGCCGGGGGAAGGTGCAGTGGGATTATACATTCCATCCCATACCTCTACACCGGTATTCAGCGGATCAAGCCAGGGTTTTAATTGCTGTGAAGGCAGGCTGCCCATTTGATCCCACGAATAAGAAAGCTTACCGTAAAGACTGTAAAGCGGATCCTCGCAGTCGTCAGGTGGGCCCCCGGTGAGGTCACCCACGATACGACCATCCTGATTAAACAAAGGAGAACCGGATGAACCACCCTCTGTGATAGAGGTGCCGTGCGTCGTTTCTGCCCACCATACCCTCCAGTGCGACAAAACACCGTAGTTGTTCCACTGTGATGATGCGGCAGGAAGAGTAAAAGTGGATATTTTCTTTATGTCGCCGGCAGGATGGTGAATACTGACACCGCTGTCGGCAGGAACATTCCTTCTGTCCCAACCATTGAAATAAGGACTGTACGATGCCGGAACACCATAATTTAGCTGTAACAGCAGAAAATCGGAACCGGGCTCGTAATCCCCTTCAGCTTTCTTGGCACAACCGGTTTGTGACTGTGTCGATGGACCCCAGTTTCCTGTACATGTTGATGATTCATAATTATAATAGAACACCCACTGGTTCATATCAGCTACCGTCGCCCCTTCACCGCAGTGGAAAGCTGTAAGTACGTATGGTGTTTTATCCTGTGCTGTATTATTGATCAGTGATCCTGTACACAAATAGTAACCCCAACCGATCTTCATATACTGCTTCACCACACCCTTCTTTTCGTCCTGCCAGTTATCACCTTCAGGTGAACAAATAATATTGATCATACACCATAGCGACCCACCCTTTTCAACGTAATCAAAACTAACACCACGGTAATTATATGCAATTTCTGAAATTGCAAGATTGGGCATTATCTCCGTGCCTGCCGGATGGTAATACTCAAGGGTAACTTTATCGCCCTGCACAAGCTGTGTAGCAAACATACAGTCGGGATTGTTGTTCTCTTCGGTAAAAGCGCCAATCACCTGATCCTTCTTTTCATTATACAGGAAGAGCTTGCCACCATAAGGCAGCCAGAAATCATCGTAATAAACGCCCAGGGCCATAGCTCCTTCGGAAACAAGAGTAAGTCTCCATATCTTATCCCCGTCCGGCAACTCAGTCCAGGTTCCTGAATTCTCTATACTCAGATTTACCGGGACAGACACACCTACCCGGTATGGCTTCGGAAACGCGTCAACGGCATTCTGTTCATCCTCAGCATAGATTGCATTCATATCCGGTGCCGGAAATGCCCTGGTATCAAATGTATTATCCAGGCCGCTTATCAAAAAACTCGGGGGTAAGCCTCCCTCGCTGCGTTGCCCCAAGGCCTGTTGTCCTATTCCCATAAAAATAATGGCAAGAAACAGAATAGAAATTCGTGGTAATAAATTCATAACTAAAGATTTAATGGATAGCTTCTTTGGTTTACGCAACAAAGATAATATTAATTTGACAACCGGTTCAATCCATGATGCCCCATATTTTTGAATTATTAGTTGTACTTTTGGGCGGCATTCCCAAATCAGGATATATGAATCATATTTCAAAAGTTCTACGCGATTATCCTGGCACCCGCTGGGCTATGATGCTGCTTGTTAGCTTTCTCATGGCTGCTAACTATTTCTTTTATGATGTTTTAAGTCCGCTCAAAGCCACACTGCAGGAGCATCTGAACATGTCGTCCCAGGATTACGGTATCATCGTTGGTTTCTATGCATTCCCCAATACTTTCCTCCTGATGGCCATCCTTGGGGGGATAATTCTCGATAAACTGGGGATACGGCCTACAGGATTTCTGTTTGCAGTATTCATGCTTATCGGGGCATCCCTAACTGCTTACGGAGCTTCGGATTATTTCCATCAGGGAGGTATAGGCTACAAATTTATGAGCTCCTTCCTTACAGGTTATTCCCCGGAAGTGAAAATGATGTCGCTTGGTATGCTGATCTTTGGACTGGGAGCAGAAACCAGTATCGTAGTAACAAGCAAGATCCTGGTAAAATGGTTTAAAGGTTATGAGATTGCCCTGGCCTTTGGAATAAACCTGGCACTAGCGAGGATAGGCACGGCACTGGCTTTTGTGCTTCCGGAAAGTATGGCTCAGGCTTTCAACTACACAACCCCGGTGTGGTTTGGGGTGATGTTACTGCTGATCGGCTTTTTAGGATTCCTGATTTATATGATGTATGATATCAAACTTGACAGGCAGGTAAAAGATTCGGAAAGGCTTTTATCAAAAGACGAGGAATTCCACTTCAGCGATCTGAAAAAACTGTTTACCAACCGCTCATTTCTTTTTATCACTGCACTTTGCGTTACTTTCTATGCTGCTGTATTCCCGTTTCTTAAATATGCCCCCGATTTTATTTACCATAAATACGGTATTTCAAGAGAAACAGCAGGACTGGTGGCATCCTTCCTGCCGTTCGGCACAGTGGTGTTTACTCCCTTATTCGGATTATTTGTCGACAAGATCGGTAAGAGTGCGTCTATGATGATCTATGGCTCAGTGATGCTCATCATAATTCACCTTTTATTTGGTTTGACAGGTTTTAATCCATACGTACTCATGATATTACTGGGAATAGCCTTTTCGCTGGTACCCGCAGCTATGTGGCCTTCTGTAGCCAAGATAGTGCCGGAAGCACGTATTGGGACCGCTTACGGGGCCATGTTTTCATTGCAGAACCTGGGGCTTTTTGCCGTTCCCATCCTGGCTGGAACCATACTCGATTCCACGAATCCTGGTGTTACACCCGAAATGATAGAAGCCGGTGCACAACTTAATTATACTCCCACAATCCTTATGTTCGTAATTTTCGGTGTGCTGGGCGTGATCTTTGCATTCCTCCTGAAGTGGGATGACAAACATTCGGGATATGGTCTCGAATTACCATCCAACAGTAAAGAAAATTAATCGTCATGGAAATGAAAACCATCATAGTTACCGGAGCCGCAGGATTCATTGGAAGCATTGTCATAAGTTATCTGAACAGCCGGGGTTATGATAATATCATTGCTGTAGATGAGTTTTCACGACAAGAAAAGAATATAAATCTACAGAATATATCGGGTCTGATAAAGATTAACCGGGACGAGCTCTTTTCCAGGCTGAAAAAAGAAAACATCAGAACGGATTTCTTTTTCCATATCGGCGCCCGAACCGATACAACAGAATTCGACAAAAAAGTATTTGATAGGCTAAACACGGGGTATTCCAGGATGGTGTGGGAATATTGCACCATGCATCAGGTCCCGCTTATCTATGCCTCCTCCGCTGCTACATACGGTCTGGGAGAACATGGATATGAAGATGACCATAAGCTTATTCCCCTTCTCAAACCACTGAATCCTTACGGGGATTCGAAAAATGAGTTCGATATCTGGGTTTTAAAGCAACAGGAACAACCTCCATGCTGGGCCGGGTTTAAATTCTTTAATGTATATGGCCCCAACGAATACCATAAAGGCAGGATGGCATCCGTCATTTTCCATGCCTTCAGGCAAATCCAGGAAACCGGGAGAGTCAGACTCTTCCGGTCACACAAGGACGGATACCGTGACGGAGAACAACTGAGGGATTTTATTTATGTTAAAGATGTGGTGGATGTTCTTCTGCATTTCATGGAAAACCGACCGGAAAACGGCATTTACAATCTGGGAACAGGTAAAGCCAGAACTTTTCTCGACCTCGCAAAAGCAACCTTTTCCGCAATGGGAGTTCAACCCCAGATCGATTTCATCGACACACCCGCCGACATCAGGGATAAATATCAGTATTTTACAGAAGCACGAATGGAAAAACTTCTTTCCACAGGTTATCCCGGTAAATTTCACTCCCTCGAATCAGGAATTGCCGATTATGTGAAAAATTACCTCATTCCTGGAAGATATTTATAAAAATGTGTGTGTCTGTAAAAACTAACAGATGGCTGCAGGTTGCAATCTGCAGGCTGCAAGCTGCATGCTTCAAAATAATGCCTTGCGAAATTGTTAATTAACAAATAATATTCTATTTTTGCACCCTCAAAAATTTGAAGTAATCCTAAAATACATACCAAATGCAAAGTAAAGGTGCTATTAAGTTTTTTGCTATTGCTTTTGCGATTGTTTGTCTCTTCCAGCTTTCTTTCACGTTTTTTACTTCTAAAGTAGAAAGGAATGCCAAAAGTTATGCATTCAGTGAAGCTTCTGATAAACTTGCAAAGCAAATGGCAAAAGGAGATGAGCTGAGAGAAACCTATCTTCTGGACTCCATTCACAAAGCAAGACAGACGTATTACCTCGACTCCATGTCGAATCAGGTTGTTTATGACATCCTGCTCAGGGAATACACATATCAGGAAACCAAGGAAAGAGAGATCAACCTGGGTCTTGACCTCAAGGGGGGTATGAACGTGACCATGGAAATCAATGTTGGCGACATCGTCAATGCCCTTTCCGGTTACAGCCAAAATCCAACCTTTGTGGAAGTTCTGAACCGCACTTACTATAAACAACGCAGCAGCACCAAGGATTTTGTGTCTCTTTTCGGTGAAACCTGGGATGAAGTAGCACCTACCGAAAGCATGGCGGCTGTATTTAACATCGTAGAATTAAAAGATAAGATCTCTTATAATTCGACCAATGCTGAAGTACTGGATGTGATCCGGGAAGAGACGGAAGGAGCTATAGACCGTTCTTTCAATATTCTTCGTACCCGTATCGACCGTTTTGGGGTAACCCAGCCTAATATTCAGAAACTGGCTACATCAGGGCGTATCCTGGTTGAGTTACCTGGTATCAAAGACCCCGCCCGTGTCAGGAAACTTTTGCAGGGAACAGCAAAACTGGAGTTCTGGGAAACGTATGATTTGCCGGAAGTTATAAATTACCTGGTTGAATCCAACCGACGCCTCCGCACCATCATGGGCACCGAGGAAATTACAAATGAAAACCGTCCGGAAGGTGAAGACATCGAAGCTTTACAAAACGATCAAAGAGAAACCCTCACCACTGAAGAAACCGTTGATACGGAGGGAGGCGCGCTGATTACCGAAACCACCATTACCGAAGAGGATACTGCAGCCGGAAGCAGCCTGCTCGACCAGATCGAAAGCGACACCTCTCTTAGTGCCCAGGATCGCTCTTTTGAGGACTATGCCAAGGAAAACCCGCTGTTTGCCTTTCTGCTGGTTAATATCGACCAGGAAAACAGGCCTATACAATCAGCCACTGTAGGTTATGCAGCCATAAAGGATACTGCCCGTATCAATACTATGCTTAAGAGAACCCGCACAATTTTTCCACGCGATCTTAAGTTGACCTGGACAGTAAAACCCCGCCAGGAAGGCAGCAATATCCTGGAACTTGTCGCCCTTAAAGCTACCGGTAGAAACAATAGCGCAGCCCTTGGCGGAGATGTGATTGTAGACGCACGCCAGGATTACAGCCAGACCGGACAGGTAGAAGTAACCATGGCTATGAATGGGGAAGGTGCCAGGGTATGGAAGAGAATCACCGGCGAGAATATCGGCAAGCAGGTTGCCATCGTTCTCGACGGATATGTTTATTCATACCCGAATGTTAACGATGAGATCCCCAATGGAAGATCATCTATCACCGGTATAGGAAGCATAGAAGAAGCAAAAGACCTTGCCAACATCCTGAAAGCAGGTAAATTACCTGCCCCCGCCAGGATAGTTGAGGAAGCTGTTGTTGGCCCCTCCCTGGGTCGTGAAGCCATTACCTCCGGATTATGGTCGTTTGTGCTCGCATTTAGCCTGGTACTTCTTTATATGATACTTTATTATAACCGTGCCGGATGGATCGCCGACCTTGCTCTGCTTACCAATATTTTCTTCATATTCGGTATCCTTGCTTCACTGGGTGCAGTATTGACACTGCCCGGTATCGCCGGTATCGTTCTTACACTAGGTATGGCAGTGGATGCCAACGTAATCATTTATGAGCGTATCAGAGAAGAAATCCGCGCCGGTAAAGGAATAAGGCTTGCCATAAGCGATGGTTACAAAAATGCGTACTCCGCCATCATCGACGGTAACGTTACTACATTGCTTACAGGTATCGTTTTGTACGTTTTCGGAACCGGCCCTGTACAAGGTTTTGCCACTACCCTCATCATCGGTATCCTTTCCTCACTCTTCTCAGCTATATTCATTTCAAGACTCATCTTCAACTGGCTGCTGGATAAAAACAAGGAAATCAATTTCGATAACAGCATTACACGGAATATCCTTGCTAACGCAAAATTCGACTTCCTGAAAATGCGCCGGGGAGCTTATATATTCTCCTCAGTGATCATTATAATAGGGATCGCATCGTTGTTTGTCAGAGGCTTGAACTTCGGAATTGACTTCAGTGGTGGGAGAACTTATGTGGTACGTTTCGATCAGCCCGTGAACACTGCCGACATACGCACAGCACTAACCGCTGAATTTGACAATGTTGCCCCGGAAGTAAAAACTTTCGGCCCGACAACTCAGGTCAAAATCACTACGAAATACATGATCGACGATGAATCGCCGGCTATCGATTCCATCATACAAACCAAACTCTACAGCGGTTTGAAGCCTTTCTTCCAGAAAAATGACCTGGCTTACAAAACCTTTGCTACGGATGTGGAGACCAGCGACAAACTCATCGGTATCTTAAGTTCGCAAAAGGTTGGGCCTACCATTGCAGATGATATCCGCAATAAAGCCATCCTGGCCGTTTTCTTCGCTCTGGTAATTATCTTCGTTTATATTGCCATAAGGTTTAAAAGATGGCAGTTTGGTCTGGCCGGGGTTATTGCTTTGTTCCATGACTCCATGATCACCATCGGGCTGTTCTCGCTGTTCTATAATGTTTTACCTTTCAGCCTTGAGATCGACCAGGCATTTATTGCCGCCATCCTGACCATTATCGGTTATTCCATCAACGATACTGTTATCATCTTCGACAGGATCAGGGAGTATAACTTCCTGTATCCCAAGAAAGAGCTTTCGGTTAACATTAACAATGCCCTCAACAGCACATTGGGCAGAACCCTGAATACCGCGGGTACAACCATTGTTGTATTGCTTGCCATATTTATCTTTGGTGGTGAAATAATCCGTGGATTCACCTTTGCATTGCTTATCGGTATTGTCATCGGAACATATTCTTCACTGTTCAATGCAAGCCCGATTGCCTATGACCTGCTCACCAGAAGGAAGACTAAAACGTTGAAAAAAAAGTAATTCGAGAATAACAAACAAGAGGAAAAAGTCCGGTTAACGCACCGGACTTTTTTTTATTTTTGCTTAATGAGCTTAACCCAGACACTCATACATAATCTTCTTTTCCTGGATATTTCAGGAGGCGAACTATTGATCATTCTGATCGTGGCCTTCCTGGTATTCGGACCTCAGCGTATCCCCGAAATAGCGAGAAAAATCGGACGGGGTATGAGTGAGATCAAAAAAGCTTCCAACCAAATTCGTAACGAAATCAACAAAGAAGTAAGGGATGTAAAAAATTCCGTCAGTGTAAATCTTGATGAACCGGCCAGGAAAGCTAATCAAACACAGGAAACCGCAATTCCAAAAACTGAACATAATCCTGACAAAAACAAAGATAATATTTTGTAGAGAATGTAGAGATAACAAATAAAACCGGCAACTTGCCGTTTAACTTCAGAAAGTATTGTAAAAAGATGAGATTAAATAGATTATTCTTCTTATTATCCGTTTTTTTCTTTCTCCTTTCCTCCCTTTCCTACGGGCAGGAAAAGAAAAGGGCTATTACGCGCAGTGCGGATGACGCTTTCGAAGACCAGCGCTATGCCGTGGCCATCGACCGTTATCAGAAAGCTTATTCGCGGGCTAAAAAGAATAAGAATGAAAAAGACCGGATCACGTATCAGCTTGCCGAATGTTACCGTCTTACCGGTGAATTCAAAAAAGCCAAGGGCTATTATAAACGGCTGATCCGCAGCAATTATGAACGTAAAACCCCTCTCATTCTCCTCCATTATGCCGATATCCTGAAAATGGATGAAGACTTTAAGGAAGCTAAGGATTATTACAACCTGTATGCCGAGAAGGTACCGGATGATCCAAGAGGCCCGAACGGAGCCGCATCCTGTGACATGATAGAGGAATGGATAGCAAATCCAACCAAGCACGAAGTAGAGTATATTAAAAAGATCAATTCCCGTGAATCTGATTTTGGCGCCGTTTACGGCAGCGATAATTACAACGATCTTATATTTACCTCAACACGTGAAGGAGCGACAGGAAAGGGAAAAGATGAGTGGACAGATCAGAGCTTCAGTGATCTTTTTTATACACGCATCGACAGAAAAGGAGAATGGAGCGAACCTGTGCTCCTGACCACCGAAGAAGACGGAATCAACACCGAAGCCAATGAAGGCGCACCTGCCATGAACAGCCGTTATACAGTCTTGTACTTTACCCGCTGTCCGAATGTGGAAGAAAGAAATATGGGGTGCCAGATATACAAAGCTTCCCGCTCGGGACGTACCTGGAGTAAGCCTGAAATGGTAAGACTCAGCAACGACTCTTCCGAAGCCATCGGCCATGCCACCCTCAGCAAGAATGAACTTATCCTTTATTTCTCCAGCGATCGCAAAGGAGGATACGGGGGTAAGGATATCTGGGTTGCTTTCCGTGAAACTAAAGACGAAAACTTCAGTTATCCATACAACCTGGGGCCGGAGATCAACACTCCCGGTGATGAGCTTTTCCCCTTCCTCCGAAACGATACTATCCTGTATTTTTCCTCCGATGGCCATCCCGGAATGGGCGGACTCGATATCTTCTATTCAATGATCGATACTTCAGGAAACTGGACAATCCCCACAAACCTGATGTATCCCATGAATTCAACCTATAACGACTTCGCCATCATGTTCCATCCGGAAGAAGAAAAAGGGTTCTACGCTTCCGACCGTCGTGGTGCCAAAGGCGGAGATGACATCTTTTCCTTCACTGTGCCACCCCTCGAATTCACCATCCAGGGAACCATCACCGACGACCGAACCTTGCAGTTTGTGCTGGATGCCGTGGTTACCCTGATCGGTTCCGATGGTGTGTCGGTATCAACACGTTCCAACGATAAAGGATTTTATATGTTCGGAACCTCCCAGGTGAAAAAGAACACTACCTACGACATCCTGGTAACCAAGGAAAATTACTTTAATTCCAAGACAACCTTAACTACGGTCGGAGAAGAAGTAGGACGTGATTTCATACGCGATTTCGTATTGAAGCCCATCCCGGAAGAACCGATTGTGCTTCCTGAAATACTCTATGACCTTGCAAAATGGGATTTAAAACCCCAATATGAAGACTCCCTGCAGGGCCTTATTACTACTCTTGACGAAAACCCGAGGATAGTTGTTGAGCTCGCATCCCACACCGACGCCCGCGACACGGAGGAAAGAAATGACATCCTTTCCCAGAAACGAGCCCAATCGGCAGTTGACTATCTTATCCTTCGTGGAATCGACCCCTATCGACTCGTTGCAAAAGGATATGGGGAACGCCAGCCCAGAGTGCTTCTCAAAGATATGACCCGTGATGGATACACTTTTAAAAAGGGTGATGTGCTAACCGAAACCTATATCGAAGCCCTCCCATCCACAGAGATAAAAGAAGCCGCCCACCAGTTGAACCGGCGAACAGAGTTCAGAGTACTCCGCAAGGATTATATCCCCAGATCAACAACCCAGGAAGAAATCGCTGAGGTCAAGATAGAAATTAACCCGGAAGATAACGTTGTGATATTCAAAACCGAACCGAAAACCGGAGCATACCAGATACCATGCATCATTAACGGATTCAACGAGGAATTTACCTATGATGCCAATACGAAAGCCCAGGTGTCGGCCGAAAAGGCCCTTGATATGCTTAGAAAGGGTATTATCGACAAATCCGATTTCCGGGGTGATCCTGCTGAGATCCTGGGAGATAATACCATCAGGAACAATTCCATATTTGTAGTCAAGGAATTGAGGATAGGGTCTAAAACACTGCAGGATATTGAAATGGTTGTCAACCAACGCCTGCAATACCCCATTGTTTTCGGTAACTGGCTTCTCGACAAGGTTGGAAAATACAATATTAACGATAAGACCCTGAGGATCACTTTTGAATATAAGTAAATGAGCGAGGAGCAAACAAGGTATGGTAAACGGGGTGTGTCTTCCTCCAAGGAAGATGTTCACCGTGCCATCCGGAATATCGACAAAGGACTGTTTCCTAATTCATTTTGCAAAATCATACCCGATATTTTGGGTGGTGACCCGGATTTTTGCAATATCATGCATGCTGATGGGGCAGGTACCAAATCCTCACTAGCTTACCTTTACTGGAAAGAAACGGGAGACCTGCGGGTTTGGAAGGGTATAGCCCAGGATGCTATCGTGATGAATACTGACGATCTTATTTGCTCAGGAGTCACAGGAAACATGCTGCTCTCTTCCACCATTGGCCGGAATAAGAACCTCATTCCTGGTGAAGTGATAGCCGCCATCATCGAAGGAACGGAAGAATTCCTGGCCAACATGCGCAGCATGGGAATCAATATAATCCTTACCGGAGGTGAAACGGCCGACCTGGGTGATCTGATAAGAACTGTGGTGGTCGATTCTACCGTCACAGCCAGGGCGAAAAGGGAAGAGATCATCAATATAGCCATCCAACCAGGGGATGTAATCGTGGGACTTGCCTCTTTCGGTAAGGCCATTTACGAAGACCGCTACAACGGAGGCATGGGCAGCAACGGGCTTACATCGGCTCGGCATGATGTTCTGCATCACATGTATGCCGGTAAATCCCCTGAATCCTTTGATCCCGGCATACCTGCTGATCTCGTGTATTCCGGTAGCAGGAAACTGCTGGACCCCTCACCGGTACCGGGTATTAACACAGGAGAACTGATACTGTCACCAACCCGGACTTACGCTCCTATTATCCGCGACATCCTGGAAGAACATCGAAAGGGGATACACGGAATCATCCATTGCAGCGGTGGAGCCCAAACGAAAGTGCTTCATTTCGCAGGAAACATACATATCATCAAAGACAACCTCTTTCCCGTGCCCCCTTTGTTTGCTTTGATACAGGAAGAATCCGGTTCATCATGGAAAGAGATGTATCAGGTCTTTAACATGGGGCACCGTATGGAACTGTATCTCCCTCAGGAATATGCGGAAACAGCGATCGATATCGCCACATCCTACAACGTGGAAGCCAGAATAATAGGGCACGTGAAACAATCAACAAAACCAACCCTCACCATCAAAACACCCACCCAAACCCTCAACTACCCCTAAGCCCTGATATCAGATATCAGATATCAGATCTCAGATCTCAGATCTCAGATCTCAGAAATCTCTCCTCTATCCTCTATCCTCTATCCTCTAATCTCTATTCCCTAATCCCTAATCCCTAATCCCTAATCCCTATCACTCACAAATAATCGTACCTTTGCATTTCAAATTTTAAACGATGTTAGATAAGTTATCAGGAATTTACGAACGGTACAAGGCTATCCGTGAGCAGATGAACGATCCCTCCGTGATGTCGGATATGAAGCGCTACATCAAGCTTAACAAGGATTATAAGGATCTGGAACCTATTGTTGAGGCATATCAGAAGTACAAAAACATAATGGGGAATATTGAATCCTCCAAAGAAATCCTGAAAACCGAGAAAGATGAGGAATTCCGCGACATGGCAAAACATGAGCTTGACACTCTTTATGAGGAGCGGGAAAAGCTGGAGGAGGAAATTAAGTTTTTGCTCATTCCGGAGGATCCTCAGGATAGTCGCAACGCTATCGTGGAGATCAGAGCCGGCACGGGAGGTGACGAGGCAAGCATTTTTGCAGGGGATCTTTACAGAATGTACACCCGTTATTGCGAGACTGTGGGTTGGAAGATTGAACCTGTTAACGCAACCGAAGGCACTGTAGGCGGATTCAAAGAGGTGATCTTCAATGTTAAGGGAGATAAGGTTTATGGAAGGCTCAAGTTCGAATCAGGTGTTCACAGGGTGCAGCGTGTCCCAAAAACTGAAACACAGGGAAGGGTGCACACATCGGCAGCTTCTGTGGTTGTTCTTCCTGAAGCTGAAGAATTTGATGTGGAAGTAAAGCTGGAAGATATCCGTCGGGATACCTACTGTTCTTCCGGGCCCGGAGGACAATCGGTAAATACGACCTATTCAGCAGTAAGGCTCACACATATCCCTACAGGAATTGTAGTTACTTGCCAGGATCAAAAGTCGCAGATAAAAAACTATGAACGGGCTATGGTTGTTTTACGCACACGCATCTACGAAAGGGAATACAAGAAATATCTCGATGAGATTTCATCAAAAAGAAAAACCATGGTTTCCACAGGCGACCGCTCAGCTAAAATACGCACTTATAACTGGCCTCAGGGCCGTGTGACCGACCACCGTATCAACCTGACTCTTTATAACCTTCAGAGTATTATCGACGGAAATGTAGATGAACTCATCGATCAACTCCAACTTGCCGAAAACGCTGAAAGATTAAAAGAAGAACTTGCCTGATCCTCTCCAAAACCAGATTATCCCCACATAACCATATAACCATATAACCATATAACAGTATAACCAATGAACAAAAACTCATTAATCAACAATATAAAGGAAAAAAAATCATTCCTGTGTATCGGCCTCGACTCCGACATTAACAAAATACCAAAGCATTTGCATGTTAAAGGGGATCCTGTATTCGAGTTCAACAAGGCCATCATTGATGCCACGCATGATCTTGCCATTGCATACAAGCCCAACATTGCATTCTACGAAAGCAGAGGCAGCGAAGGATGGAATAGTCTCCGCAAAACCATCGAATACCTCAAACAGTACGATAAGGAGATTTTCACCATTGCCGATGCCAAACGTGGCGACATAGGGAACACATCCAGACAATATGCCAAGACCTTCCTGGAGTATCTCAATTTTGACGCCATCACCGTTGCTCCATACATGGGAGAAGATTCCATAACTCCATTTCTTGAGTACGAAGATAAGTGGGTGATTCTGCTGGCACTCACATCCAATAAAGGTGCGCTGGATTTTCAGATGATAAGCGACAGAGATGATGACCTGCGCTTATTTGAGAAAGTTCTGACCATCTCACAAAAATGGGGAAACCCTGAAAATATGATGTATGTGGTTGGGGCAACACAGGCTGAGATGTTGCAGACAGTGAGAAAACATGTTCCCGACCATTTTCTGCTAGTACCCGGGATAGGAGCTCAGGGAGGAGACCTCAAAGAGGTTGTAAAAAATGGCATTAACAGCGATTGCGGACTGATAGTCAACTCATCACGTGATATTATTTTTGCCGACAATACGGAACTCTTTGCCGAAACGGCCCGTGAAAAAGCAAGAAAAATGCAGGCCCTGATGGAGAGCCTGCTTCTGGAAAATAATTTCTAGTCTTTTTCTATAATCTCCACCCAGTTGTATGGATCGGGTTCCTCTCCGAACTGAATGGCACGTAGTTTATTATACAAAGCAGTAGACTTCGGGCCGGCTTTACCGTCTTTGCAGTAAATGTATTGTTTACCGGAATCACGATCCTCGATCATACAAATCGGGGAAATGATGGCTGCTGTTCCACATGCACCAGCCTCTTCAAACTCCTCCAGTTCTTCTACAGGCACATGCCTTTGTTCAACCGTCAAACCCATATCTGTAGCAAGCTGCCGCAGACTCATATTGGTGATAGAGGGCAGGATGGTATGCGAATCCGGCGTCACATAGGTGTTGCCCTTGATCCCAAAAAAGTTGGCAGGTCCAGCCTCATCAATGTATTTTTTGTGCATGGAATCATGGAATAAAACTGAAGCAAAACCCTCATCTTTGGCCCTGGCTGCAGGACGAAGGCTAGCTGCATAGTTACCGCCTACTTTGATATGTCCTGTACCATTCGGTGCAGCACGATCGTAGTCTTTAACAAGCTGAATCTTTACCGGGTTGAAACCCTCTTTGAAATAAGGCCCAACCGGCCCTACGAAAATCATGAACATATATTCCGTAGCCGGCTTAACTCCTACCTGCGGTCCGGTGCCGATCAGGAGCGGTCGAATATACAAAGCAGCCCCCGTACCGTACGGTGGAATATATTTCCAGTTCAGCCTGACCGCTTTGATTATCGCTTCCTTGAAGAGCTCCAACGGCACTTTTGCCATCATGATCCCATCAGCCGAACGCTGCATGCGACGGGCATTTTCTTCCCACCGAAAAACCCTAACTTTACCGTCTTTCCCATGAAAGACTTTCATACCCTCAAAGGCTTCCTGACCGTAATGCAAACAGGTAGCAGCAATGTGAATGGAAATGTACTCTGAAGAGGAAATTTCCAATTCCCCCCATTTTCCATCCCTGTAATAACAACGTACATTGTAGTCTGTCTTGAAATATCCGAACGGCAGACTTCCCCAATCAATATTTTCCATAAAATCAGTATTTAATGGTTTTCTGTCTTCCAAAGTTCGTCCCGGCTAAAATAATAATTATATCCTAAATCCTAAATAGAAATTGCTCTAAATAGAATATTAACACGAAAAATACACCAGACCCCCGGCCCCTCTTTGATCACAACGCCTCACCCCCGGGTCCACTTTAATCACAACACCTCACCCCCGGCCCCTCTCCGATCATACCACCTCACCCCCGGCCCCTCTCCGGTCATACCACCCCACCCCCGGCCCCCCCCCCCAACGACAG
>Ga0180009_10002162_pt1 | contig 23280 bp, 25 predicted proteins | sample OS_PC_MetaG_FD_123537 | JGI IMG/M metagenome (GOLD analysis project Ga0180009, IMG submission 123537) | Groundwater microbial communities from the Aspo Hard Rock Laboratory (HRL) deep subsurface site, Sweden - OS_PC_MetaG | ecosystem: Environmental > Aquatic > Deep subsurface > Groundwater...
CGTGTCAGGCTTGGAACAACCTTATCGATCAACCCGAAACCATCAGGTCCATCGGCATGCGAAAATGGGCCCACGTCGGTCAACTCATGTAGCCGTTGGTATCATGTAGCCGTTGGTATGACCGAGCAGGCCAAGGCCTTCCGACCCAATCGGAACACCTGCTTCATCCCGTTGCCGGTTGCGCCGCCTGAGTGCTCGTCTATTCCGCCGCCACGGCCATCTCGTGCGCCGCCAGATAGCGTTCGGCCTCGAGGGCGGCCATGCAGCCCATGCCGGCGGCGGTGACGGCTTGGCGGTAGATGTCGTCGGTGACATCACCGGCGGCGAAGACGCCCGGAATGTCGGTGGCGGTCGAATCGGGCGCGGTGACGAGATAACCGCCCTGTTTCATTTTGAGCTTGCCCGCGAACAGCGACGTCGAGGGGGCATGGCCGATGGCGACGAAGAAGCCGTCGGCGGCGATGTCGCGGGTGGTGCCGTCCACCGTCGATCGGACCGTGACATGGGTGACGCCGGGCGGCGTTTGGGTGCCCTTGACCTCGACGACCTCATGGTTCCACACCAGTTCGACCTTGGGATTTTTGAACAGGCGCTCCTGCAGGATCCTTTCGGCGCGGAAGCTGTCGCGGCGATGCACCACCGTGACCTTGGAAGCGAAATTGGTGAGGAACAGCGCTTCCTCGACGGCGGAATTGCCGCCGCCCACGACAACGACCTCGCGGCCGCGATAGAAAAAGCCGTCGCAGGTGGCGCAGGCGGAAACGCCGTGGCCCTGGAATTTCTTCTCCGAGGGCAGGCCGAGCCATTTGGCCTGGGCGCCGGTGGCGATGATGACGGCATCGGCGGTGTAGATCGTGCCGCTGTCGCTGGTGAGGCGGAACGGGCGCGTGTCGAAATCGACCGCGGTGATGGTGTCGTCGACCATTCTGGTGCCGACATGCTCGGCCTGTGCCTTCATCTGCTCCATGAGCCATGGCCCCTGGATCGGTTCGGCGAAGCCGGGATAATTCTCGACATCACTGGTGATGGTCAGCTGGCCGCCGGGCTGGAGGCCGGAAACGAGCATGGGTTCGAGCATGGCGCGGGCGGCATAGATCGCGGCGGTATAGCCGGCCGGCCCTGAGCCGATGATGATGACTTTGGCATGCATGATGCGATGTCCCTGGGGAGTTTCGGTGTTTGGGGACAAGATAAGGGTTTGGGCGCCGGACGCAAGACCATCGGTGATTTACGATGAAAGAAAGCGCTAGATCGTGCGAAATGAGAGGCTCTTGGCCCGCACGGCGTTTTCTTCTGGAGAGTTGATGTCAGCCGAGAGTTGCCTTTCCTCGTCTGCGAGGCCTCTTTCGAGATCGACGGATTCTGGCAATTAGCAAAACCAGAATTGCACAAATAAAAGTAATAGAAAATACAAGAACCCCCATTCGATCTGGATTTATTGACATCTGGCTGCTGTCGCGCACGAATCCAAAACTGTCAACGGTTACGCTAAGCAAAGCGAAGCCTGCGAGAAAAAGCGCTACAACATTTAAAAATGTTTCTCGTTTTGCTACATTATCGGCTGCTTCCGCCATCTGCACATTCAATAGTATTTCTGCATCTTTGTTAATTTGCTCTCTTATCTTTCCAAGTTGTGCGCATTGCTCATACCTAGAGAAGTAGGCTTGGTCCTCTTCTGTCTGAGTCACCAATGCGAAGTTAGTTAAACGTACCACTGCAAGAGCGAGTGTTCTTAACCGATTTAGGTCCATATGATCGCGCACATCCGTTCCTTCTCCGACGAAGCTCGCAACTTGCTTAAGCGTTTCATGAAGAAATAGCCTTTGAAACGAATGACACACGCCGTGAAAGGTTAGTGCAATCTGAATGCACACAAGCATTCGTAGGATTTGTTCTTTAGGACTATCATCAGTGTTATCGAAAGTCTTAGGCTCTATCACGCATGTTGTCCAGTTGAAGTAGAGAACGCCATGATATTCAAAGCAAATTGGAACGCTCTCCGGTTCTTTGCTACCCTGTATTGTTGGTTGCAGAAGATGTCGAATTTGGCTAACGTCATCACGCGTATCAACACACATTGCTACATGAGTGAAGCTCGAAAATAATCTTGACTCGACGTATCCTTTTTCGTCGGTCTCGAAATGCGGATCGGATCTCTTTGATAGATTTTGTATTGTCGTGTTTTTAAGTTTCCACTTGCGCCGTCCTGAAGAGGAGCTGCCATGAACTCGGAAAACAGCGTCATGTGACGTTTTTCTGGCGGCATCAAGCAATGCATTCGACACTTCGGGCCGATATGCGCCAAACTCAAAGCATTTCGCAAAACCTAGCACAACATCGTTGGCGAGGCCGCTGGCGAAATCAAGTCGGATGAAAACTGTACCTAGCGCGTAAATCGTCAGCAAGCAGCCATTGATTGGATGCGACTTGATCAAATCTCGCAGTCTGGCTTTAAAGTGCAAGAAAGCTTGATTATTTTCCGACCCTACTCCATGTTCCTTGTTATATCCTAGTTCTGCTTCAGGATGATCAGTATGAGCAGAAGCACTGTTTCGCCAAATTTGGATAATATCCGGATACTTGTCATGTACTGCGCATTTTAGTCCTAACCCTAGCGGATTTCGAAGACCCACCTTCAGTATGTCATCGGAATTAGCAGCTTCATTCAGGTTAAAGACTTCGTCGCCTAGTCCATACGAAGTGCCAACATCGAAATACGATTGAAGGGAATATTCCACTGCCATCATCCAAATTTAATATGTGAGCGCTCAGACTATCGTAGTAACTTTGGTTTCGCTAGCCTGAAGCTAGTAGACGATGTGAAACTAACGTAACTGAATTACGAAGCATCAGCCGCGCCTACTCAATCAGGCGCGAGTGCTAGAGGATATGCGTGTGCCGCCCGGCAATCGGCTCGAAGCCCTCAAGGGCGGGCGCAAGGGGCAGCACAGCATAAGGATCAATGATCAGTGGCGTATCTGTTTCATCTGGCAGGACGGAGGACCGAGCGATGTCGAAATCGTCGACTACCATGACTGAGCTTTTGCCCAACCCGCATCCTGGCGAAATCCTGCTGGAGGAATTCCTCAAGCCGATGGGCCTCAGCCAGAACGCCGTCGCTCGCGCCGTGCATGTGCCGCCGCGCCGCATCAATGAAATCGTGCTCGGCAAGCGGGCGATGACCGCCGACACCGACCTACGTCTCGCGCGCTATTTCGGCATCTCCGAGGGCTTCTTTCTTGGGCTGCAGGCGGATTTTGACCTGATGAAGCGGCGCCAGAAAATCGCGGGCGATTTGAGCGTAATCGAGCCACGGGCGGCATAGAGAGCCCAACCCGATGCCCTCATCGTTGATGGGCTCATCCTTCGACAGGCTCAGGATGAGGGCCTTGGCAATGACGGGTTGCGTGCCCCTGAAGCAGGCCGGAAGACCTCAGACGTATTTGACCGCCAGAATCTCGTAGCCCTGCGGTCCGCTCGGGGCGGCGACCTCGATCGAATCGCCGGCCTCCTTGCCGATCATGGCGCGGGCGATGGGCGAGGAAATGGAGATGCGGCCGGCGCTGGCGTCGGCTTCGGGATCGCCGACGATCTGCCAAGTCTTTTTCTCGTCGGTGTCCTCGTTGACCAGGGTCACGGTGGCGCCGAACTTGACGGTCGAGCCATTGAGCTTGGAGATGTCGATGATGTCGGCACGTGCCAGAAGCGACTCGAGCTCCATGATGCGGCCCTCGTTGTGGCCCTGCTGCTCCTTGGCGGCATGGTATTCGGCATTCTCCGAAAGGTCGCCATGGCCGCGCGCCTCGGCGATCGCGGCGATGATGCGCGGTCGCTCCTCGGAGGTGCGGCGCTTCAGTTCCTCGCTGAGGGCGGCATAGCCGCCAGCGGTCATCGGGACCTTTTCCATGCCTATTTGCTCCCGTTCGTGAAACATTATAGCCGCGCGCCGCCGAACCATCATTCGACCCGGAACGAGCACAGCATTTGGGAAAACGACGCTCCAAATTCGCATCGGCGCGGTTGGGCGTCAAGACGCCGCAGCCAATGACTTCGGTCCGTAGGGGACAAAAATCAAGGGGTGGCGACGGCGGCCCAGGCGGCATCGGCGAAATGCGCGTCGTCGGACGGGTCGGTCGCGGCGAATCCGGCACCGGCGGCATAGTCTTGGGCGGGTCCGAGCATGAGGGCGCGGGCGACGGCATGGGGCAGGGGGCGCACATGGCCGTTGCGGACCCAGAAAGCGTAGAGCGCGGCGGCGGCGCGCTCGCCCTCGGCCAGTCGTTCGGCGCTGTCGGCGAGCTCGGGCCGGACGCGGGCGAGCACGCGCAACTCGGCGATGAAACGGAATTGCCCGGGTTCGAAACGGGCCCAGTGGAGAAGGCCGAATACCTGTCCGCGCACCCGGTCGCGCGGGGCGTCGGAGGGTGTCAGGCGGACGATGGCGTCGCCCCAGGAGGCGAGCGATTCCTCGAGCAGTTCGCGCGCCAGCGCGCCCTTGCCGGCATAGAAGTGGTAGATCGATCCGGTGGTGGCGCCGGAGCGCTTGCGGATGTCCGCCATGGTGGTGGCGGAGAAGCCATTTTCGAGGAAACAGTCGAGCGCGGCAAACTTTATGGCGATTTTCCGCGAGGCGGGACGCTTAATGTTCAGCATGAAGAAATTCCGAATCGATAACAAAGTTCATAATGTTAGCAAAAAAGCGGAACATTGTTCTAGTGCGTTTGCATTTTGTTAGCCATGTTGGCGCAAGGGCCGGTTTGCGGCCGGGCAGAGTTCAACCTGCATGTCAAAAACAACACCGAACCGGACGGAGGAAGCGCCCGGCGCGGACCCGTCCGGCGGCGATGAAGTACTCGTCGGATGCGGCGGACCCAACGGGCGATGCGTCGCCGGAGGTCATGAAGAAATACTTCACCCACTGCCTTACCATAAGCGGCGACCCGGGGGTGCGCCGGCTCCTGGCCGCGCTGACCGGCAACGGCGTGGTCGGGGACTTGCCGCCGCAACGCGTCGGGCGCCGCGCGCAGTCCGCAATGCTTTCGGCAGGTGGGCGAATGCGGCGCTTCGACCCTTGATCATGCATCCGCCGTCGCAACGTCTTGCGGGGCCGTCCGCGACTCGGGGGGCGCCCTCGCCTACATCCTCTCGCCCGGCAATCGGCTCGCCTGTTTCACCCAGTCGGTGAACTGCGCCTCGTCGATGTCCTCGCCCTCGTGGACGTGGCAATAGCGCACGCGCTCGTACTTGGATTTCTCGGGCGGCGGCAGGTCGAGGGCGGCGCCGTCGAAGAATGTGACCTTCACGTACCGGTCAAAGCAGTGAAAGCTGAGGAACCAGACCGGATTCTTGACGCCGTAAAAGGGCGAATTCCATTTCACGGCTTTTTCGACGCCCGGCACTGTCCGCGTTACGATCTCGTCGATGCGGTGGCCGACGCCGCGCTTCCAGCCGGGCATGGCGGCGATATAGGCCTGAACCGGCGCGTCGCCGTCGCCCTTGGCAATCTGCGGATTGCCGCCTGAAAGCAGAACCGGTTCGCTTTTTTTGTCCGCCATGGGCTCAGTTTGCTCCGGCATCGCGGCGGCGGGCAAGATAGGGCAGGGTGAACATGTAGAGCCCGGTCGCCAGCATCAGGAACAATGGTGGCAGAGGCGCGTAGACGATCCAGGCCGGCGGTGTACCGAAGGCCATCGCGGCGAAGTTGGCGACAACGGTCGCGGTGAAGAGGATCGACAGCCAGCGGTGGGTCTGACGGACGAGTGCGTTGAAGCGCATGCAAAACTCCGAAAATTGCTTTGGGGTGCGGGTCAGGCGATGGCGGCGAGAACGTCGCCGAGCTTGTCGAGCATCTGTTTCCAGCCGGCATGGGCGCCGCCATAGGCCTGTTTCTGCTCGGGGCGGAAGCCGGACTGCTCGACGCGCAGATGCGTACCCGAGGCGGTCGGCGTCAGTGTGAAGGTGACAACGCTCTTGAGGGCATAGGCCGGGTCGTCATTGGCGAAGTCCCAGGTATAGGCGAGGGTCTGGTTGGACTCGATTTCGAGCACTTCGCAGTCGAGCACGCCGCCCCATGCGCCCGTGAGATTGAACCGGTGTCCAACCTCCGGGACGAAATCATTTTGCATCAGCCATTCGGCCATGAGATGCGGTTCGGTAAGGGCGCGCCAGACCCGCTCGCGCGGAAAGGGCAGGTCGCGTTCGATGGTGACGGTACGCGTTTCGCTCATTGGTCCATCCTTTTGAGCAGGTCTTCGAGGGCGTCGAGCCGGCCATGCCAGAACGCGCTCATTCTGATTGTCCAGTCTGCGAGCGGCGCCAGGGCGGCCGGCTCGGCGCGATAATGGGTCTGGCGGCCGTGATGGCGGCCGGAAACGAGCCCGGCCTTTTTGAGCAGGGCGAGGTGCTTTGAAACCACCGGCTGCGACACGCCGGCCCGCGCCGTCAGATCGGCGACGTTGATCTCGCCCTCGCGGCACAGCCGCTCGAACAGCGCCCGCCGCGTCGGGTCGGCAAGGGACTTGAAGATGAGATCGTGAGGGTCCGGCACTTCATTCATACCCGATTGGCTATGAGATTATCCATAGCCGAATGTGTATGGGTTGGTCAAGAGGAGGGAGCGGACCGGTATTCTGCCTCCGCTCCGCAGTGAGCTCGGCGCTTCGCCAAACAAAAGACGCAGCGGTGGGGGCCGCTGCGTCTCGTGCTCGTCACGCCCTTGGGCGCGTGTTCTGATCAGGAATTTATCGTAAGCTGGTCGGCAGCGAACTTGCCGGTGCGCTTGTCGGTCACCAGATCGTAGGTGACCTTCTGACCCTCGTCGAGGGCCGTCAAACCGGAGCGCTGCACCGCGGAAATATGGACGAAGACGTCTTTTCCGCCGTCATCGGGCTGGATGAATCCATAGCCCTTCTGACCGTTGAACCACTTTACGGTGCCGGTTGCCATATCGGGGAATACCTTTCAAGTCGTCAGTTCAATGGCCGTTTCGCTGCTGGTAGCGGCCCGGCCGGTCGCTCGAAATCTTTGGATTTTAGAGGGCTTCGGCCAGCGAACTCGCTCGCTTGGCGTGGTCCTTTAGTGCCGCCAATTCGAGACTGAAATGTAACGCCAAACCGGTGCCGCGACAATACGTTGCATTGCCGAAGCGAGGCCGCGCGCCGGCAAGGCGCGACGCGCCGGCAACGCCGCTTCCGGCGCCCGAAATTTCGCTTGCTCTCGGCACGCGTTGGGCGCATGAGCGCTGCGCCGGCCCGAGCCGGCCTTTCCTTTCGGTCCGGATTGAACACCATCATCGTTTCCAGCAGCGATCCCATCGCGGATCGGCGTATTTCCTATGCCCAGATGCTGGCCGAGGCCGGCGATTTCGCCGCCGCGGCGGACCTTATGGCGCAGGCGCTCGAACGCGTGCCCGATTTCCTGCCGGGCCTCGAACTCATGGGCCGCTTCGCCGAAAAGGCCGGGCTGTTGCCGCTCGCCTTCGCGACCTGGCGCCGAATGCTTGCCTGCGACGGCATCGACCGGTTCGGCGCCGAACTGAAGCTTGCCGCGCATGGCGCGCTCGTGCGGCCGGCCGTGCCGGCGCTCGGCTATGTCGAGACGCTGTTCGACGCCTATGCCGCCGATTTCGACGCGGCGCTGGCGCAGCGCCTCGACTATCGCGTGCCGCAACTGATCGAGGACATGCTGATTGCGCTCTCCCCGACAGACCCGGCGGCGGGCGTGCGGTTCGCGCGGGCGCTCGACCTCGGCTGCGGCACCGGGCTGATGGGCGAGCGGCTCAGGCGCCAGTGTTCGTTCCTCGAAGGCGTCGACCTGTCCGAGGCGATGATCGGCGCGGCGCTGGCAAAACGCATCTACGACCGGGCCGAACACGGCGAGCTCATTGCCTGGCTGGCCGCCCGCTCGGACAGAGCGGACCTCGTCACGGCGGCGGATGTGTTCGCCTATCTCGGCGATCTCGCCGCGGTGTTCGCTTCGGCGGCGCGGGTTTTGGCGCCGGGCGGGCTGTTCCTGTTCTCGGTCGAGGCCCATGACGGCGAGAGCCATTGCGTCCTGAGGCCGTCCCTGCGTTATGCCCATTCCGAACCCGGGTTGCGCTCGGGGCTGGCGGCGGCGGGTTTCGACCTGCTCCGGCTCGACCGCGCCGATCTGCGCATGGATCGCGGCGCGCCGATCGCCGGGTTCGTGGTCGGGGCACGCCGGCGGGACACGCGCACGATCGACGAACTGGCGCGCTGGCCGGAAGTCCTGCCGGGAGCCGGGCCGAAGCCGCGATAGGCTGGCGCCTCCCGGCTTGCGCGCCGTCGGAATCGGCGATTTAACAAGGGCCTCGAACGCACCCCTTTCGGCAACCCCCAGCAGTCCCGGAGTCCTCCCATGTCCGCCATCCGTCACGATTTCCGTTCCGACACGGTCACAAGACCGAGCGCGGCGATGCGCGCCGCCATGGCGGCGGCCGAAGTGGGCGACGACGTCTATGGCGACGACCCGACGATCAGGCGGCTGGAGGCGGTGCTCAGCGAACGGGTCGGGTGCGCGGCCGGGCTCTACGTGCCCTCGGGCACCCAGTCCAATCTCATCGCGCTGATGACGCATTGCGGGCGCGGCGACGAATACATCGCCGGCCAGCAGGCGCATTGCTATGTCAACGAGGCGGGCGGGGCGGCGGTGCTCGCCTCGATCCAGCCGCAACCGATCGCCAACCAGAAGGATGGCACCATCGCCCTCGGCGACATCGAAGCGGCGATCAAGCCGGACGACATGCATTTCGCCAGGACGAGATTGCTGGCGCTGGAAAATACCATTGGCGGCAAGCCGATCAGCCTCGACTACACGAAAGACGCGACGGCGCTGGCCCATGACCGGGGCCTGGCCACCCATCTCGACGGCGCCCGCATCTTCAATGCCGCCATCGCGCTCGGGGTCGAGGCCGCCGAGGTCGCAAGGGGCTTCGATACCGTATCGGTCTGCCTTTCCAAGGGGCTCGGCGCGCCGGTCGGTTCGGTCCTGTGCGGACCGAAGGATTTCATCGAACGGGCGGTGCGCAACCGCAAGATTCTCGGCGGCGGCATGCGCCAAGCCGGCATCATCGCGGCGGCAGGGCTTTTTGCCCTCGAGCATAATGTCGACAGGCTGGCCGAAGACCACGCCCTTGCCGATGAGCTGGCGGCGGGGCTGTCGCAATTTCCGGCGCTCGCGGTTCAGCCGGCGGCGACCAACATGGTCTTTGTAGAGGTCAGCGGCGCCGACGAGGAGGCCTTCACGGCCTTTCTCGCCGACAGGGGCATCGCCATGCATTCGCGCTACGGCCGGCAGCGCTGGGTGACCCATCTCGATGTCGGGGCGGCGGATGTCGCGGCTGCCCTCGCGGCCGTGGCGGCATTCTTCGCGTGAGGGCCGGGCAATGAGCGCTTTCAACGACGCGGATGCGGTGGCCAACTATGTCGACGGGCCGCCGCGCCTCGTACCGGGCTACGCGGCGCTGCAGCGCATGACCCAGCTGCTCGCCGCCGAACGGGCGCCGGCGGATGCCAGGGTGCTGGTGCTCGGGGCCGGCGGTGGGCTCGAACTCAAGGTCTTCGCCGAAGCCGAACCGGGCTGGCGTTTCGTCGGCGTCGATCCGTCGGCGAAAATGCTCGGCCTCGCCCGCGACGTGCTTGGGCCGCTGGCCGAGCGGGCAGACCTTGTCGAAGGGCTGATCGGCACGGCGCCCGAAGGCCCGTTCGACGCGGCGACGGCGCTTCTGACGCTGCATTTCCTCAGCATCGAGGAACGGGCGCGCACGCTCGCCGAGATGCGTCGGCGGCTGAAGCCCGGCGCGCCGCTCGTCGTCGCGCATTTCTCCATGCCGAACCAGCCCGAGGCGCGGGACCGCTGGTTCGGGCGCTACGCGGCCTTCGCCAGGAGTTCGGGCGTGCCGGCCGAACAGGCCGACAAGGCACGGGTGGCCATCGGCGCGCAACTGCCGATCCTGTCGCCCGAACAGGACGAGCAGATGCTGCGCGACGCCGGCTTTTCCGGGGTCGAACTGTTCTATGCGGCCTTCACATTCCGGGGCTGGGTGGGCTACGCCTGAGGGTCCCGCAGGCGGCAAGGAGGCTGACATGGCCCTCGGCAAGGCAAATCCCAAGGTCGACGCCTATCTCGAACGGCAGGACCGATGGCGGGCGGAAATGACGGCGATGCGCGAGATCGCGCGCCAGAGCGGACTCGTCGAGGACTTCAAATGGGGCCATCCCTGCTACACGCTCGATGGCCGCAACGTCGTCCTCATCCACGGCTTCAAGGACTATTGCGCCTTCCTCTTCATGAAAGGGGCGCTGATGGCGGATCCCTCCGGAATTCTCGTCCAGCAGACCGAGAACGTGCAGGCGGCCCGGCATGTGCGGTTCAAGAGCCTCGCCGAGGTTGAGGCGGCGGCATCCGTGCTTGCGGCCTATATCGAGGCTGCCATCGCGGTCGAAAGATCGGGCAAGCCGATGCCGAAGAAGGCGACGGAAGACTTCGCCGTGCCTGAGGAACTGACGGCGCGGTTCGAGACCGATCCGGCCTACGGGGAAGCCTTCGCAGCGCTGACGCCGGGGCGCCAGCGGGCCTATCTTTTGCACTTTGCCGGAGCCAGGCAGGCGAAAACCCGCGCGGCGCGGATCGACAAGCATCGCGAGCGGATTTTGGAGGGGCTGGGACTGACGGATTGAGGGCAGCTTGACGCCGCAATTCGGCTTGTCGCTGGCTTACCTCTCCCTTGGGGGAGAGGTCGACGCCCACGGGTTGCGCAGCGCCCGAGGACAGGCTTCGCGGCGGGTGAGGGGGCCTTGCTGCAAACGCTGAGCAAAGGCCCCCTCACCCGGACCTCCGCTGCGCTCCGGCTCGACCTCTCCCCCAAAGGGAGAGGTAAAACTGGCATCTGCAAAAACGAAAGTACCAGGTCCTCAGCCCGTCTCCACCACCCAATAGGTCCCCGTGCGCGGATCGCGGTCGAGAATGCCGGCCTCGCACAATTCGCGGCGCAACAGGGCCCAGTCCTCGAAACTGTGCCTGGCGCGCAGCATGTCGTTGACTTCGGCCTCGGCATAGATCCGGCCGGGCTCGAATGGGCGGGCGAGGTGGGCGGGCACCAGTTGCCGCTCGGCCTGTTTCTTCGGCCAGCGGGTGACGATACCGTTTTCATCGATCAGGTCGCGCGGACTGCCGGGCATGCGGCCCTCACCTGAAATACTCCTGCAGCGCCTTGACCTGCAAATTGTCGGCCTGCCAGGCCAGAATCCCCTCGATGGCGGCGATGGCGCCGGGAATGGTCGTGTAATAGGGTATGCGGCCCAAAAGGGCGGTGCGGCGAATGTCGCGGCTATCCGATACCGCCTTGGCGCCGTCGGTGGTGTTGATCACCAGTTGCACGCCGCCGTTCTTCATCTCGTCGACGATGTGCGGACGGCCCTCGAGCACCTTGTTGATCTTCTCGCAGGCGATGCCCTGTTCGTCGAGATAGCGCTTGGTGCCGCTGGTGGCGATGATGCGGAAGCCCGCTTCGACGAGCTGGCGGATCGAGGGAGCGATCCATTCCTTGTCCTCGTCCCTGACCGAAACGAAGACCGTGCCGTCCTTGGGCACCTTGTTGCCGACCCCGAGCTGGGATTTGGCGTAGGCAATGGCGAAATCGGTGTCGAGGCCGATGACCTCGCCGGTCGACTTCATCTCCGGACCGAGCAGGGTGTCGACGCCGGGGAAGCGGGCGAAGGGGAAGACCGCCTCCTTGATGGCGATGTGCCTGAGCTTCTTTTCCTTGAGATCGAAGCTTGCGAGCGTCTCGCCGGCCATGATGCGGGCGGCGATCTTGGCCACCGGCTCGCCGATGACCTTGGCGACGAAGGGCACGGTGCGCGAAGCGCGCGGATTGACCTCGAGGATGTAGAGGATGCCATCCTTCAGGGCATATTGCACGTTCATCAGCCCGACGACATCGAGGGCGAGGGCGAGCTCGCGCGACTGGCGCTTCAACTCGTCGAGAATCTCGGGCGAAAGCGTGCGCGACGGCAGCGAGCAGGCGCTGTCGCCGGAATGGATGCCGGCTTCCTCGATATGCTCCATGATGCCGCAAACGAAAACGTCCTTGCCGTCCGAGAGGCAGTCGACGTCGATCTCGATGGCGTCGGTCAAATAGCCGTCGAACAGGAGCGGATTGTCGGCGAGGACGAAATTGATCTGGCCGGTCTTGTCGTTCGGGTATTTGTGCCGGACCTCGGGAGGAACAAGGCCGGTCAGCGTTCCCTGCACATAGTCCTCGAACTGCTCGGCCGAATAGACGATGGCCATGGCGCGGCCGCCGAGCACATAGGACGGACGGATGACCAGCGGGAAGCCGAGCCGGTCGGCGACGACGCGGGACTGTTCGAGCGAGTAGGCGATGCCGTTCTTGGGCTGGGTCAGGTTGAGCTGTTTGATCAGCTTCATGAAGCGGTCGCGGTCCTCGGCGAGGTCGAGCATGTCGGGCTTTGTGCCGAGGATGGGCACGTCGGCCGCCGCGACGGCGTCGGCGAGGTTGAGCGGGGTCTGGCCGCCGAACTGGACGATGACACCCTTCAACGTGCCGGCCTGCTTTTCGGTCTCGAGGATCTCGATGACGTCCTCTTCGGTCAAAGGCTCGAAATAGAGCCGGTCCGAGGTGTCGTAGTCGGTCGAGACCGTTTCGGGATTGCAGTTGACCATGATGGTCTCGTAGCCGGCATCGGAAAGCGCGAAGGCGGCATGGCAGCAGCAATAGTCGAACTCGATGCCCTGGCCGATGCGGTTGGGGCCGCCGCCGAGAATGACGATCTTGTCGCGCCCGGAGGGCCGCGCCTCGTCCTCGACCGTGCCGGCGAAGGGCATCTCATAGGTCGAGTACATATAGGCGGTCGGGGCGGCGAATTCGGCGGCGCAGGTGTCGATGCGCTTGTAGACCGGCCTGACGCCGAGCTTTGTTCGAGCGTGGCGGACCTCGTCGGCCGAACGGCCGGTCAGTTCGCCGAGGCGCTTGTCGGAAAAGCCCATGGACTTGAGCATGCGAAAGGTTTCCGCCGTGCCGGGCAGGCCGTTCTCGCGGATCTGGGTTTCGGTGTCGACGATGGCGCGGATCTGTTCGAGGAACCAGAGGTCGATGCGGCAGGCCTGGTGGATGGCCTCGTTGGTCCAGCCGAGGCGCATGGCCTCGGCAACATAGAGCAGCCGGTTGGCGGTCGGCGTGCCGAGGGCGGCGCGCACGGCGTTCTTGTCGTCGCCCTCGCCGATGCCGGGAATGCCGATCTCGTTCAATCCGGTCAGGCCGGTTTCGAGCGATCTCAGGGCCTTCTGCAGGCTTTCGGGGAAGGTGCGGCCGATGGCCATGGCCTCGCCGACCGATTTCATCGAGGTGGTCAACCGGTCGTCGGCGCCGGGAAACTTCTCGAAGGCGAAGCGCGGCACCTTGGTGACGATGTAGTCGATCGTCGGCTCGAAGCTCGCCGGGGTGGCGCCGCCGGTGATGTCGTTGTCGAGTTCGTCGAGCGTGTAGCCGACGGCGAGCCTTGCGGCGACCTTGGCGATGGGGAAGCCGGTGGCCTTGGAGGCGAGCGCGGAGGAGCGCGAGACGCGCGGGTTCATTTCGATGACCACCAGGCGCCCGTCGCGCGGGTTGACGGCGAATTGCACGTTGGAGCCGCCGGTCTCGACCCCGATCTCGCGCAACACCGCGATCGAGGCGTCGCGCATCATCTGGTATTCCTTGTCCGTCAGGGTCAGCGCCGGGGCGACGGTTATGGAATCGCCGGTATGGACGCCCATCGGGTCGAGGTTCTCGATCGAGCAGACGATGATGCAGTTGTCCTTTTTGTCGCGGACCACCTCCATCTCGAATTCCTTCCAGCCGAGGACGGATTCCTCGACCAGGACCTCATTGGTCGGCGATGCGTCGATGCCGGTCTCGATGATGTCGAGATATTCCTCGCGGTTATAGGCGATGCCGCCGCCGGTGCCCCCGAGGGTGAAGCTCGGGCGGATGATGGCCGGCAGGCCGATCGCCTCAAGCGCCTGCAGCGCCTCGATCATGTTGTGGGCAAGGCGCGATTTCGGGGTGGCAAGGCCGATCCTCTGCATGGCCTCGCGGAAGAGCTCGCGGTCCTCGGCCTTGTCGATGGCCTCGGCGGTGGCGCCGATCATCTCGACGCCGTATTTTTCCAGAACGCCCATTTTCCTCAAGGACAGCGCGCAGTTGAGCGCCGTCTGGCCGCCCATGGTCGGCAGCAGAGCGTCCGGGCGCTCCTTCTCGATGATCTTGGCCACGACCTCGGGGGTGATCGGCTCGAGATAGGTGGCGTCGGCCATTTCCGGGTCGGTCATGATCGTCGCCGGATTGGAATTGACTAGGATGATGCGGTAGCCCTCGTCGCGCAGCGCCTTGCAGGCCTGTGTCCCCGAATAGTCGAATTCGCAGGCCTGGCCGATGACGATCGGGCCGGCTCCGATGATGAGGATCGATTTGATATCGGTGCGTTTGGGCATGATTGGCGGCTCGTAGCGGATGCGGCCATTGTCGGGCCGGCGGGGGTGCCGGGCCTTTGGCGGCGCGAGTCTGATGGCTAGGTGGGCGTTATAGGGGCGCGCCCGAATGAAGGGAAGGGGAGATCGTCACGCAATTGACAATGCCGGCGCGGCGCGTTCTGCTTGTTGCGCCGGCAGTCCGGTCCGGCCTTCCAAGTTCGTCACCAACGCAACAGCGAGAGGCTCACCATGACCAGCGCGCAACCGATCATCGCGCTCAACGACGGCACCACCGTTCCTCAACTCGGGTTCGGGGTCTGGGAGATCGGCGACGACGCTACCGTGTCGGTGCTGAAGGCGGCTTTCGCCGCCGGGTTCCGGCATATCGATTGCGCCCAGGCCTATGGCAACGAGCGCGGCGTCGGCCGTGCCGTGCGCGCGAGCGACCTCATCCGCACCGACCTGTTCGTCACCACCAAGATGCGCACCAGCCATTTTGCGCACGACAAGGCGCTCAAATCGGTCGAGGACAGTCTTGAGCGCATGGGGCTCGACTATGTCGACCTGTTCCTCTTGCACTGGCCGGTACCGAGCCATGACGGCCTGTTCGTCGCCGCCTGGAAGGCGCTGATCGAGATGCGGGAAGCCGGTCGGATCAGATCGATCGGGGTGTCGAACTTTCTGCCCGAGCATCTCGACCGGCTGATCGGCGAGACCGGAATCCCTCCGGCGGTCAACCAGCTCGAACTGCATCCGCGTTTCCAGCAGCGCGACGTGCGCGCCGTCCACGACAAGCTCGGCATCGCCATAGCGTGCTATTCCCCGCTCGGACGCGGCGCGCTCCTTGACGAACCGGCGGTGGCAAAAATCGCCAAAGCGCATGCAAAGAGCCCGGCGCAGGCGATCATCCGCTGGCATCTGCAACAGGGGCTGATCGTTCTGCCCAAGACCGCGACGCTGTCGCGCATCGCCGAGAACTTCGATGTGTTCGATTTCGATCTGAGCGAGGCGGAGATGGCGGCGATCGGCGCGCTCGACCGGCCGGACGGTAGGATCCTTCCCGACCCGCGCCACATGAACAACCTGTTCTGAGCCAGCATAAATAAAATCTCGGGCGGGGGCAGCGCGACCTTGAAGCGGCAGGCGGCGCGCGCCACATAGCAGCACCTGCTATCGACAGGTCCGCCCGCGGCGCTCGCCGCACAGTCCTTTTTGGGTGCCCAAATCATCGTCGAACTCGCCATGCTCGCTGCTGGTCTCGGCTTCCTCTACTTCGGCGGCGAGGCGCTGGTCGCTGGCGCGGTTTCCATCGCCAACAGGCTGCGCCTGCCGGCCTTCCTCATCGGGCTGACCGTCGTCGGCTTTGGCACCTCGATGCCGGAGCTGGTGGTCTCGTTCGACGCCGCCATGATCGGCGCCTTCGAAATTTCCCTCGGCAATATCATCGGCTCGAACACCGCCAACATCCTGCTGATCCTTGGACTGGCCGCGGTGATTTCGCCGATTTCGCTGGCGGGGGAACGGTTGTTTCGCGACCTTGCCGTGATGCTGGCGGCGGCTTTGGCGCTGGCGGCGCTGGCATTCGCTGGCGAAATCGGCCGCTGGGCCGGGGCCGGCCTTTTGGGCATGCTGCTGTTCTATCTCGTCTGGGTCGCCGTAGCGGACCGCAACAGGGGCGCCGGAGACGACGAGCCGCGAGCCATCATGCCGCTGTGGAAGGAGGTCGGCGCCATTGTCGTGGGCCTGATTCTGCTGATCTCCGGCGGCGACATGCTCGTTTCCGCCGCGACCGGTATCGCCCGCAACCTCGGCATTCCGGAAGCGGTCATCGGACTGACCATCGTTGCGGTGGGCACAAGCCTGCCGGAGCTGGCCACCTCGGTCGTGGCGGCGATACGCAAGCAGTCCGCCATCGCCGTCGGCAACATCGTCGGCTCGAACATCTTCAACATCGCCGGCATTCTCGGCGTAACCGCCATATTCGTGCCCCTGCCGATTTCGGCGGGCTTTGCGACCCTCGACATTCCCGTGATGATCGGAGTTTCGGCGGCCATGTCCGTGCTCGTATTCCTGAGCAAGGGCATTTCCCGGCTCGCCGGCCTGTTCTTTCTCGCCGCCTATGCCGCCTACGTGTCGCTGATGGTGTGAAGCCGGTCTGCAGCCCGCTGGAGCATGTTCAGCAAAAGCGGATACCGGTTTTGCGGTTCGAACATGCGACCACTCAAAAACATAGGTCATGCGTTTTGATTCCATCAAAACGTGACACGACCTATCGGGATCGGGGCATGTCGGCCCGCCACAAAACCACCCGCAAGCCGCCATGCAGGACCGGCGAGCCGGCCGGCTCGAGTTTGAGGCCGGTGGCGCGCGCCAGGTCGGGGCTGGCGGTGACGATGCCGACCGTCCAGCCGGCGAATCCCGATCTCAGCCTTGCCCCGAGTGTGCGATAGAGCGACACGAGCGGCGCCCCGTTGCCGATGCGGGTGCCGTAGGGCGGGTTGACCACGACGATGCCGGGTTCGGTGTCGGGAGGGGTCAGCTCGGCGATGTCGCGGCAGTCGAATCGTGTGGCGGCGGAGACGCCGGCGCGTTCGGCGTTTTCCCCGGCCATGCGGATGGCGCCCGCATCGCGGTCCGAGCCGAAAAAGCGCGGCTCGCTCGCCGGCGTCCCGGTTGGCGCGCGGAGCGCCTCCCAGGCCCCGGGGTCGAACGAGGGCAGGAGTTCGAAGGCGAAGCTGCGGCCGCGGCCGGGCTTGCGGCCGGCGGCGATCTCGGCGGCTTCGATGACGAAGGTGCCGGCGCCGCACATCGGATCGACAAGCGGCTGGCCGCCGTCGAACCCGAGCTGGAAAAGGAAGAGGCTCGCCATGGTTTCGCGCATCGGCGCCCTGGCCACGGCTTCCTTGAAGCCGCGCTTGTGCAGCGAGGCGCCGGAGGTATCGAGGCTTAGGGTGACGAAATCGTCCTCGATGCGCACCATGATCCGCAGGTCGGCATTTTCGGCAATCGGCACGCCGACTTGCTCGGCAATGGCGCGGGCGACCCGCTCGGCGGCGGCGCCGGCGTGATAGATGCGCGAATGCCGGCAGGCGGCTTCGACCCTGACCGGCACATCGGGCCTCAGGAAATCCGTCCAGTCGAACTTGCGGGCGCGCTTGTCGAGTTGAGCCAGATGCATGGCCCTAAAGCCGCCGATGCGGGCCAGAACCCGCGTCGTGCCGCGCAATTCGAGATTGGCGCGCCAGACATCGGGCCAGGTGCCGGCAAAACCGACACCGCCAGTCACCGCACGGGCATCGGCGAAACCGGCATTCCGGGCTTCGGTTGCGAGCGCGGATTCAAGGCCGGGAGCGCAGACAAGGAAAATCTCGAAGGGTTCGGTCATGTCGCAGCGGCGGCGCGAACTGCGGCACGCCGTTTCCGCTCCTTGCAGGTTGGCCGTCCGGCGTTCCGGCAGGAAACCCGGAAGCGCGGCGGTCCCGACACCTAGACCAGTTCGCCGGCTAGCAAAAGCCTTGGCGGGCGCAGCCGGACATTCGAGCCGGACGAAACCCTTTTTCTGGCGCGGCAATCGTCAGGTCGGGCGAGCAAACAATGGCCAAGAAACCGGAACTTAATGAAGATGTAACCAGATATTAACCATAATGCATTGAATGCGCATGAAATTTTCGGCCATTTTTGCGTTAGGTCGTTGATTTCATGGATTTAACGCCGAATTAAGTCCGAAGTCCTACGTCTGATGGCGGGGGCGCGATATGTACAGCTTCAAAGACCTGATTGCTTTCTTCCGCATTCCGAGCGACAAGCCGGCGTTGAACGCCGCGCATTTGCAGGCGCTCTCCACGAAGATACCCTTGATGTATTCCTTCGTGATCATCAATATCATCGGTCTGGCCTATACGCATTTCCCCCATGCGCCGTGGTGGATGACCATCGCCGTGCCCGGCATTTTCGTTGCCATAAGCGGTGTACGTCTGGCGCGATATCTGAGCATGCGCGGACGCAAGATCGATGCGCATCAGGTCCGTCGGCGCCTGCAGACCACCTCACTACTGGCGCTGCTTTTATCGGCCGTGTTCGCCGTCTGGGCGCTGGCGCTGCTGCAATACGGAACACCCTATACCCAGGCGCATGTCATCTGTTTCGTCATCGTGACCGTTTTGGGCAATGCCGTCTGTCTGGTACATATCAGGGCGGCCTTCATGGCCATGCTGGTCGGCGTGGTGGTGCCCACCACGATCATCCTCATGCTCGGCGGCAATGTCGTTTTCATGGTCATGGCCGTGAACATTGTCGGCGTGTCGGTCGCCATCGCGCTGATGCTGGTCAAGACGCATGGCGATTTCGAGAAGCTGATCGAGTCGGGCGAGGACCTGGAAAAGGAACGCGCCGCCGCCCAGGAACTCAGCCGCGCCTATTTCGAACTGGCCAATATCGATGCCCTGACCGGCCTCAGGAACCGCCGCGGCTTTTTCAACATGCTCGAGGACACCCTGGCCGAAAACCCGGATTCCGGCCCGATTGCCATCGGCATTCTCGATCTCGACGGCTTCAAACCGGTCAATGACATCTACGGCCATCCCGCCGGCGACCGCGTGCTCAGGGAAGTCGGCAAGCGACTCGCGGCACTGGGCGCCGATATGGTTGCGGCACGGCTCGGCGGCGATGAATTCGGGCTGATCCTTTCCGGCTATCGCAACGAGGACGATCTGGTCGCGCGCGGGCAGATGATATGCGAACGCATGCGCGTTCCGTTCCGCATGGACGGCTACTCCGTCCAGATGTCCGGCTCGATCGGCCTCGTGGCACTGACGCCGGACGTGGTCGAGGCCGAGGAGCTGATCAAGCGCGCCGACCACGCGCTCTATCACGCCAAACAGACCGGCATTGGCAGCGCCGTCGTGTTCTCCGAGGCGCTGGCCGAGCGCATCCGCGAAAGCATGGGCGTCGAGCGCCATCTGCGCGATGCCAATCTCGAACAGGAAATGAGCCTGTTCTACCAGTTCGTCTACGATGCTCAGAACGACAGGATGATCGGCGCGGAAGCCCTGGCGCGCTGGGACAGCCCCATTCTCGGACCGGTGCCGCCGTCGACCTTCATCCGTGCCGCCGAACGTTGTGGCGTCATCGGCCAGCTCACCGAGATCCTGTTCAGGAAGATGCTGGCCGAATTCGGCGACTGGCCGAGCAATATCTTCGTTTCGTTCAATCTGTCGGCGCACGATATCTGCGCCCCCGAGCGCATCCTCAAGCTGATCAGCATTGCCGACCGCAAGGGCATCGATCCGCGGCGCCTGACCTTCGAGATCACCGAAACGGCGGTGATGCACGATTTCGAGCGCGCCCAGGAATCGCTGAGACTGCTCAAGCATTTCGGCGCCAAGATCGCGCTCGACGATTTCGGCACCGGCCATTCGAGCCTTTCCTACGTGCACACGCTGCCGCTCGACCGCGTCAAGGTCGACCGCAGCTTCATCTCCGAGATCGAGACGAGCGCGGTGACGCGCGCCGTTGTGCAGACCATCATCGATCTGTGCGACAGCCTGAAGCTCGACTGCATCATTGAAGGCGTCGAGACCAAGGGGCAGCTCGACATGCTGCAGGTCATGGGCTGCACCACCTTCCAGGGCTTCCTGTTCAGCCGGCCGCTCGACGGCGTCTCGGCCCGGCGATTCCTTGTGGCTTCGGGCGACAGCGAACCAGCGGCGCATCGCCTTCTGGCCTGAGCGCCGGCAACCGTCTTTCGAGCGATCACGGATATGCGCGCCGGTTGCAATTGCCGGTCAATGGCCCGAATGTGGCTGTTGCGCCGCTTGCCTCGGCGCGAACGGCCGCCTGTCCAGTCCTTTCAAGAGAAACGCGAAATGTCCGATACGTCAGAATATGTCCCACCCAAGGTGTGGACGTGGGATCAGCCCAATGGCGGCGAGTTCGCCAGCACCAACAGGCCGGTCGCCGGGGCGACGCACGACAAGGATCTGCCGCGCGGCAAACACCGGTTCCAGCTGCATTCGCTGGCCACGCCCAACGGGCAGAAGGTGACCATCCTGCTCGAAGAGCTTCTCGCCGCCGGGTTCGCGGCCGAATACGACGCCTATGCGATCCGCATCGGCAAGGGCGAGCAATTCGGTTCCGGCTTCGTCGCGCTCAATCCCAATTCCAAAATCCCGGCCATGATGGATTACGGGCCCAAACAGCCCATCCGCCTGTTCGAGAGTGGCTCGATCCTTCTGTACCTGGCCGAGACCTTCGGCGCCTTCCTGCCCGGGGATGCGGCGGGGCGGGCCGAAACGCTCAACTGGCTGTTCTGGCAGATGGGCAGCGCCCCTTATGTCGGCGGCGGCTTCGGGCATTTTTTCGCCTATGCCCCGAGCAAGATGCAATATCCTATCGACCGGTTCGCCATGGAGACCAAGCGCCAGCTCGACGTGCTCGACCGGCAATTGGCGACCCGCGACTACATCGCCGGCACCGGCTACTCCATTGCCGACATCGCTATTTTCCCCTGGTATGGCGGGCTGGTGCTCGGGCGCTCCTACAATGCGGCGGAATTCCTCGATGCGGCGAGCTACGCCAATGTCATGCGCTGGGCCCGGCAGATCGACGCGCGCGAACCTGTCAAGCGCGGCCGCTGCGTCAATGCGCTCAGCGGTCCCGAAGACGAACAGCTCGCCGAGCGCCACGCCGCCGCCGACATCGACAGGGTCCTGGCCAAACGCAAGGCGTCGGGGACGGTGTAGGGCGGACCGGACCCGGACGGAAGTATTTGGGGCCTTGGCGCCATGATCGCGTCGGCCCCTGCCGTGACGGAAAGCCCGGCAGCCGCCGGGCCGGCGATCAGTTGTCGTCTGGCTGCCGCATCTGAAGCGGCGGCGGGTCGGTGGTCTCGAAGGCGAGGCGACCGAGATCCCAGACCATATAGGTCAGCGCCAGAACCAGCAGTATCGACAGAACGGTGATGATCTGGCGGCAGCGGCGGGTGCGGCTCGACGGATTCGGTGCGATCAGGACTTCGTCGGTATCTGCCGCCTCGACCTCCACGTCGCCGGTGGTGAAGACCGGTCGATAGGACCCCTTGACCAGCTTGATGCGGACCGGCAGGTCGACCGCCGGTTCGGCATTGAACCGGTTGAGCGCATGCCGCAGGCGGTTTGCGACGACGCGGATCACCGGGTCGGAAGACGCATCGAAGGTTTCCGGACGGCCGAGGGCGTCGACGGCGACGGTATAGGCCTTGATCTTGTTGCCGCGCCCGGCCAGTTCCTCCCTGACCACGTAGTTCAGGAAGGCGCTGAGCTGCAACGACGACTTGAAGGAAGGATGCTCCAGTGTTCGCTCAAGCGAATATAATACATCTTCACGAGACGGAACTCCGCCTGTAGACGAAGTAGAACCAGCGATAAAATCAGCTTGATGGTCGCCCAGTCTTGTTCACCCGCGAAGAACAACAGGACGTGTTCGAGCACATCCTACTACGGCACGGTGGACCTGGAAACCGTTGAGAATAACCTTTCAAAATCTGTCCGGGTATGTGGGTATCAGCGCTGTGTGAGATACCCATCCGGAACGCCATTGGGCGACAGGACAAACTGCCAGACATGAATGGCTCGGGCGCGGAAGCCGCCGGCGCAGCACAGCAGGTAATATTCCCACATGCGTTTGAAGCGCTTTTCACCGGGCGTCGCGGGTTCCGGCCATTTGGCCTGGAAGTTGTCGTTCCAGGCGCACAGGGTCCTGTCGTAATCCGGGCCGAAATTGTGCAGGTCGATGACGTCCCACAGCCCTTCGATGGCGCGGCCGATCTGCTGGAGAGAGGGGATGACGCCGCCGGGAAAGATGTATTTTTCCAGCCAGGCGTCGATGGTCGGCTGGGTTTCTCCCGCGCCTATGGTGTGCAGGCAGAAGAGGCCGCCGTCGTTGAGCACCGAACGGGCCTTTTTGAAATAGGCGCGGAAATTCTTGTGCCCGACATGCTCGAACATGCCCATCGAGACGATCTTGTTCGCCTTGCCGTCGAAGTCGCGATAGTCCTTGACCTGAAAGTCGACATCGAGGCCCTTGTAGCGCTCGCGCGCCTCGGCCGCCTGGTCTGGCGAAACGGTTACGCCGACACAGGAGGCGCCGTATTTTTCGGCGGCAAAGCCCATGAAGGCGCCCCAGCCGCAGCCGATGTCCCAGACGCGCTCGCCCGGCTTCAGCTGCACCTTGCGGCAAATGAGGTCGAGCTTGGCCTCCTGGGCCTCGTCGATAGTGGTGACACCGTCCGGCCAGTAGCCACACGAGCCGGTCATGCGCCGGTCAAGCGAGGCACGGTAGGCCTCGGTCTGACTGTAATGCATCCTGGCGACGCGCTGCGAGCGGGCCTTGGTCTGCATGTTGAGCACTTTGGCCTGAACGATCTGCCAGATCAGGTTGAGGGTGATCGGAATCCTGTTCTGCAGGTGGGCGCCGACGACGCGATTGAAGAACTCGGCCAGGTCGGCGCAATCCCACAGCCCGTCCATATAGGCCTCGCCGAAGCCGAGCGAGCCCTGCGCGAACAGGCGCATCCAGGTTTGCCCGTCATGAACCTGCGGGTCCCATGGATTGGGGCCGTTGATCTTGACGCCGACCTCTGCCAGCAGGCCGTTGACGAAGCTTTCTTTGTCCACGAGCGCGCCCCTCGCTTACGGTGAGGCAGAGACGTTATTTAATCGGCGTTGAAAAGAAAAGCGGTTGCATGAGGGCGGTCGTCAGGCCGGTTTTGATTCATTTCTACGATAGGGTTCAATCACTTCCTAACTGCGC
>Ga0180009_10002163_pt1 | contig 23278 bp, 34 predicted proteins | sample OS_PC_MetaG_FD_123537 | JGI IMG/M metagenome (GOLD analysis project Ga0180009, IMG submission 123537) | Groundwater microbial communities from the Aspo Hard Rock Laboratory (HRL) deep subsurface site, Sweden - OS_PC_MetaG | ecosystem: Environmental > Aquatic > Deep subsurface > Groundwater...
AATAACCCTATTCTCAAGGCCGGAAATATCTTTAAAATCTTTGCGGGACAGTTCAATCCGGTCGCCGCCGGGAAGCGCACGGCAATTGATTCCGGCGGATTCCACCGCAATATCGGCGATATCGCTGCCGGCGATAAGTCCGTCGGGCAGTTGCCGGATGTTTTCATCCGCCTTTATTTTTACGCTTTCCCAAAGGTTGTTATCGAAATCAGGCAGGAAACGAAAACCGAAGTTTTGCTTTAAAAAACCGGCCGGTAGCCGGCAGTATTTCATCAGGGCTTCACATAGAAGCATTCCGCAGCCGCACATGGGATCATAGATTGGTTTTTCACCATTCCAGCCGGAAAGCTCCACCATGGCCGCAGCAACGGTTTCCTGCATGGGCGCCTCAACGGTTTTATGCCGGTAGCCGCGGCGATGCAGGGAGCCGCCGGAGGTATCGAGGCTGATGGTTCCTTTGTTTCTTTCAATATAAAGGTTCAGCCAGATATCCGGGTTTGTTGGGTCCACATTCGGCCGTTCGCCAAGCCTTTGCCTGAAAAAATCCGCAACAGCGTCCTTCAGACAGAGGGCCGCAAATTTTGAATGCCGGATGTTGGCGTTGTCCGCGACATTGGCAAATATTCCGAAGGTGTGTTTTAGTGCAAAAAATATTGTCCAGTCGATGGATCTTCCCGCACGGTAAAGATCGTCGCGGTCGCGGCACTGAAACGATATCAGGGGGGCCAGAACCCTTGTAATCATGCGGGCTTTATAGTTGATAGCGTACAAGGCCGCATGGTCTGCGGAAAAATGAATGCCGCGAAATCCCGGCTCAAGCCGGCTTGCCCCTAAATCTTCGAGTTCCGCGGCGGCAAGCGTCTCAAACCCTCCGGGGAGCTGGGCAAAGTAACGGTTTGTTTTCTGATACTTAAACAAACGCAGACACCGCGTTAATCTATGACTTCAAAGTCGACTTTGCACAGGGCCGTTTCCGGATCCGAAGCCCTGCTGATGACCACCATCCATTTGCCGTTGTGAACGCCCGGCACAATTTTTTTGGAGCTCCAGGTTCGATAGCTGTCGGATTTCTTAACCGCCAGGGTGATCTCGCCCATTTTTTCCCAGCCCATGCCGGCCTTGAACCAGGTACAAAGCAGCGTCTCCTCGGCCGGCGCTTTCACCCGGGTCCAGAGATATACGAGTGTGTCGGTTTTTGAATGTATGACTGGAATCAGATTTTCCTTGCCTTCGGACCTTCCGCAGAAACCAGACGGCTCAAAGACATTTGCCGGCTGGCGGTCAACGATATTCCGCGTCAAAGCAACCTCGACGATTTCAATGCTCCCGGCTTCTGCCAAAATAGATTGCGGAGACAAAAAAGCCAGGCATAGAATCATAAGAAAAATTTTCTTGAACATAATATCCTCCTTTGGCAACCATCGCTTGCTTTACGGTTACCTAAACTGAGCGTTATAAATTTTGGGAATGGTTAATTCCAAAATATTTTAAAGGAATGATATCGATTTGAATTCACAAAATTTATAACCCTGCGGGATTTCCAATTTTATCGCATCTACGGCGTCAGATGCCGTACCGCATAGTTGACTATAGCGGAACGGCATCTTCCTTGTATCTGCGGCAAACTTGAAAATCGCTCAATTTAGGGGTTTAAAAAACTTTCGATTAAAGTTTAGTACAGGCAACGCAAAAGTGCAATCATTTTGATATAATGCATTATTTATTATCGACATTCACCAAGTTTGTGTCCAAAAGTTATCGTACTCCAAATTAGCCTTGACTATTTTGGAATATGGATTAAAATGGCCTCATGAGATACATCACCCCCTATATTTTAAAAGATTTACAGAAAAAGATGGTTTTTGTCGGTGGTCCCCGCCAGGTCGGAAAAACCACGCTTGCCAAGGCTGTTCTTTCACGGCATTATCCCGAAGGCAGGTACTTTAACTGGGATTATGACGAGGATCGACAGGATATTTTGCAAAAAAAATGGAGTTCCGACAATCATCTTTTAGTATTCGATGAATTGCACAAATATCCACGCTGGAAAACATGGATCAAAGGAATCTATGATGTTTCCTTTCAAACGCATTCTTTCCTGGTAACCGGATCTGCTCGACTTGATATTTACCGGCGGGGCGGCGATTCATTAATGGGACGATATCATTACTGGCGATTGCACCCTTTCACTCTGGATGAAATCCCGGCGGGGATTTCTCCTAAAGATGCTTTGCATCGCCTTCTGACCGTTGGCGGCTTTCCCGAACCTTTTCTTGATGGTGATGAGCGCTCTGCAAGGCGCTGGAGACGGGAACGATTTGACCGGGTTTTGCGCGAGGATGTTCGGGATCTGGAATCTGTTCGCAACATTCAATTACTCAGTTTGTTTTTGGATGCGCTGCGCCATCGGGTCGGTGGAAAGGTCGTTCTCTCCAACATGGCCGGCGATCTTGAGATTTCGCCGAAAACCGCAAAATCATGGCTTGAAGTATTGGAGCGGATGTATCTTGTTTTTACAGTGGGTCCCTTCACAAAATCGCTTCCAAGGGCGGTGTTAAAACCCCAGAAAGTTTACTTTTTTGATAACGCGGATGTGCTTGGTGATGAAGGGGCTCGTTTTGAAAACCTTGTGGCCACATCTTTATTAAAACGGCTTCATTTTCTTGAAGATCGCGATGGGTATCGTTTTGAATTACGATACATTCGAGATAAGGAAGGGCGCGAAGTCGATTTTGCCATCATCAAAGAAGGTCAGTTGGAAGAACTGGTGGAAGTAAAATATTCAGATGAAACCATTTCCAGGTCGCTGCTGTATTATTGTAACCGTCTGAATCCCAAAAGAGCCACTCAGGTTGTCGCCACATTAAAAAGACCTTACGACCAGGGCCGGATTCGGGTTATCGATCCAACCTCCTACTTTCAGACGGCGATTTATCCCTGAAATTTCATGCAACTGAGGCGTTCATTTGCAAGGCATTCAGGGGCGCAACTGTAATATATCTACCGCAAGCCCCTGATAACGCGGCAAATGGGCGCCTCAGGCAGCACCCGACTTGTTTGGGCGTCTTGTCCGGCGTAGCTCGAAGAGCGAAGTCTGAAGCTGAAAGCGAAGCTCAAAGGGCGAAAATTTTTCAGCAAAAAGAAGAAAAATCTATGGGTACAAATTGTACCTTGGTAATTGTACTCTAAATTAGTCTTAACTAACGTATTTTATTATAAATATTAATTCTGCTGAAAAATTTTCGTGAAATATCCGGGTTATAGAACCGGACGGTAGTATATGATGTCCCCCCTGACAGCTCAGCATCCAGTATTCCCGATGAATCGGGATTTACGCCTGAGGCGCACAAGTCCGCTTCGCTCCAACCAGCATCCAGCATCCAGTATCTGAAATCTATAAGATCCTAAATTGAGCGATTGTCGAGGTTGCCGCAGATAAGCCCCGCGTGGCGGGATCTCCGCTTCGCTACGACAAGTCTTGAGCGTAGCGAAATCCCGCCTTGCGGGGGAAAATGTCGTTCTGCTATAGTCAGCTATGCGGAGCGGCATTTGACGCAGTTCGCAGATCCCGTTTGCGGGGAGATGCGGTAAGATCGGCAATCCCGTAGGGTTTCAATTTTTAAAAATATAAAACCATATAGTTCATTAACAAAAATCTGATACCCTTTTAAAATTTGAAACGCTCAATTTAGGTAACATGTTGTAACACCTAATAATTTTTCTTGATTTTTATCCAATATTCAATTATGGATAATCCGAGTTGTTGTAGTCGGAAGGATACCGGGAACGCCTCCTGATTATCCTGTATCGGCGTTTATTTCAAAACATGCCCAATTAGGATGTTCCCAAAATTTCCTTCATATTTAAACGACCACCTTAGTCCGGATATTTCACGCCCCTGAGGTGTTCATTTGTAAGGCATTTAAGATTGTATTAATATTAAACAGTCAGGGCACGTTATGTATGACCGCATTTTGCAGCGAATGCAGGAAAAAATTCGTACCCGTCAGTATGTAATGACACTGCATGCCGAAGAAGAAATGGATGATGATGAATTATCGATTTTTGATATTGAACGTTGTATTTTGACAGGTAAAATTACTGAACGTCAGAAAGATTCATTGACGAAAGAATGGAAGTACGTAATCGAAGGTCAATCTGTTTCCGGTGATCAAGTTGGTATAGTTACCAAGCTGAGTCTAACTGGAAAGCTAATCATTATCACCGTATATCTTGTATAAATGGAAGGAAAGATTATGATTTGCGATAATTGCGGAAAAAAGGGAGCAAAGGTTCGTAAAATTACACGCAGTTATGGGAAAGGTAAAAAATTGCTTGTTATTGAAAATGTACCTATTATTAGCTGCCCACATTGTGGTGAAAGTTATATTACAGCAGAAACACTCCACGAAATTGAGCGTATAAAACTCCATCGTAAGAACTTTGCTACAGAACGTCCTGTTCCCATTGCAAATTTCGTTTAATATTATGTCTTTTGCGATGGGCACAAGCTAACCTCTATATGGCCTTCGCTTGTCAAGAAAAAACTACTCCTATAGATCTGAAGGTGTATCGAAACCAATTTCCGTCTTTGCCTATGAAGTCCCCCGTTACCGAGATTTCGCATTTGAATTGAATAAACGTAGGGGCTCAATTGACAAGTGAATCGTTGATTCCAGCTTTTGGTTTGAACAGCGAGTGTCAGCGCTTATTGCGCCCCGATAGGCGGGATTTGCAATCTGCACCAAACCAGCCAGAGACCGGCAGGCATCTATAGAGATTATCTGATAAGTGAAGCTCCACGCCCTAAAGGGGAGCTTCCCGGTAAGGATTTCAGCTAATTTAATATAGCTCCCATAGACCCCGCCCTGAAGGGCGGGGGTTTTGACATGCGTCAGTGCTTCGCGGCGGGGAGCAGGCCGGTCAAATTTCAGGGCATATTATGTCTGCCAGGCTGTGAAACAGTTGGGAGGGTCGAATGCGAAGCCCGGCAATGAAAAGCCGGATAAAATCATATCGGTTCCAAGATATGCGGAACATCCGTGATAAATTGACATTCTTGTTTATCGCAAATCTGTTTTTTGGTTTGAAATGGCACCCTTATTATGATAAAAATAATAGTATGAAAAAAATGCTTTGTGTAATATGTTTGACATTATTACTGTCAAGTAATGGCTCGGCTGAAGATCTAAATGCTGTTAAAGTTGATGTTTTATCTAAGACTAATTCAAGCTGGGACGGGGGAGTCCTGCCAAATTACGCCGATGGCCAACCAGAGATAACAATTTTAAGAATTAAAATTCCGCCGGGGGTACAATTGCCGCTGCATCAACATCCGGTGATAAATGCAGGAGTATTATTAAATGGGGAACTAACTGTAGTGACCGAAGACAATAGGACATTACATCTAAAAGCCGGAGATTCAATCGTCGAGGTTGTGAATAAGTGGCATTACGGAAAGAACGAAGGCAATAACCCGGCAGAAATTATAGTTTTTTATGCCGGCATAAAAGGTGCACCGATCACCATTAAAAAATAGGGCTCAACTATGAAAAAATGCACGGGGAACAACTGGCAGGAATGGGGATTTGATTCAATAAAGGATAGATTTATCGGGCGGCTTTCTTTCTGAAAGTGTATACCATGACTGATCTTACAGGGAAGAAACTGCCTACGGTTGAACAGGTTGAAGAGATTATGAAAGACTGGGGCAAGTTTTCAGTCGAGGAATTTGCCGATCGTTTTCAACTGGATAAAGAAATGATAGAGGCCACCGTAGCGTATCTTCGCAAACTGAAAAGAACGTCCGACCAACGCACAATCCCAGTAATGGCCTGCTACCGAAACGACCATCTGGAATCCATTGTCAGATGTGCCGGCACACGGCATGGCTACTGGTGATCCGGACAGCCGGCAAAAAGAAGGTTCTCATTAACTGCATCTGCTAAGCATCATGCGGCTGTCGGCTATAACGCATCCGTTGCCTTGGGGATAGACGATCAGCGGATTGATGTCGAGTTCATTGATTTCCGGATGATTCGTAACCATCTGCGAGAGTCTGAGAATGCACTCTTTGATTGCCTCGATATCCGCAGGCGGGTTCCCCCGGACGCCCTGTAGCACCCGGTAGGCCTTGATGGAACGGATCATGTTCTCAGCGCTGATCTCCTGCATGGGCGCCAGCCGGAACGTAACGTCTTTCATGGCCTCCACAAATATCCCGCCCAGGCCAAACATGCACATGGGGCCAAAACGTGGATCTCTGGTGGCGCCCAGGATGACCTCCACGCCGCCTTCCGCCATTTGCTCGATCAAAACACCCTCGATACGGGCATCCGGGTTGTACTTTATAGCGCTTTTCATAATATCTTCATAGGCTTTCCGTGCCCCCTTTACCGAATTGATTTTCAGGCGAACCCCGCCGGCATCGGTTTTATGGACAATATCTTTAGAGTCGATCTTCATCGCCACCGGCAGGCCTATATCTTCAATAGCTGCTTCGATTTCCGAAGGATCTTTAACCATTCGGCTTTTTAGCAACGGAAAGCCGTAACATTGAAGAATTCTGGCCGCATCTTTTTCAGGCAGGTAACATTTTCCCGAATCCTGGAGATATTCAGAAATTAAAGCCGTCGCCTGATCTTGATCTACCGGGAAATGTATGAATTTTCTTTTAAGGCTCTTTCTCAGCTCCAGGCGTTGACTGAACTTCACCATGGAAGCCATCGCCCTGGCAGCCGCCTCCGGGAAAAAGTAATTCGGAACACCGTTTTCTTCAAGATATTTGACACCTTCTGAAATATCCACCAGGCCCATGAACGACGACAATATCGGCTTGGAAGTATCTTTTGATACGTGGGTAACGATTTTTGCCGTTTCGAGTATATCGGTCATGGCCTGAGGGGTAAGGATAATAATGGCGCCGTCCACACCTTCGTCAGCCAGGATTACCCGTATGGCCGCCTCGTACCTTTGATGGGTGGCATCTCCGATTACATCAACAGGATTATGAATACTTGCCGTGGAAGGGAGATGTTCTCTTAACTTGGCATTGGTTTTGTCAGTAAACGTCGCCAGCTTGAGTCCGTGCCGAATGGCTGCATCCGTTGCCATAATGCCGGGACCGCCGGCATTGGTGATAATGGCGATACGGTCTCCTTGCGGCAGAGGTTGCATGGAAAACGCCTGGGTGTAGTTAAAAAGTTCGTTTATTCCTTCCACGCGCTGAATACCGCCCTGGTGAAAAATCGCGTCATAGGTGGAGTCATGTCCCGCCAAAGAGCCGGTATGGGATGCCGCGGCCTTTGCGCCTTCCTCTGATCGTCCCGATTTGACGGCCAGAATCGGCTTGCCGGCCCCCACGGTTATTTCTCTGGCAATGTTGATAAAGCGGTGCCCGTCTGAAATATCTTCCAGATACATCAGGATAACAGAGGTATCCGGATCATCCTTGAGAAAGCTCAAAAAATCTATTTCGTTTACGTCCCCCTTATTGCCGAAACTTACAAACTTGGAAAAACCAATGTTGCGCCCGGCCGCTGAATCAAGGACAGACGTACACAGGGCTCCTGATTGCGAAATAAAAGCGATGTTTCCGGCTTTGGGATGGCGCCTGGAGAAACTGGCGTTCATGCAAACTTCCGGGTTGGTATTGATGATTCCAAGGCAGTTGGGTCCCACAAGCCGTATGCCATGGGATTTTACAAATGCTACCAGTTCTCTTTCCAACTCTACCCCGTGTCCTCCGATTTCTTTAAAGCCGGCAGTGATCACAACCATTCCCTTAATCCCTTTTTCCGCGGCTTCCTGGGCGACCGCAAGCACTTTTTCGGCAGGCACAATTACAACCGCCAGATCCACCTCATCAGGGATGTCCGCTATTTTCGGATAGGCTTTCACCCCCCTAATGGACCGGGATTTCGGGTTGACTGGATATAAAATTCCCTTGTACCCGGCCTGTAACAGGTTTTGAAATACCGCCAGCCCGACACTGCCGGAACGGTTGCTGGCGCCAACCACAGCGATAGATTTCGGATTGATAATATATTCCAGACTACTCATGTTCGCTTCTCCTCTTTATACGGCACCTAAAAACTGCATTAAAGATTTTTAAGGTGAAAATATATTTAATTTGATATTTGGCTATGGGGTGCCTTTCTTATGGTCACGATGAGTTCTTTTGATGTTTCTTTGATCGTCGGGGCTTCGAATTCTCCATCGGCCAAAAGAGCCAGCGAGAATTCTTGAAACCTTATGTGACAGCCACTTCCCTATGAAAAAAAAGGCATGGATTTTAAAACAACATCCTTGGTCACACAAGAAAAAAAGCCCTGTCTTGGCAGACAGGGCTTTGGGGGGATGATAGTGTGATTGCCACCTAAGCCGGTCATTTTTTGGCTTCGGTATCCTCATGTTTCTCTTGGCTTTTTTCGGATTCCGGGTCTTCGGTTTCGGATTCTTGGAGTTCAACCGCTGCCGCCGCCTGCTCCTCAACCTTGCTTTCTTCTTCTGAAGCTTCCTCTGAAACTGCCGCAGGCTCTTTCGCCGCTGCTTTTTCTTCTGATCTCTCGGCCGCTTCTTCTATTTTCGCTTGTTCCTTTTCTTTTTGAGTCTCCTCAGCTAGAGATTTTTCTTTAACGACCGGCTTTCTCTCAATAGCAACTTTGGGTTTCTTCTTTTTCTTTTTCTTCTTTGTATCTGTTTCGGTTGAAATAAGTTCAATCATTGAAATCGGCGCTGCATCTCCGCGACGTCTTCCCAGTTTAGTAATCCGGGTATATCCGCCTGCAACCGAACCGTAACGCTGGGCGGCATTTTCAAACAGCTTGTGGACAACGTCTTTTTCCCTTACAATTGCAAGCGCCTGGCGCCTGGCATGCAAATCTCCCCGTTTGGCGAGCGTAATCAAGTTGTCGGCCCAACGTCTCAATTCCTTTGCTTTTACATCGGTCGTACGTATGCGCTCGTGTTTGAACAAGGAAGTTACCATGTTTTTGAACATTGCGTTCCGGTGACTGTTCGTTCTATTTAATTTTAAACCGGCTTTGCGGTGTCTCATCGTATTAGCTCTCTCCTTCCTCTGTATCTTCCTCAGGCGTTACAAATCCTTCAAGCTTCATCCCGAGGTGAAGGCCCATTTCGGCCAAAACCTCTTTAATCTCGTTTAAGGATTTTCTTCCAAAGTTTTTGGTCTTGAGCATTTCGGGTTCGGTTTTACTTACCAATTGATAAATCTTTAGAATATCGGCATTTTTAAGGCAGTTGGCACTGCGCACTGAAAGCTCAAGCTCCTCAACACTTCGGTAGAGATTTTCATTATACGGAGGCTTATCCTCTTCTTCAATCTTCTTTTCGGGTTCCGGCTCAAGATCTTCATCAAAACTGATGAAAATAGTCATTTGTTCCTTTAGTATCTTGGCTGCATAGGCAACAGCATCTTCCGGCAATATGCTTCCATCCGTCCAGACTTCCAGAGTCAGTTTGTCGTAGTCTGTTCTCTGGCCGACGCGGGCATTTCCCACCACATACGTCACACGCTTAATCGGAGAGAATACGGCATCCATCGGAATCGTACCAAGCGGTGCGTCTTCATCTTTATTGCTCTCACACAAAGAGTAACCTTTACCGACTTTGACGGTCATGGTCATCTTCAATTTGGCTTTCCCAGAGAGGGTTGCAATGTGCAAGTCCGGATTCAGCACTTCGCATCGGCCGCCATCACTGATAATATCGCCGGCTGTAACTTCGCATTCTCCCTCAGCGTCAATACGCACTATTTTCGGTTCAGGATCGGAAAGCTTAAAACGCACCTCTTTCAAGTTGAGGATAATTTCAGATACATCTTCATAAACACCGGGAATAGTGCTAAACTCATGCATCACATCTTCGAATTGTACAGAGGTAATCGCGGCTCCATAGAGAGAAGAGAGTATGATCCGCCTCAAAGAATTTCCGATCGTTATGCCAAATCCCCTTTCGAGAGGTTCACAAACGAACTTGCCATAAGCAGGCTTACTGGTTACCTGAACCTTTTCCGGCTTGATCATCTCTTGCCAGTTCATGTACATAAGTTCATTTGATGACATTATTTCTTCTCCATTTTTTTTTGAAGATTTCTTGCAGCCCCGCTAAAATGGGATTTTTGCTTTACGGCAATCCGGCCTTGGCGGGACGGGGAATATGCTCGCTGTTGCAGTTCAAAAAAACTTTGAATATAACTATCTGGAATATAGCTCCACTATCAGTTGTTCCTGAATCGGCATGGTTAAGTCTTCACGCGCCGGAAAACCTTTCACAATCCCTTTCAAGTTTTCTTTTTCCAGATCGAGCCACTGAGGCACACCTCTCCGCACCACAGCATCGAGCGAATCCGAAATCGCCTGAATTTTTTGGCTTTTTTCCCGGATTTCTATCACATCACCGACTTTAATAAGGTAGGACGGGATATTTACTTTTTTGCCGTTTACAAGAAAGTGATTATGTTTTACAAAATGACGACCTTGCGTGCGCGAGTTAACAAACCCCAAACGATAAACCACATTATCGAGCCGGCGTTCTAGCATCACGAGAAGATTGGCTCCGGTGATACCTTTTTGTTGATCGGCCCTCTTGAAAAACAGATGAAACTGCTTTTCGATAAGACCGTACATCCGTTTTACCTTCTGTTTTTCCCGGAGCTGAATACCGTAATCGGAAACTTTTCTGCCACGACGCTGACCGTGCTGACCGGGTGAATAGCTACGCCGATCAAAAGCACATTTATCAGAATAACAGCGATCTCCTTTTAGAAATAATTTTAAGTTTTCGCGTCGGCACAGCCGACATACCGAACCTCTGTATCGTGCCAAGTATTCCCCCTTTTTGTTATACTCTGCGCCTTTTGGGCGGTCGACAACCGTTATGTGGAATCGGCGTCACGTCTTTAATCATCACGACGTTAAACCCCGCGGCCTGTAGTGACCGGAGCGCAGATTCTCTTCCGGCTCCAGGCCCTTTAACATAGACCTCTACATTTTTCATCCCATGCTCTATGGCCTTTTTGACAGCGTCCTCTGCTGCAAGCTGGGCGGCAAAAGGCGTACTTTTGCGTGATCCCTTGAAACCCTGGACACCGGCACTTGACCAGGCCACAACATTGCCGGCAGGATCCGTAATGGTAACGATGGTGTTGTTAAAGGTTGACTGTATATGTACAACGCCGCTGGGTATATTCTTCTTTTCTTTCTTTCTGGTACGAACTTTTTTCGCCATGTATCAAACCTCTGTCGCTTAATAATTTACTTCTTTCCGGCTCTGGCCTTCTTCTTAACGGCAGCCCGTTTGGGGCCCTTGCGCGTGCGTGCATTGGTGCTTGTTCGTTGACCCCGCACCGGCAGCGATTTTCGATGACGAAGCCCGCGGTAGGATCCCAGATCCATCAATCGCTTGATGTTCATGGTAACTTCCACACGAAGCTCACCTTCAACTTTATATTCGCTGTCAATTACCTTGCGGATATTGCTGATCTCAGATTCGGACAACTGATCCGTCTTGGTATCAGGATCGATATTAAGTTTTTGGAGTATTTGATTGGATCTGGATCGACCGATACCAAAAATATATGTCAGCCCGATCTCAATCCGCTTATTCTTTGGTAAATCTACGCCTGCAATTCTAGCCAAAGCTTATCCTCCTTATCCCTGCCGCTGTTTGTGCCGTGTATTCTGGCAGATTACTCTGACAACGCCTTTTCGACGGACGATTTTACACTTAATGCATATTTTTTTTACCGATGGCCTGACTTTCATCTATGATACTCCTTTTACTCAACAATTGATTCTGGATGCTTGCTTCTTGATATTCGATACCCAAACTTGATTACTATTAATTTGTCCGGCATCCAGTCTCCAGAATCAAGCAACCAGCTACTTCGATCTGTATGTTATTCTGCCACGAGAAAGATCGTATGGTGAAAGCTCGACAGTAACTTTATCTCCGGGCAGAATTTTGATAAAGTGCATGCGCATCTTTCCGGAAATATGTGCAAGGACCTTGTGCTTATTTTCGAGCTCTACCCTAAACATCGCATTGGGCAATGTCTCAAGCACCGTTCCCTCTACCTTGATCGCCTCTTCCTTTGGCATTTTGTTCCCCCGTCTCACTCCTAATCCTGAGGTGATATTGCAATCGAACAATCAGAATCGGCCCCTCACTTTGGAACCGCCTTTCTTTAAAAACCCTTCGTAATGGCGGGCCAGCATGTGCGACTCGATTTGGGCAATCGTATCGATCGCCACACCAACGACGATCAGCAGCGCCGTACCACCGAAATAAAAAGGAACATTAAATTTTGTCATCAAAACCGAGGGCAGCACGCAAACCGCCGAAACATATATTGCCCCGCCCAGCGTAATACGGGTCAAAACTCTGTCAATGTAGTCCGCTGTGCGTTTGCCCGGTCGGATGCCCGGAATATACCCGCCTTGTTTTTTCATATTTTCGGCGACATCTTCAGGATTAAAAGTAACCGCGGTATAAAAGTAACAGAAAAAGAATATGAACCCTATATACAACAATTCATACACGATATTGCCCGGTGTCGCATATGCAGCCATCCGCTGCATCCAGGGAATCGTTACAAAACTGGCCAGAGTTGCCGGAAACATGATAATTGACGAAGCAAAAATCGGTGGTATAACGCCGGATGTATTCACCTTGAGCGGGATGTGAGTGCTCTGGCCGCCATACATCTTCCGGCCGATAACCCTTTTGGCATATTGGACGGGTATTCGCCGCTGGCCCTGTTCCATGTATATAATGAACGCCACAACCAGAATCATCAGCACGGTCAGAATAAGTACGGCAAAGATTCCCATATCTCCGGTTGAAAGCAGGCGGAACGTATTGCCGATGGCATTGGGCATCCGGCAAACAATGCCCGCAAAAATAATCAGAGAGATACCGTTGCCGATACCATGCTCGGTAATCTGCTCTCCCAGCCACATGATAAAGGCGGTCCCGGCCGTAAGCGTCATTACAGTCATCAGTTTAAATCCCAAGCCCGGCTGAAAAACGACTGGAGCGCCACCGGGTGACGTCATACTCTCGAGTCCAATACTAATGCCAAACCCCTGGATGATACTCAGCAAAACGGTTCCATAACGGGTATATTGTGTAATCTTTTTGCGTCCCTGCTCTCCTTCCTTTGACAAGCGTTCAAGATGCGGGATTGTTACGGTTAAGAGTTGCAGGATAATCGATGCGCTGATATACGGCATTATCCCCAGGGCAAAAACAGATAAACGTTCCAGAGCACCGCCCGCAAACATATCAAAAAGCCCCAGCAGCGTCCCCTTTGATTGTTTAAAAAACGCAGCCAGCGCAACAGTGTCGATGCCCGGTGTCGGTACATGCACGCCGATACGGTATACGATCAAAAGAATTAATGAGAAAAAAATTCTTCTTTTCAGTTCGGGTATTTTGAATATATTGCCGAACCCGCTGCCAATCATATTATATAACCTCTACTTTGCCGCCCGCTGCTTCTATCTTTTCCACAGCGCTCTTGCTGACTCCATGAACTTTGACGGTTAGAGGGATATCGATATCACCATGCCCTAAGAGTTTAATACCGTCTCTTCGGCCTTTCACAAGGCCCATCCGGACCAGTGTAATCTCATCCACAATACTGCCGCTTTCAAACTTTGACAGATCACGTACATTAATAACAGCTATTTTCTTTTTAAAAATATTTGTGAATCCAAACTTGGGCAAGCGCCGATGGATCGGCATTTGTCCCCCCTCATAACCGGGTCTGACACCGCCGCCACTGCGACTGTTAAATCCTTTTGTCCCCCTGCCGGCAGTCTTACCATGTCCCGACCCGACACCACGCCCCAAACGCTTCCGCGGTCTGCGTGATCCGGCTGGCGGTGACAATTCATTTAGCTTCATTGCTGATCTCCTCAGTCTTCACCAAATGCGATACTTTATGTACCATCCCTCGAATAGCGGAAGTGTCTTCAAGCTCAACCGTCCGGTTCAGCTTTGTCAGTCCCATGCCGCGCAACACCCGCCGGTGTTTTTCCGGCCTTCCGATCATACTTTTAACTAGAGTTACTTTCAACCTACCAGTCATCGATCTTTTTTCCCCTTAACTCCGAATTGGGTGTATATACTTTGTTTTAGAGGTCTTCCACTGCTACGCCACGCCTGGCAGCCACCTGTTCTCGGCTCTGCAATTGACAAAGTCCGTCAATGGTAGCTTTGACGGCATTGTGAGGGTTGTGTGATCCCATACATTTTGTCAGAATATTCTGAACACCGACCGCCTCAAGCACCGCCCGTACAGCACCTCCGGCAATAAGACCGGTACCTTCGACAGCAGGCTTCAGCATCACCCTTCCGGCACCATATTTCCCTACCACCTTATATGGTATGGTCCCTTCGATCAGTGGAATTCGGACCATGTTTTTTTTGGCTTTTTCTACACCTTTACGGATCGCCTCCGGCACTTCTCCCGCCTTGCCAAGTCCAAAACCGACGCTCCCTTCACCATCCCCGACGACAACAATCGCACTAAAGCTGAATCGGCGACCACCCTTGACGACTTTGGCCACCCGGTTGATGTAAACAACTTTGTCAATCAATTGACTTTCTTCTTTATCCTGTTTCAACAAGGGCATTGCCTCCTTCGCTCTTTGATACAGCTAAAAATTCAAGCCGGCTTCACGCGCGCCATCAGAAACAGCTTTGACCCTGCCGTGGTATAAAAAACCATTCCGATCAAAAACCACTTTCTTTACCCCTTTTGCAACGGCCCGTGCACCTAATAATTTGCCCACATAGTTTGCCTCAGCAACCTTGTCATCAAATTTAGGTTGTTCTTTGACAACCTTTTCCACACTCGATGCCGCCATAAGAGTTTGCCCACGCGTATCATCAACAATCTGCGCATAAATATGTTTCGAACTTCGAAAAACACTAAGTCGCGGCCGCTCCTGCGTTCCGTAAATTTTTTTCCTGATTCTCTTTTTTCTCTTTATACGAGCCTGTTTTTTTAAAGCTGATGATCCCATTTTTTACACCCTAAATTCGCATAACAAAATCAAACAGAAGGTAATTCTCAAAGTTAAAAGAAGGCGAGTTCCATAACTTCAGCCCATTTTTAACTTGTTCTAGCTTCCTTTAGTTCCCGTCTTTCCGGCCTTGCGCTGGATATACTCTTCGGCATATTTTATCCCTTTACCCTTATAGCGTTCCGGAGGCCTCAATCGTCGAATGGCAGCAGCCGTATGCCCCAACAATTCTTTGTCGATGCTGGAAAGCGTTATGGTATTTTTCTTATCTATGACTGCGGAAACACCCTGCGGGAGATCGAAGTTGACGGGCTGCGAGTATCCCAGATTCAATTCAATCCGACTGCCGCTGAGTATCGCTCGGTAGCCGATACCGTTTATTTCCAGAACGCGCTCAAATCCCTTATTCACCCCGGTAATCATATTGGCCACGAGACTGCGTGTAAGACCCTGCAAGGCGCGGCTTATCCTGTCCGCATTAACAGGGATTACATTGATAACGCCATCTTCTATTTTAAGGTCCACAGCAGGATGTATAGGCCTTGTAAGAATGCCCTTTCCAGCCTGTACCGTAATAACCCTGTCTTTATATGCCACCGTTGTCTTATCCGGTATCGGAATCGGCTTTTTGCCTACTCTGGACATGTTTAACTCCCTTTAACCAAATTTCCTACCAAACATTACAGAGGATCTCGCCACCGACATTTTCTTTGCGAGCCCTCTTGTCCGTCATAATTCCTTTGGACGTGGATAAAATCGAAACACCCATACCGTTAAGCACAGGTTTGATATCCTTACTCTTCACGTAAACGCGCCTGCTCGGCTTACTTACTCTCTCAAGACCTATAATTGTCTTCGACTGTCCAAGGCCATATTTTAAGTAAATGCGTAAAACACCTTGCTTATCATCCTTTATAAATTTGTAATTTCGAATAAACCCTTCAGCTCTTAGTGCTTTCGCCAACTCGGTTTTAAGCTTTGACCCGGGCATATCAACGCTGTTGAACTTTGCCTTTCCGGCATTTCTGATTCGGGTTAGCATGTCCGCAATCGGATCATTCATCGACATTGTTATCTCCGTTGTTATGAACGTTTAAGTTTTACGTTTTACGTTTTACGTTTTAAGTATTAAGTATTACAGCCGGTTCTCAGGCAGATCTAAAACCTAAAACGTAACACTTAAAACCTAAGTATTACTATCTACCAGCTTGACTTGATCACACCCGGGAGCTGGCCTTGTGAAGCAAGATTTCGAAAACAAATACGGCAAATTCCAAATTTTCTCAAAAAAGCTCTTGGCCGGCCGCAAATCGGGCAGCGGTTGTATCCCCTCACACTAAACTTGGGTTTTTGCATCGCCTTTATTCTAAGCGCTTTCTTAGCCAAATTATCATCTCCTTTTTGGATTTGAGACCGAAGATTGTTGATTGAAGATCTTCACGAATCTTTAATGGCTATTCTCTCTTCTTCAATTTCTAAACGGCATGCCTAGAAGTCTCAAAAGTTCTCTGCCTTCTTCATCAGTAGTTGCAGTTGTTATAATAGAGATGTTTAGCCCTTTTATTTTATCGATCTTATCGTAATCAATCTCGGGGAAAATAATATGTTCTTTGATTCCCAGGGTGTAATTCCCTTGGCCATCCATTGCTTTCGCCGAAAGGCCCCTGAAGTCTCGAACACGCGGTAGAGCGACATTCACCAGCTTATAATAAAAATCATACATACGCTTGCGCCGCAGTGTGACCATGCAGCCTATGGGCATCCCTTCTCTCAGCTTGAAAGCAGCGATAGACTTTCTGGCCCGCGTTACCACCGGCTGTTGGCCCGCTATCATTTTCAGCTCTTCCGTAGCTGAATCCAACAATTTGATATTTTGAATCGCTTCGCCCAGACCCATATTCAAAACAATCTTTTCAAGTCTCGGGACCTGCATGACGTTTTTGTATTTAAAGATTTCTTTCAGCTTGGGAACAACTTCTTTAAGGTAATAATCTTTTAACTGTGACATTAAATTCCTCCGGCATGCGACCTTATTAATCAACGATCTCGCCGCATTTGCTACAGATACGGATCTTTTTGCCATCCTCCAGACGCTTCATTTTTATACGTATCGGGGTCACACATTTGTTGCACATCAACATAACGTTGGACCAGTGGATCGGAGCCTCACTTTCAATAATACCTCCTTGGCGGTTCTGTGCGCTCGGTCTGGCATGCCGTTTTATGATATTGATATTCTCGACCACAATCCGGTTTTTGCCTCTTTTTATGCTCAGCACTTTACCGATCTTGCCCTTGTCTTTACCGGCAACAACTTTTACCTTGTCGTCCTTTTTAATATGGCATGTATTGTTTATCATAAATCATTTCCCTCCAGGGCTAAACACGCTCAAAATTTCTACCCGCCCTGGTGTCCAAGATTAAAAATGGATTCACTATAACACCTCCGGAGCCAGCGAAATTATTTTCATAAATCTTTTGGCTCGCAGTTCCCTGGCCACCGGACCAAAAATTCGGGTGCCGATGGGGTCCTTGTTGGGGTGAATTAAAACCGCTGAATTATCATCAAACCGGATATATGACCCATCCGGCCTTCGTATTTCCTTTTTGGTGCGAACCACAACAGCCTTCAAGACATCTCCCTTTTTGACCTTGGTGTTCGGTATCGCTTCCTTGACAGACACAACAATGACGTCCCCAACACTTGCGTATCGCCGGCGGGAACCTCCCAAAACTTTTATGCAGTACAGCACCTTGGCTCCTGAATTGTCTGCCACCGTTAATCTTGTCTCTGACTGAATCATCTTTTCTGTTTTCCTTTAAATTCAGACGGCCTTTTCGACTATCTTCCTGACACGCCATCTTTTGGTCTTGCTAAGTGGTCTGGACTGGATTATCAGCACCTTATCGCCCACCTTGGAAGCATTATGTTCATCGTGTGCCGCAAACTTTGAACGTCTCTTGATATACTTATGATAGAGTCGATGTTTCACCAGTCGCTCTACCATCACAACGACGGTCTTGTTCATCTTATCGCTGACAACGGTCCCGACCATATGTCTTTTTAATCTTCTCTTTTCCATGGCAATAATCATTTTTTTGCTGTATCGTCCTTTAGTTCGGATTCTCTTATGATAGTTTTTATTTTGGCTATAGCACGCTTGGTCTGTTTCATTTTTTGAGGATTCTCAAGCTGACCGACTTCGTGTTGAAACCGCAAATTAAACAACTCCTCTTTAAGGTCTTTTTCTTTCCGGTGCATTTCTTCCCGACTCAACGCCCTAATCTCACTTGCTTTCATTAGACATCACTCCTCTCAACGAACCTTGTTTTAACTGAAAGCTTATGCGCAGCCAACCGGAGTGCTTCTTTTGCCGTTTCCCTGGGAACCCCTTCCATTTCATAAAGTACTCTGCCGGGACGAACAACGGCCATCCATCCTTCAGGAGCACCCTTTCCTTTCCCCATCCTGACTTCAGCAGGTTTTTTGGTAAAAGGCTTGTCCGGGAATATTCTTATCCATATCTTGCCGCCCCTTTTGACATGCCTGGTCATGGCGACACGTGCAGCCTCAATTTGTTTAGCGCTAATCCGGCCGCATTCCGTAGCCTGCAACCCAAATTCACCAAAATTGAGAGTACAGCCCCGGTATGCAACCCCCTTTGTTCTGCCTCTTTGCTGTTTCCGGAATTTTACCTTCTTGGGACTTAGCATGTCCTTGAACTCCTCAAACCATCATCCGATTAACTGGCACCGACTTCAATCGGATCTTTTTTTAATATTTCGCCCTTAAAAATAAACACCTTGACGCCGATAATCCCATAGGTAGTACGGGCCCCGGTGAAACCGTAGTCAATATCAGCTCTTAAAGTATGCAACGGCACGCGGCCCTCGCGGTACTGTTCGGTTCTTGCCATCTCGGCACCACCCAGACGTCCTGAACAGATAATCTTGATCCCCTCGGCACCAAATCGCATGGCTGAAGAAATCCCGCGTTTCATGGCACGCCGAAATGCAACCCTCCGTACGATCTGAAGGGCGATATTTTCGGCAACAAGCTGGGCGTCAATTTCGGGTTTTCTGACCTCCTGAATATCGATAAGGACTTCATGGAATACTATTTTTTCAAGTTCTTTCTTGAGCAGTGATATTTCACCACCTTTTTTCCCAATTACAATACCGGGTCTGGACGTATAGATTCGCAGTCTCACACGCTTGGCAGATCGTTCGATTTCCACCTTGGCAATACCGGCATGGTAGAGCTTGTCTTTGATAAATTTCCTGATTTTATAATCTTCAAGGATATAATCAGCGTACTTCTTCCCGGCAAACCATCGTGACTCCCACGTTTTAACAATTCCCAATCTCAGCCCGATCGGATTTACTTTCTGGCCCAAGCCTGTACCCCCTTTTTAGTTCGTTTTTTCTGCTAAGACAACTGTAATATGAGCGGTTCTTTTTAATATTCGCGTACCTCTGCCGCGTGCTTTTGCGCTGAAACGCTTCAACGTCGGACCCTGATCAGCGATAATGCTTCGAATAACCAGAGAATCTACGTCAACATCCGGATGTTGATCTGCGTTCGCCACAGCGCTGCGAATAAGCTTTCCTACAATGTATGCTGCCTTTTGGGGCATAAATCTGAGCATCTCCAGCGCCGACTCGACCGGTTTACCTTTGACGGCGTCAACCAGCATACGAACTTTCTGTGGGGAAATGCGCACATACTTTGATACAGCTTTAACTTCCATTAGATATCATTTCCTTTAATGGGTTCTTATCTTTTCAATTTAGATTTTTTATCCGAGGCATGTCCATAATAGGTACGCGTCGGAGAAAATTCACCTAATTTGTGACCCACCATGTCCTCTGTAATAAATACAGGTACGAATTTTTTCCCATTGTGAACCGCCAGTGTAATTCCGACCATATCAGGAACGACTGTCGAGCGCCGCGACCATGTTTTAATAACCCTGCTGCTTCGAGTTCCCTGAGCCTCAAGCACCTTCTTTAAAAGTTTTGGCTCAATAAACGGACCTTTTTTCAACGACCGTGGCATAAGTTCTCCCGCATTTGTGTTAACACGTCAATTTTCGCACAATATTGATGAATTTGTAAAAAATCGAAGTCATCATGTATAATGATGAATTATTTACGCTTTTTGACAATCAAATGACTGCTTTTTCTTTTCTTACGGGTCTTAAAGCCTTTCGTGGGAACCCCCCACGGGCTGCAAGGATGACGTCCACCCGAAGATTTGCCCTCGCCGCCGCCCATCGGATGGTCAACCGGATTCATGGCAACGCCCCTAACCTTTGGCCGCCAGCCTAGCCAGCGCTTGCGGCCCGCTTTACCCAAAGAGATATTCTCGTGAACCACATTTCCGACTTGTCCGATGGTGGCCTTACATTTTGATAGAACCATCCGGACTTCACCCGAAGGAAGTTTAATCAGCGCATAACGGCCTTCTTTGGCCATCAGTTGGGCATAGGTTCCGGCACTTCTGACAATCTGCCCGCCCTTGCCCAGATTCAATTCAATGTTATGTATATGGGTACCCATGGGAATATTAATCAGCGGAAGCGTATTGCCGGGCTTAATATCCGCTTCAGGTCCTGAAACCACCGTGTCGCCGACCTTAAGGTTAACCGGCGCCAGAATGTATCGCTTCTCACCATCTGCATAGTTCAAAAGCGCAATTCGAGCTGATCGGTTCGGATCATATTCTATCGTATCGACTTTAGCTGGAATCCCGATTTTATCCCTTTTAAAGTCGATAACCCTGTAATGACGTTTTTGACCGCCCCCGCGATGCCTGCTGGTAATTCGACCGTAAACATTACGTCCACCGGTTTTTTTAATAACCCTAAGCAGACTCTTTTCAGGAGTCGTGCAGGTAATATCGTCAGATGTTACATATGACTGAGCTCGCCGTCCAGGAGATGTAGGTTTAACTTTTTTTACAGCCATGATATGTTTTTAAGCTCCTTCAAAAAAATCGATACGTTCACCAGGCATCAAGGTCACAATTGCTTTTTTCCAGTTTCGGCGTTTTCCAACAATCCATCCTCTTCGTTTGGTCTTACCCTTAACCTGCATGGTTCTTACATTGGCCACCTTGACTTTGAAGATATTTTCGACAGCCGTTTTTATCTCGACCCTGTTGGCCCTATGGTCAACTTCAAACGTAAATTGGTTGGAAACCTCTTTTTGGATACTGGTCTTTTCGGTAATAAGGGGCCGTTTAATAATATCATACTGGATCATGAAAGCAGCCTCCCTTCAATGCTTTTTAACGCAGGCTCAAGCAGGATTAAATTTTGATATTTGAGAATGTCATATACGTTTAACCCTTCGGCCCTCAGGACTTTAACACCGGGAACGTTTCTGGATGATAGCTCCAGTTCCGTATTCTTTTGATCGGTCACGATCAATGCATTGCTTATATTCAGTGCTTTGAAAACCGCCAAGAATTCCTTGGTCTTAATCTCTTCAAGTTCGAACTTGTCAAGCACAACAAGCTGGTTATCCTGCAGTTTGCTGCTCAAGGCCATTTTAAGCGCCAGCTTTCTTACCTTTTTGGGAACTCTGTAAGCATAAGACCTGGGATCGGGACCGAAAACAGACCCGCCGCCTCTCAAGAGCGGAGACTTAATGTCACCGCGACGTGCCCGGCCGGTCCCTTTCTGTCTGAACAGTTTTCTCGTGCTGCCTTTCACATCGCTGCGGTGTTTTACTGCCGCCGAACCCGAACGTCTGCTGGCAAGCTGCATAGCTACGACTTCATGCAATATGCTTGATTTCACCGGTATAGTGTAAATATCGTCTGTAAGATCCGCCTGCGAAACTTTTTCCGCTTTACAATTTAGTATGTCTACGACAGCCATATTATTCTCATTCGATTTTCTGTTTGTTCAGATTCTTGATTTACCTATTCAGCAAATTTAAGCTTACGAATCACGACCAGTCCGGATCTTGAACCCGGCACCGAACCCTTTATCAGCACAAGGTTTTGCTTCGGCCTGATGTCGATAATTTCCAGATTACGAATCGTTTTGCGTTCATTTCCATAACGACCCGGCAACTTTTTGCCTTTGACAACTCTGGAAGGCCAGGCACTGCTGCCGATGGACCCCGGAACTCGATGGCTGGTGCAACCATGAGTTTCTTTGCCGCCATGAAACCCGTGCCGCTTGACGACACCCGCGAACCCCCTTCCTTTGGTCGAGCCGGTAACATCAACACGTTCACCGACTTTGAACACATCCAAGCTTATAGTCTGTCCGAGGCTGTATTCACCAGGATTCTCAACAGGAACTTCCCTTAAAAAAGCATAACGGCCACCCCCGCTCTTCTGCAGATGTCCTGCAAGCGGCTTGTTGACACGAGACGCTTTTTTCTCGCCAAAACCCAACTGAAGGGCGTTATATCCATCGGTCGCCGTGGTCTTTATCTGGATTACCACACACGGACCGACCTGGAGAACCGTTACCGGTATGCGCTCGCCCTCAGCGGTAAACATCCCTGTCATACCCAATTTTTTTCCAATCAATCCTTTACACATAACGCTTGCTCTCTTCTCCAGATATCTTATCAACAGTAATTTCTTAATCTCCTGCGACTTTAGCACCCCTGACTTTGCCCTTTGCCCTGTTTAAAAAACAAGCTTGGGCAACAGGCTCTCACGAATCACAGCGTATCGAGAAAGGGCTAAAAATGATCTTGACCACCAAGGATTCGATGGTGTTGAAATTTCTTTCAGGTTAAAGTTTTATCTCAACATCTACGCCGGGAGAAAGATCCAGCTTCATCAAAGCATCCACGGTTTGCTGCGTCGGGTCCAAAATATCCAGAAGGCGCTTATGGGTTCTGATTTCGAACTGCTCTCTGGATTTTTTATCGATATGCGGTGAGCGCAAAACGCAATATTTATTGATCCGTGTTGGCAGCGGGATCGGCCCGACGACCTTTGCCCCTGTTTTGATGGTCGTATCTACAATATCTGCTGCCGCCTGATCCAGAAGCTTATGATCGTAAGCCTTTAGTCTGATCCTTATTTTTGTATTTGCTATCATCATACAACTTTCTATGAAATAATGTCGCTGACCACGCCGGCGCCGACCGTCCGGCCGCCTTCCCTGATGGCAAACCTGAGTTCCTTTTCCATCGCAATCGGCGTTATCAGCTCAGCCGTAATCGTCACATTGTCTCCGGGCATGATC
>Ga0180009_10002164_pt1 | contig 23275 bp, 12 predicted proteins | sample OS_PC_MetaG_FD_123537 | JGI IMG/M metagenome (GOLD analysis project Ga0180009, IMG submission 123537) | Groundwater microbial communities from the Aspo Hard Rock Laboratory (HRL) deep subsurface site, Sweden - OS_PC_MetaG | ecosystem: Environmental > Aquatic > Deep subsurface > Groundwater...
GCACTATGACATCCAAACGACAATCGATATGGTCAAATGGATTCAGCAAAGAAACCTTCGGGCCTCCATTTCACATCGCAATAAAAAATTGCGACTTATAAGCTAAGTATCGTTGTAGGGCTAATAGGAGTTATTAAATGTGGACCCCTTCTCATAGAAAAGCCACGCCAGTAGAACACAAAGAGTGCAAGTGTCCTGAGTGCGGTGGGTATGGTTCGCCAGGATTTGATGCTGATGCACACCAGAAGAAACGGAACTCTCGGACAATTCGCTACGTTACGGAATATTGGTTCGACATCACAAGTTTCTATGACTCAACATAATAACAATCTTGCCCAACCAATCAATCCATCGGAGCGCAAAAACTGCGCCCGCTGAAGAGCGGTGTTATGTGAGAAAGGATAATTGGTCAGTTGGCTACCATAAAGGTCAATAAAATCGAAGCGGCTCGGAGGCAAATTGATGCCGCGATCCGACTGCTATTCGATAACGAAGATCCAATCGCCATCCATACACTAACAATGGCAGGTTTTCGAATTCTGAGAGATTTAGCTGATAAACAGAACAACAATATTAACAAAGTAGTCCAGTCTTATATTAAACCCGGAATGGAGGGCAAATTTTGGGGATCAATGCAATCATTCGCAAACTTTCTTAAACACGCTAAAAAAGATCCAGACGCCGTAATTGACAATATCCAAGAGGAAGTTAATGAGGCCATATTATTTATTGCTTCTTTATATTATCGAGATCTCGGGTGCCAGTTTACGCCTGAGATGTTAGCTTTATATGGCTGGTACTCCGCTATTCATCCTGATCTTATTAGTGACGATGCACCTAAAAATTTCCAGACACAACTCGAAGCAGTTAGAGGTTTTTTTATTGGTAAATCTCGACAGCAGCAATTAACTGAAGGCAAAGAAGTTCTGAAGATAGCTAGAGGTTTCCTTAGCAGGTAGAGTTAGAAGTTCATCACATAACCTTGCTGCAAGTAAAGGGGTCAAAAGGTTCTAATCATGCCGTTTAGCTCCATTATCCTCCCAATTCTTGCATTAATTATTGGAGCAGCTTCTCTTTTCGTTGATCCTAAAAATCCAAAACGAAAATTGATCATGAAGGTATTGATAATAGCATTACTTTTTACATGCGGTATTTCAATATATTCAAATTATAGGGAACACAACAGGACGGAAATTGATAAGCAACAAAGATTAAAAGAGATAGATTGGAATAAAAAACATATAAACGAACTAACATCGATAATAAAGGCTTTCCGAACAGAGACAAAGGATAGATTAAATGATGTTTTTGAATTGATCAACTTTGGTTGGTCAAAAACAAGGATCAAAGAAATTTTTAGTGGCACTCAAATGTCAAGGGATATTCAGACGAGCAAGGAGGCTGATCTAGAGCGCACAAAACTTGCTTCTATTGCCCCTAAAGAAAACAGGGTGAGAGCTATAATTCAATATTTTCCTAAAAATGTTGATAAAGAAATTGTTGAAAAGTCTCTTAAGGAACTTGGTTTTAATTTAATAAGCGGACATCCAAATCTTCCACATACCCCAACAAATGCAATTTGGTTTGGGAAAAATATTGATATTGATAGCGTTAAATTGGTTGCTTATACTTTAATTAGGGCTGGTATCGAAATTAAAGTAATAAGCCCGTTTTTATCACCAGGAGGGAAAAAGAGCAATTTAATTCAAGTCGGATCTTGGACAGAATTTATTGATTATCCTACTCTCACTATTCAACAAATTCAGAAAACAGAAGCCTTTCATAGTGCCTATTAACACTTAACAATCTTTTTCAGCGGAGCCTAAAAAGCCGCGCCCGCTGAAAAGAACGTTAGCTGAGCATAAAATTTGGAGAAATGATTATGCCAATAGAAGCGTATCATGGTCAAACATTCGTAGCATTTATCGATATTTCAGGCTTTAAATCAATGATGCAAAATCGTGAAAGAGCTAGAGATGCATTAAGCACTTTTTTCCAAACTGGATATTCAGTTTTAAGAAAGCAACGTAATGTAGAATTACGAAAAAGAGTAGACGGGTTATTTGTCTCTGACTGCGGCATTTTGTTTTCTAGATACAACGGTGAAAATCAATATCAAGGACTTCATATGAAAGAAGCTCTATCTTCGATACTCTCAACAATTGAAGATATATCAAGAAAACTGCTTCAAGCAGATTTGATGCTAACAGCATCTATTGCATATGGGCGGTTTGATTTTGATGAGAGAGTTGAGTTTAGTGGTATTGTAAAAAATATGATGTTTGGCTACGCATACCTAAACGCATATTTAAATAATGAAGTAGGAAAACCAAAGTTAAACCCAGGACAATGTCGTATATTAAAAGAAAATATTGATGAGCCATTTTTGGAATCGGTAATGGCTTCACAAGATCCACCTTTTAACAGAGTCAAAAAAAATCATTCTGACAACAAGCATCTATATTTTTATTGGATGGTTAAAAAACCTTTTGAAATATCTCTTTTTAAAAGAAAATATAAAGATACATACAACCTAAAATACAGAGGCATGCTTGAAGCATTAAAAGACTTTTCAAGAAACTGAACAAAAATACACTAACAACTGAATTCACACGGATGTAAGTTCTGCTGGCACTCCACTCATACCGGTAATTCAGGGGTGTTCAAGGATAATTATCCTATTCATGAATATCTACCAACCCACTCAGGTCAACAATATCAAACATAAGCATTAGTTTCACCACAAGATTTTGCGGGTGCTTAATCGGAGGTAAAACCTGCTATTGATCACAGGTTCAGCAAAAGTTTAGGTAGGGATAAGGGAATCTTCGTGCCAATCCTTAATCTCGTTCTAAAGTAGATCCCGAAAACGGGAGAAGGCATTGAAATCACATCAAAAAAGAAGTCAGACATATCAAAGGTTTTCTGGCTATCTGATATCATGGGAGTCCTACAAGCTATCTCAAGGTAACCTGCCATACATGATATGGGAAAAGAAAAAAATCAAAGAAAGTTAGTGGGAAATTATGGGAAAATAACTGAAAAGAACCGATAATAGGGATATTTCTTTACTCCAAGGAGTGTTTTGGTAGAATGTCATGCAGGTTTTTATCATGATTACAGGCAGTTAACATTCAGGGCATATTTGGGCGCTCAAGTGTCCGGGCAGAAGCTAAAACCATAATATGGGAAGAGTTGGACTCAGAGAGCAGAAGGTGGGAACCTTTTTATGCCATAAAGACGATTGAAGATGAATGAAAGTAATGGTAGAAAACTTGATGGTGTATTGAGTAAGATACCAAGCACATTTTGGCTTTGATTACATAGCCGTGGGCAAGACTGGACAAAGCATCAGATATCGAGGACATCGACTACAACCTAACTGCTCCAAATAAATAATAAAATACAATATTTGTTAAAGAGGATGCTATCAAAAAGTGACTACCCCCTACCATGCCCGATTCTTTGCTTATGAATTGACCCGCCAAGGCGGAGATGGCGTAGAGCGTCTATCCAGGTCCCTTTTTGATGCCTGCGTGGATTTGAATCCCCACCAGATCGAAGCCGCCCTTTTCGCCCTTCGCTCCCCTGTAACAAAAGGAGTTCTATTCGCAGATGAGGTCGGTCTTGGAAAAACAATAGAAGCGGGGCTGGCCATCTGCCAGAGGTGGGCGGAACGACACAGGCGCGTCCTAGTCATCTGTCCGGCATCTCTCCGAAAACAGTGGGCGATGGAACTTGAGGAAAAGTTTCACCTGCCTACACTGGTTCTCGATGCGAAAACCTACCGTGAGCAGGTGCGGGAGGGGAATCCCAATCCTTTCATGAATGAACATATCGTAATCTGTTCAATGCACTTCGCTAGCAGCCGCGCGGCCGAAATCAAACCCATTCAATGGAATCTCGTGGTCATTGATGAGGCACACAAACTGCGCAATGCCTATCGGCAGAGCAACCGAATGGGTCAAAATATTCGATGGGCTCTGGAGGATCGCCGTAAGGTTCTTCTCACTGCGACCCCTCTTCAAAACTCCCTTCTTGAGCTGTATGGTCTTTCAACCATAATAGACGATCAAATTTTTGGCGATCTCCCTTCCTACCGGACCCAATAAGGGATAGGGGACGTAGGGCACTTGGGCACGGGTCGGACCAAGGCAACAGATTGAAATGGGTTGAGAAGTCATAAAAAAGGAGCCCCAAATAGGGCTTAGAACCGCTTTTTTGAACCCGAAATGAGCCTTTTAAGGTTGGTGAAGATATAGAGGTCACGTATCGCCCGGGTAAAGGCCACATTGGCGATGTTTACCTTGTCTCCAAATTGGTTAGCGAACGCGCTAAAAACCTTGAAAGGGAGGCCGCAACATCGGTATCAATGTAGACCGGATCATACTCCTGCCCTTTGGCCCAGTGGATTTTTGGATATCACATTGAGATCACAGTTTCATTCAAACCTTTGATATTATAGTATGAACGAAACCGCTCCGCGGCAGCCCAGTGCTACCTCTTTCGGCCATCATTTTTCCTGCCATTTTTTAAATCTAATCACTTCAATTTTCCCCATCCGCTTTGATCATATAAAATACCTCCAATTATTAACCCTAGCCATAAAGGAGATATCTTATGACTGAATTACGTGAAAAAATGATGTCTTAAAATTATAAAATTCAATTAAAAATATGGAAAAAAATATTCAATAGCATTTAATTTTCATAGATTTTCTTTAGATAAATTAGCATGCCTAAAATTAATTATAGAGGGGAAGATCAATCTTAAAAATTAGTTATAGGGTGCACATTTTTTTGTGCACTTACTTTTCTTGAAATTTTGGGAAATTTACTCTTTTTCATAAGAAAGACTATTTCGGAAAAATCAACGACCCCGCCGCAAGCGGGAGGGGTATTGAAAAATATAATTAATCTATTGTTCTGAATCTAACCCTTGACACCTCCTTTATTACACATTTAATGCTCAATCTACAAAATAAAGATCAACTATGATGATAGGTTTTTGAGATAGGTCCGGTTTAGAAGAATAGGCCTTGATTTGATTATGCAAATAGTAGGGTGGTGGGAAAACGCTGAAAAACTGGTCGGGGCGAGAGGATTTGAACCTCCGACCCCCTGCTCCCAAAGCAGGTGCGCTACCAGGCTGCGCCACGCCCCGATCTCATTTACTTATTCCTTACAAAACAGCAAAAAAATAGTTTCTACTGACTAGCATTTCCTCCTTCTTTCCCGCCCGAAAGGGCGGGATGCGCTACCAGACTGCGCCACGCCCCGATTTAAAAAAATCCCCATACCCGCCTGCCAAAGTCGGCCATGGCGGGCAGGTCGAAATTTAAAAATATCCATGAACTCTGATGAAATGATTATAAAATCTACATCCTAAGCCCTATAAAATCAAGTCTTAAAACAATGAGTTATTGCAGAAAGATGTTTTTATTGACTTTGAATGACTAAGATATTTAAATAGAGTCCCATCTCAAGGAAGTTAATTCAGAGGCCACATGAAAGATATACAGAACCATAAAGATAACCGCAACATAGATATTGACCAGGTGGGTGTGAAAGGGATCCGTTACCCCATTACGGTCCTTGATAAGAATATGGGGGAGCAGCAGACCGTGGCGACGATCAACATGTATGTTAACCTGCCCCGCCACTACAAAGGCACACATATGAGCCGTTTTGTGGAGATCCTCAATGAGCACAGCCGGCGCATATCCCTTCAGAACTTTTCAGAGATCCTGGAAGAGATGAAAAAGAGGCTCAATGCTAAGAGCGCCCACATGGAGATCACCTTTCCCTACTTTATCAACAAGATGGCCCCTGTCACAAGAAGTGAGGGCCTGATGGAATACAAATGCACCTTCAAGGGATCACTGAATAAAAGGCCCGATCTGGTGATCATTATCCACGTCCCCATCTCAACCCTCTGTCCCTGCTCTAAAGAGATAAGCGATTTCGGCGCCCATAACCAACGAAGTGAGGTTAAACTTCAGGTCCGATTTAAAAAGTTCATTTGGATAGAGGATCTGATCAATCTGGTGGAGAGATCGGCATCCTGCGATGTCTATTCCGTGCTCAAGCGGGAGGATGAAAAATACGTGACCGAGAGGGCCTTTAATAATCCCATGTTTGTGGAAGATATCGTGAGGGATATAGCCCAGGAATTAAACAAGGACTCCAACATTACCTGGTTTGCCGTTGAGTCAGAGAACTTTGAATCCATTCACAATCATAACGCCTACGCATATGTAGAGAAGCACAAGAGATAAAGATATCAGATCTCAGTTGTCAATAGAGAAGATAGAGGGGACCATGACATGGCACGAACCGGTTTTGAAAAACTTCTCGTCTATCAATTAGCCGAAGAGATAAGCGACCTTGCCTGGCAAGCGGCAAGAGATTGGGACAAAATGGCTCAGGATACAGTGGGAAAACAGTTGATCATTGCCGCAGACAATATCGGCGCCTATATTGCCGAAGGGACAGGATGCGGCAGTTATGCTGAAAATAAAAAATTTGCCAAGATGGCTAGAGGTTATCTATTCGAGGTTAAGCATTGGCTCAGAACGGCCCAAAAGAGAGAACTCCTGTCAGAAGATCAGATGAGTTCATTCCGGGCGTTGATTGACCAATTAACCCCGAAACTAATTGCCTATATCAATTCCATTGGAAAAACCAGAGAGAACCAGTACCTAACAACTCACTAAGTTCCCCTATCATGGAGGCTGTCATGGGAGAAGACCTGAAAAAGATGTATCGTACCGTGATGGAAGACCATTTCCCCCCGCAGATCACAATCTCTTTTGGGGATCAGGTACTCGTATATAGAAAAAGGACATGGAAGATACCCGATGAGAAGTCCGGCGAGTTGATCGAGAAGGGCCTCCGTTACGGCGAAAACCCGGGACAGGAGGCGGCCCTCTATGAGCTGGTCAACGGGAATCTGGTATTGGGGGGATGCCGGTTTATTGAACCAGGCAGAGGACTGGTTTCAGCCATAACCGAAGAAGAGATGATCCAGAGCGGAAAACATCCCGGCAAGATCAACCTGACCGACATTGATAACGCCCTAAATATCATGAAGTATCTCTCGGAAGGAGCAGCGGTTGTCATCGTGAAACACAACAACCCCTGCGGCGTGGCCTACGGTTCAACCCTTTCAGAGGCTTATCAGAAGGCAAACATGGCCGACAGGATCGCCGCCTTCGGCGGATGTGCCGTTTTCAACCGGCCGATTGATAAGGAAACGGCTGAATTGATATCACAAAACTACCTTGAAGTTGTGGCCGCACCTGAATACGAAGAGGGAACCGTTCCTATTCTGGCCAGAAGGGCAAATCTCAGGATTGTGAGCATCAGCCGTATTGACGACCTCTCTTACTATTCGGAGGCCAGGTATGTTGACTTCAAGAGTCTCATAGATGGGGGCATGATCCTTCAGCAGTCCCCCCTTAACCGCATCAAGTCTGCAGCGGACTTCACCCTTGCCAGTGCCGAATACGAGGGGAAGAGATATACCATCGAAAGAAAACCTACCCAGGAGGAGTATGCGGACATGCTCTTCGGCTGGCAGGTGGAGCAGGGGATCACCTCCAACTCGGTCATCTACGTCAAGGACGGCGTCACTGTGGGAATCGGAACGGGCGAACAGGACCGGGTCGGGGTGGCTGAAATCGCTATCTACAAGGCCTATACCAAGTATGCGGATGCCCTCTGTTTTGAAAGGCACGGGATGCCTTTAAAGGACCTGGAACTGCTGGTTCGAAAGGGCGAAAAGGACCGGGCCATCCTGGAGCATATCGATAAGGAGAAAAAAGAGGCCAAAGGCGGGCTCATCGGGTCCACAATGGTATCCGATGCTTTCTTCCCATTCCGGGACGGCGTGGACGTGGCCATCAAAGAAGGAATCCGTGCCATCGTGCAGCCGGGTGGGTCATTGAGGGACTTCGAGGCCATCCAGGCCTGTAATGAGGCCGATCCACAGGTGACCATGGTTTTCACGGGCCAGAGAGCCTTCAAACACTAACGCTTCCGTAAAAACCTCATCTACGGCGTTGCGCTGCGTTTTTCGTCATTGCGGCGTAGCTATCTGTACGCCTCAATCCTAAAAACTTGCGCGCCTTGTATCTGAAGCCTTTACGAAAGCGTCAGAGTATCCTACATAAATCACTCGTCCTGAGGTTCATAGTTTTGCCATTTAAGTATCTGTGCTCGTTTCCAGACATCTGCGGTTAAATTCAGAACAGCTCCAGCTGTTTATGTCCCTTTCCTTTCCTTTTCCACTTACCCCGCTCAAGGGTCCCGCACAACTCTTTGGGAATGAGATCCAGGAATGGTGAAGGATTCATCTGAAGCACGCGACCATTGATCATTCGGCGTTTCGCATGACACAGGACCAGCTTCCGGCGGGCACGGGTCATACCCACATAGAGGAGTCTCTTCTCCTCGGCCTCGTCCCGGTCTCCGAAAAGGGAGCAGGGTATAAGTCGATCCTCACACCCGGTGATAAAAACAACGGGCCATTCCAGGCCCTTGGCGGCATGAAGAGACATCATGGCCACACGATCCCCTGATAGCCCAACATGGTCGATTCCCCGCTCAAGGGAGAGCACGTCCATAAAGGATGCCATATCCCCTTTAAAATTCTCAGCCACCTCTTTCAGGCGTCGCAAAACCTGAGCCGTTTCCTCTGAAGAGCAATCGAATTCATGCAAGCTTACGACCTCATCAATAAGTTCTTCCAGGGTCCCACTCAGCGCATACTCTCCAAGTATCTCTTCTCCTCTCCCCATATCCTTATCCAGAAGATTCAGGTATGTATTGAGGTAGTATGGGTTATCAGGATACTGGATGGCCTGTAAAAAGCGCCAGATGATATTGGCCGGGTACTGGCTCATCAGAGGTTTTTCACCTGACCGAATGAATGGGATCCCTGCCCTTTCAAAGGCCTCCTGAAAGGCATCTCCCTGGGAATTCAGGCGAAAAAGAACGGCTATGTCACCAAAACTGATGTTTTCCCCCTCTTCATGGGAAGAGACCCTGCCGCTATCAATGGAGAAATAGGAAGTTCCACCCATGAGTTTTTCGATCTGTTCCACGATCATCTCAGCCTCTTCCCATTGTGTCCTGCAAGGGGCAATGGAGATTGAATCGCCCTGTCCCACGTCTCCCTCAAGGGCCTTCTCTTTTCCCATAAGGGCGGAAGACCCTTTGAGAATGACCTGAGTGGATCGGTAATTTCTGGAGAGGATGATCTCTTTTGCCCCTGGAAAATCCTCAAAAAATCGGTAGAAACTCCCCACATCCGCTCCTCGAAATCCATAGATGGCCTGATCCGGGTCCCCGATGGCACAGATGTGAATGGCGCAAGGCACAGGGTGCAGGGCGCAAGGAGAGTCGATGGGATAGACGAGGGATTTCAGGATCGCAACCTGGATCGGGTTTGTGTCCTGATATTCGTCCACAAAGATCCAGGGAGATCGCTCTGCCCAGGCCCGTGCAACCTGCGGGTGGTCTCTAAAGAGTCTAAGGGTCTCCACCTCCAGGTCATCAAGGTCAACCATCCCCAGGTTCCGGAGTCTTTGTTGGTAATTCCGGAAAAGCGAGATGAGATCCTGATTAGGTGGATCATCGTCATTTCCCATTACAGTGGACATCTTTAGCTGGGGTAGTCTTTTCAGGAACTTGGAGGCAACCCGTTTTCCTTCACCGGATTCGGCTATGACCTGTCGTGCCAGAGCGGATGCATCCATCTCTGAACAGACTGTAAAATCGGATGGAAGATGCAATCTCCCCCCATCATTTCTGAGCACCTCCAAACAGAAACCGTGAAAAGTAGCCACCCGGACCTCCCCTTTTTGCTGTTTGGGAAGTAAAGCGGTAATCCTTTCCCTCATCTCCCTTGCTGCCTTATTGGTAAAGGTGAGGGCAAGAATCTGTGTCAATGCCGCCTGTTCCGAGTGTAAGAGATAGGCAATCCTATGGGCCAGTGTCATGGTTTTCCCTGTGCCGGGCCCGGCCACAACGAGGAGGTGGCCGCCTTCATAAAGGATGGCCTTCCTCTGTTCAGGGTTCAAGGGATCCAGAATAGGATCTGAAAGAGAAGCCTGGTCCTGTTCTGAAACCCTATGGATCTTTTTTTCAGATACTTCACCAAGACTTAATTTTTCTTTCCGTTTGGTGGTCTTCTTCTCGGGTGATCTAAAAAGGGCGATCTGACCGGCCAACTCATGCCTCTCCGCCTCCTTGAATAGATGAATGGTGCCATACTCGCCGTCATATCCTTCATCCCGGATGACCTGGTCTTTTCGCATTCTCTCAATGGCTTTTGACAGGAGTACACCTCCTGCCTTCTCTATATCTCCAAGTGGGACATCCATGAGGATATTCAGTTCCGGGCCCAGGACATTGAGCAGATCTTCGTAAACGGAGGTCACCTTTTTTGTTGATGGACCGCAACGGAGGATTTCGGAGAGGATTTCAGACAATGGAATGAGGCAGTAAAAGTCCTTTGAGAGCTTCGGGGTCTCACGATCCGATAGTTCGAACACCCGGTGGAGTACGCCTACTGTCAGGGGCTTCCCGCATGCAGGGCATATCCCTCCCTTCTTTTTTGTCTCCCGGGGTTGAAGTCTGACCTGACATTTACGGTGTCCGTCAAGGTGGTACTTACCCTCTTCCGGGTAGAATTCAACTGTGCCGTTGAAGCCATCTCCCTGGATCATGGCCTGCAGCATATGATCGTAATCCAATTCCGTCTCAAAGATGTTGGCCTCCCTTCCCAGTTTTGAAGGGGAGTGGGCATCGGAGTTGGAAACCAGGAGGTAATTATCAAGGCCTGAGAGACAACGGTTCATGGGTGGATCTGAGGAGAGGCCTGTCTCAAGGGCATGGATATGAGAAGTGAGATCTCCAAAGCATTCCTCCATAGAGTCAAAGCCCGATCGGGAGCCAAAAAGGGAGAACCAGGGGGTCCAGATATGGGCCGGGATAAAAAGCGACCGGTCACTTACTTCAAGTACCAGCTCAAGAAGATCCCTGGAATCCATGCCCAGAATGGGCCTGCCGTCAGAGGAGATATTACCGATTCGATCCAGCCTTTTGTTCAGCTTGTCCACAGACCCCATGTCAGGCATGAGGATCAGATGGTGGAGTTTTCGTGTCCCTCCATTTTTTTTATAAATACAGCTTATCTCTCCCGAAAGTATGAATCTTACAGGCCCCCGGCAGGATGCCGGGACCTTCTCTTCAATCAACTTTTCCAGCTCCGGTTTTAAACCATAGAGGCCCCTTTCATCCTTGATCAACTTCTCCCCAAGCTCGGATACCCAACCAGGATGGGTGAAATCACCGGTTCCAACGACAGTGATCCCCTTCTTCTTAGCCCAGAGGGCCATATGTTCAGGGTCAAGATTTCGGGAGGTAGCCCGTGAAAAGTGAGAGTGAATATGAAGGTCAGCAATAAATCTCATAAAGAGACCAAAAAGCAGCACTTGAGGGTTCAAGGATTCAAGGGGTCTAGTGATCAAGGGAAAACCTTATATACTCTATATACTCTCGAACCCTGGAATCCTCGATCCCTAGAACCCTTGCGGCGCAAAAGATAGGACTGAAGTCTTCGCCAAAAGGCGAGGGTTTTTCTCCCCATCCCCGAGTGGGACAATAAAACTCAGCGCCCTCTCCGTCTCTGTGTGGTGAACATTTACTGATCCTCAAAGAGAGAGGGCCAGCTCGAATTAGGGAATTCGTTGCTTAAAGGTGGCAAACCTCCCGGGCAACCGGGGCATACCTCTCCAGTCCTGATAACGATTCAACTGGTTCATACATTTCGCGATCCTCTGGTCAAGGGGAGGATGCGTGGAAAACCATGAGCCACTCTTCTGGGACCCGGCTTCCAGTTTCATCAGTTCTCTGAGGACCTCAATCATGCCGTTTGGATCGTATCCGGTCCGATATGCCGTTTCCATACCCGTGAGATCCGCTTCGAACTCCATGTTCTGGTCCAATCCCCGGTCAAAGAGGACCGTCTGGAGATCTCCGATCATGGATTCAAACTGCTTCCCTTTCTCCCCTTTCATGGTTGTGGCCGTGATCTTTCCAACCCCCTGGAAAAACTGAGCCCGTTGGATGGACTTGAGTGCGTGCTTGTGGCCCACATGCCCCACTTCGTGAGCCAGGATACAGGCCAGCTGGGCCTCATTGTTGATTGTACTGAGTAGGGCGGAGCTGAGAAATATGATACCACCCGGGCAGCTAAAGGCGTTCTGGAGGGAGCTTTTAACCACCACAAACCGATACGGAATACCGGGCCGGAGCGAATTCCGTGCCACGGCCATCCCCACCAGATTGACGTATTTCTGAAGGACGGGATCTTCCACGGGCATGCCGTATCTGCGAAACCCCTCCAGGGCCAGGCTCTCCCCGATGGTTCGCTCAGAGTTGTAATCGATCTCTTTCATACTGCTTACTATGGAGCCCAAACCCTTTAACAGATCAAATCTCCTCTCTAGTTTGGATTTCTCTTGAGAATCTTCCTTAGCGGGTTCTTTTCCGGAATCTTTCTCCGTCAGGGTTTTCAGCATATCACCCAAACTCAATTTCGCTTCCTTAATGAAGCCGGATCCGGATTCCACCAGGGACGCAGTGGCCGGTGATCCATCCCTTTCTCCGGCCAGGAGGTTGACAGAAGGGTACAGGGTCATCATTAAACAGAGCAGGATCCCAATTCCCATATCTTTTCGTTTCATGGCTTTCCTCCGCCTCGCTTATGGGGCATATTCCCCGATCTTCCCTTGCCTGAGAAACGCTTCCAATTCGTCTTCAGAAACGCGCATGGCCAGAACGCCATCCAGTGCCTTCTGATAGGAAGCCGGCGTCCCACGATTTTTCGCGTACTCCTCCGTCTCCCTGGATAGCCCGCGCATGCTTCGAGACGTATCGGCCTCATCAGCCTTGATCTTGCTATCCGTCATAGACGTCAGAAGGTTCTCCGACTCCTCTTGCACCTCTTTAGCCGGCGGGGACTGGGAGAGTGTCCCGCGGTACATCCATCCCTCCTCCCCGGAAGGGACACGAATCTTGTACCACCGATTCTCAGAGCCAAGAACCGACACCTCTGTACCAAGTTTTACAGTGGCGATGGTTTCTGAAGAGGCACTTGTATCGGATTTGAGTTTGGCCCTTTCTGAAGATACCCAGAGCTTATCCTGGGCAAAAACAACAGAGATTGAAAGGCCAAGACAGATAGCAAGGATCCAGATTAAATTTGATGACTTCATGAAATGATCCCTCCATGTCGGTGTAATTCCATAGTTACCCCTATAGTTGTATAATATTTTGTATTTAATCTAAGTATTGCGACGAAAATCATAGTCAGTATTGGCTGATCCTGGATACTGGTCACTGGATACTGGATATTTTTGGATTTCACTATTTGAGTATTCCTGAATATCCATCATCAAGTATCAAGCATCCAGCATCTGTGTAGTAAAAACGACTGCCTCACGCATACCCTCATTAATCATTGCCTAGATTAATGCAACGTTAGGGTTACATCTCAATCTTATACCGTGCCAATGGAAATGACAAGGTTCAATAAATGTTCAGTAGTCAGCGGTCAGCGATCAGCAGTCAGGCAACCATGTTATTAATCATTTTCGCTGACAGCTAAATGCTGATGGCTGATAGCGCGAAATCCGGAAAAACTCATTTTCGGATTAGCAGTAGTTAATAATAATCTCCCGTGAGCACAAAGGCACCCCAGTAGCCGGGATGTGGATAGCGGTTCTTTACATGAAGCATAGCCCTCCGCAGACTCTCGGCTTTCTTCTCCGCCACATATCTCCGGTAGAACTGTTTCACCAGTATGGCTGTGGATATATCGTTTACCCGCCAGAGACTGGATAAGATGGCATGGGATCCCCCGTACAGAAAAGACCGGTTCATCCCGATCACGTCGTCGCCGCTCGTCACCTTTCCGAGACCGGTCTGGCAGGCACTCAAAACAACGAGATCCGCATTAATCCGCAGACCGAAGACCTCGGATGCCTCCAGATCGCCGTCCGCATGAGAGTCTTTGACCAGTTTCACAGCGGAGAATAGGGGATTTATGGGGTTAAATTCCCCGTGTGAAGCCATGTGGATGATGCCGAACTCATGGATGTGACGAACGACCCAGCTCTCCCTGGCCTTCTCCTTGGTGAGCACGGTTATCTCCGGGAAATTAAAGCCAATGGTTGCCACTTCACGCTCTGCAAAAGGGAGATCCAGGGCCGGGTCTTTCAGGTCAGGATTGCCGATGGCCAGCACGCGCACGTTCTTGCTATCGGTCCGTCGGTTTAGGGTATAACGCAACACACTGGCGCTGGGGAGATAAAAGAGCGGAAACCTCTCTCCCACATAGGTGTCTCCATCGTAAAGCGTAGCAAAGGAGAGATAGTGGAGGCTCCCATGTGGCACAATGCCTAAGACTCGGATATCTTCCAGTTTGGGCATGACCGGGGAGAGGAGCCACGAGTACAGCTCTTTGGATTGAACGTCAAACGGTTCCAGGTTCTGTATGATGCGGCGGTATGTTAAGATGGACTGGTCCAGGGTTTTCCGACCGATGGGGGTGCGAAACAGTTCCACCGATTCGGGCCTTATGAGCCAGCAAAAAACCTCTTCAGGAACCACATAAAAGGCCAGTAGCCCTACACCCGGTTCCAACAACTCCCGGACCTTGGTCAAGGTGAGGGGATTCACAGACACCAGACTCGCCAGTTCCGGGTTTTTGGCCTGAATCTCGAGCATGAGATCACCATACTGGTCACGTAGTCTCTTTAGGGCCGGACCATACACCGAGCGCTCTCCCTCATCTTGGGCTTGGGCCAGTAGCTCTTCATGCTCCTGTATTCTTGATCGCAGTGTATTCTGACGGTCGTACATCTCCTGATCAATGGCCCCATGTAGGTCCAAACGCTGGTTACCCAGTAGGTCAATGAGGTTTCGGGCCCGGGAACGTTCCGCCACATCAAACGCCTTCCACTGCTCACCCAGATCCACCAAGACAGAGACCAGGGTCTCGTAAACGGCCATTTTGTTATTGATGAACCCGTCTTTCAGCTGGTTTATTCTGATCTCTGCTCTCATACCGTCAATCACGGTCGTGGCCTGGACCAAGAGATCTCGTGCTTCGGGATTGCGTCCCTCCTTCATAAGCAACCTAGCCATTCCGTACAGAGCGCGCCACTCGGTCTCCCGTAAAACCATAGAGCGGGATAGTTCCAGGGCCTTCTTAAACGAGGTTTGAGCTTCCTGGTAACGATTCAGGGTAAATAGAGCTTCACCCAACCCCAGCAGGATCTTGGCCTCATTAATGCGGTTTCCAATATCACTGGCCACCACCAGCCCCTCTTGAAACAGTTTAACAGCCTCCTCGGGATCCCCCATCCTCAGATAGGTCAATGCCATGTTTCGGAGGTCATAGGCAATGGCCCACCGGGAGTTGATCTCCCGGTCAATAATCAGGGCCTTATTCAGCACCTCTAAAGCCTTCTCAAAAAGTCCCATCTCTCGATAAACCAGGCCCATGTTATTCAGGGTTGTGGCCACTTCATCCCGCCTTACCCTGAGGGTGTTGGCCAGGGCAAGGGCATCCTCAAGTTCGCGCAACGCTCGCTGATTGTCTCCCAGGGTCCACCATGTAAGCCCTGACGTGTTAAGGGCAATGACCTGTTCCAGGTGCCACTGGTTTTGCCTGGCCAGGTTGTAAACCTCCCTCTGGAGGTTGAACGCCTCCTGGTAGCGGGCCTGGTACCAGCCATTGTTGGCCTGTTCGATCATGATTTTTGCCTTGAGCCGTAACTGCCCCTTATCTGTCTCCAACAGCTCCAGCGCCCTCCGATAATGCCCATCAGCTTCCTTGAAATTACCCATGAGACGGTAGCACCGTCCCATATCCAGAAGCGCTTGGGCCATACGATCTTTTTGGGCCAGTTCACGGTATATGGAATACGCCTCTCCATAACTCTGCCGTGCCCTCGCATATTGGCTCAGACGAAGATCGTAGATTCGACCGATACTCATATACTGACGCGCCAGCAGTTCATTCTTGTTCAACGATCTGCTCAGGGATGCGGCGGACTGGAATTTCACCAATGCCCGGTCGTATTCTGTGGCGTTCTCCAGAACGACGCCCAGATTGGATAGGGCCGCCACCTGTTCGGGGCCCAACTCCAGATTCTTCATGATCTCCACGGCCTCTTCAAGGACCGGTATGGCGTGATCGTATTTTTCAGCGCGCGCCTGTACCAAACCCAGCTTGAGGAGTGCTTTTGCGTGAGCTTCCGTATCCGGTTCTCTTTCAGCCAGGATATCCGCCAGTGCTCGGGCATGCTGGATCGCCTTATCAAGGTGGCCGGCAGCATAGGCACTCTCCCTGGCATACCGGTGTAAATCCGTTTTGTAGCGTCTTAAAGCATCGGTTTCGGCTGCCACATTGAGGGCGTTTTCAAAGAGCGTCAGTGCCTGCTGATGCCTGTTGGTTTTGAACGCCTTGACACCCGTTTGCACGTACCGGGCAAAGTTCTTGCTGGCAAAGCTGTTGGCCTCTTCCTCTGTCATGCCCCAGTAACCCAGTTGAACCCAGTCTTCGTCCCTGTGGGTGTGGGACCTCCCTGTCTGAACCGCTTCCCTGGCCGACGATGTGGCATAGGCCCGCATAAAGGGTTCCACAAATGGAGACTTTCTCTGGGGATGGCGGGGAAGCAACACGGTGGGAACCCCCAATAAGGAGAAGAGATGCCCTATGAAATATGCATCCTTCAGGGATGCCCCGGGTAGCAGGGCAAGGGACACGTTTGAAAGTCTGTCTGCAAGCCGAAGCAGGGGGAATCGACGTCCCTCATCCAGTGCCATGGCCATAAACGGCATAGATAGTTGGCCCGGACGGGATGCCACTGAAAAGGCTTTGTGTATGGTTCCACCCAACAGAACGGTGTGTACTTGGGGTATTCCTTCCAGAATTTCGGCCTCGGTCGTGCTGGCAGGCAAAGACCGGCTGTCAAAGGGTTCAGGCAGGGCGTATTGGGGAGGAATGGAAAGAACGGCCCGTTTAAAGGGTTTCCGGTACTGGATGGAACGAATCAGATGGGTGGCGCTCAGCGCTATAGGTTCGCTGATCCTCATGGGAAGACTGAAAGGGTCTTCATATACAAGGACACGCGGACTGTCACCGGAAACTTCAAGATGTGAGAGGGTATCAAGCCGTTTAACACCTATCTCTTCGGGAGTCACCGTGAATGCGATCCACCCAGAGTCGTGATTCGAGATGGGGAATAGCCGAATACAGGTGAAATCCTCTGGCAGGGATTCCATGACGTCTATGGCTTCCAACGGATCCGGCACCATGAGCCCCATAATGCCGGGGGCTTCTCCCTGTTGAAAAGTGCCTTTGGCTTCCTCCAGGGCGTCAACATATCGCTCAACCAGTTCGTCATACTCTTTCTTCAAGGAGGCGGTTTCAACGTCAACGCCTCCCTTAATGACAGCATCCGCAATATCCTCCGCATGTACGGCCAGACCCAAGAGGATCATTATCCAGTCCTGGGCAGCTTCGGTCCCGGCCAGAGATGCGAGAAACGGTAACTTCTCTCTATGTTCTCCAATATCACGAGCCAGAACTCTTTTTCCCTGGTCCAGCCTTTCAGACAGGTACGATCTCTTTTCATCTTTAGCCCCCGCCACTTTCCTTCTCAGGTCTCGGATAGTTAATAGTCTCGGATAGATCCGTCTAAGGAGAATCCTTTCATCCGGATCAATACGGCCCAGCACCATGGGAGCCATGCGATGGACCCGTTCTATCTCGGAGAGCCGCTCCACCAGATTGAAGGCCTCTTCCGTTTTCTGTGTATTCATGAGCTCCACAACCAGTGGAGCGAATCCACCTGTTATCTCACCAGGACCACAGCCCGCCCTTAATAGGGAGATGGGCTCCAGAACCTCCAGCGCCTCCTTCAGACGGCCCAGACCCGCGAGAGCCCGCCACTCTTGCTCGGGGAGCAGACCCCGTCGAGCAATCTTGAGGGCTGCCTCAAGATGTTCATTCGCCTTGATGGTCTCTCCCAATAAAGAGGCCACCCCGGCCATATTCAGATGAAGCGCTGCCCTGATGGCCAAAGCTTGCCTATGGTTAGTTGGCAACTGTTTTTCGAACCATTTTAACCCCATTGAAAAATGCTTGCCCGCCCGATTCAACGCCTCCATGTGACCCACAGCATTTTCCATGGACCCGGCAGGACCCTCCATGGGCATACTCAAAGCGAATACCCCCAAGGTGTTATGGTAGGAAGGGATAACAGTCTCTTCAAAGACATTGGGGAACCGGTCAATGAGTTGATTCGTCTTGCGCTCCAGTGCCAAGAACTGCCGCTTGCATGGTTCTGTTTTGGGATTTGCGGGAGAAAAATCTGTCAGCATGAGAGCCATGTTCACAACGTTTATGGCCGCACTCACAGGGTTCTTTAATCCATGGGACAGTTCAGCCGATCGCCGGAAATGATGGAAGGCTTCCTGGAGATCTTTTAATGCATAGGCCAGGTGGCCCGCCCGGTGGTGCAAAAGCGACACGCCGTAGATATCCTTATCAGATATGGGGCTGCCCGGGGGATATCGGTCTAGCTGTCGTTTGAGTGCCTCTTGAGACATGCCCAGGTGGCCCAGCTCCATCTGGATCCGGGAGATGAATGCTTCGGCCAGTCGTTCCTCTTGCTCAGCCGAGAACCCGTACATGGCCTGGCTGGAGCTTACTTGATCCAGATCGATGTCAAAAGCCAGACTGATGACAGCCTTCTTTCTCCTTTCTTTTTCCTTCTTCACAACACCGTGTGTACGAACCAGGTCTATGACCTTTCTGAAGCCCTCCAGAGACAGTTCAAGGAGCCGTATCCGATCTTGCCCGGAGCGGGTACCGGCTTCCTGATAGGCGTTAAAGGCCATGGAACGCTGGTTGACAGTTAAATTTCTTAAAATCCCAAGTCGTTTGTTCAGGGTGTAGGCATTTTCAAAGGTCTCCCGGGCCTCTTTCCACTTCTCGGCCTCCTGATAAGCCAGGCCTAATCGATCCAGCATCTCCGCCTTCAGGTGCATGAAACGTTGCGGAAACTGTAACGCATCTCTGACACGCCCCATCCTGTACCCCAGAGACTCCATGACCTCCGTCTGATCCTGCCGTATCAAAGGTGGAAGGTCGCCGATGATGCTCTCCTGTTCCGAGATGATTATTTTGAGGGTGTTCTCATATTCCTGCCAGCTTGGATCCGGAGGCAGTCCCACTGGCTTGCCGCTGGATTCATATAGTCGTCTGTTGAGCTCCCCTTGACGATCCGCGATCCTTTTTGCCTCTTCACTGAATTTGGGCTCCCCCAAAGCGGGGGTTATGATGCGATCAAAGATATAACGGTTGATCCGCCCCAGGATCTCCGAAGCATGTTTCGGCTGGATACGCCTATCAATAATATGGAGAGCCTTGCTGAACGCCTGTATGGGTCTTTCTCGCTCCCTCACCTGGAATGCCGCGGCTCCAAAACGCCGATAGAACAGAATTTCGGTCTCTTCATGCTCAAAAGGGACCTTGGACTCAAATCGTTTGGCATAACTTTCAAAGGCCTTTCCATATTGGCCCAGGAGAAAGGTGACATTTCCCAGGTTCAGGAGCAAGTGTGCGGCATTTTCGGGATTATCCTTTGGGTTGTTTAGAAAATGGGCCTTCAGATAGGATTCGAGGGCAGCCTCAAGCCTGCCCTTCTCCCCGTGGACCGTTTCAAGAACCTCAAGAACATAGCCCAGCGTCTGATGAAAGTATTCCACCTGTCCCTGGTGCTCTATGGCCTTCATGATTAATGACTGGGCCTCCTTCAACGCCTTCTTCCCTCCCACATAGGTGAGGCAAAGTCCCGTGGAATAAAGGGCTATGGGATCATTGGGGTTCTGGCCCAGTCCACGTCTGTAATGGTTCAGGAGACCGGGGATCTGCTTCTGGGATGCCACGCATTGGATATATCCCCGATGCGCCTCCACGATGGAGTAGTCCTGGCGGATCAGGTTTATAAAGACGTTACGGGCCGACGGGATCTCACCCAGGCGCAATAGAAATTCACCAGCGGCAATGGATTTCCTAATGTGAGCAGATCGGGCCAATTGATAGAGATAATCCTCGTATGGGCGTGAGGTCATCTCCGTTTCATAGAGGTCCAGGGCCTGACGGAACCGCTCCTCCCTATAGAGGATCTCCGCCAGGGCCAGCCGTGCCGCCGCAGTCTGGGTCCCGAGTACCGGGAACCGCTCCAGGACCTGCCTGTACGCTTCCTTGGCCCGCTTCCATTCATCGGCGGCAAAGTATATGTCCCCGATCCGGTTCCAGGCACCCATGGCCAATCTCGGAAGGGTCTCCCGGTATTTTTCCGCCACTCCGGACAATAAGCGGAACTGATCTTCAGGCTTGGCCGAATCCGTATCCGACACACTCATCTCCAGAATGCGTTCAACGGCCCGGTCTGCCCACTCTTCCACGTCCGAAAACTCCCTGACGATCTTGGTGTAGGCGGGGAAAAGTGCCTCGGCTCGACCCATTCGACTGTAAATATCGGCCCGCAATACCATGGCCTCAGCCACCTGTTTCCGGGGGGACGAGTCTGTCTCAATGACCCGGTCCAGCAAACCTATCCCTTCCAACAGGGATTCAGAATCCTTCCCTAACTCCATCAGCAATCGGGCCTGTTGGATCCTGCCCCGTGCTTGGATCCGGCCTTCATCCGGATGTTGGGATATGACTTCTTCCAGCTGGGAGCGTGCTTTATGAAGAATACTTTGCCTTTGACCATCCGTTTGGGCCTCCCTCCATTGTCGTAGTGCTCCCATTCGGATCAGATGGATGCGGGAGAGGGCGGCCTCCGGCTGGACACTTCTGAAGGATTCGCAAACCAGATTGAATGTCCGCTCAGCCATTTCGGGCAACGTCATGAGTTCATACAATCTGCCCATGGCATAGGCGGCTCGTCCCCCATAGAGTCCCTGCTGCGGGAATCGTTCCAAGACCCTGTAGTAGCCGAGGATAGTTAAATGATGGTCTGGCGGTACCAGGCCTTCCAGTTCCTGCGCCAGTTTAATCTGCCCTTGAGCATGGTCCAGGGAGGGGATCTCACCTTCCAGGGGTAAGACCCATAGATTACTCACCCCTTTTCGTGTGGAGAGAAAATAGAGATGGGAAGTGGAAACCACAGGCTGATAAGAGGAGTAGGAAGCAGATGTAACAGGATAGGCGGAAGGGTTCTGGTCGTGTACCTGCACCCGGTAGATCACGGAATGATCATTAAGGGTAACCTCACCATCCCGGTCCGTATCAAGAGCAAAACGGGAGAAGTAGATATATTGCCCCTCCCGGGACCAGACAGGAAAGAGGTCCCGATCCGGTCCCCGGGTGAGAGGAACGGTTCTGCCGGTCTCCAGATGGAGAAGGAAGATATCTCCCCCAGGATCATCCCGGACCGAAACGAACGCACATCGTTTTCCGTCCGGGGATACGGAGGGAAATGCACTGTCCCCACCGGTCTCCAATGGGAAGGGCGGGGACTCCGGGTTATCAAGTGAAAGGGCCATCAGATGCCTCTGGGTTTGACCGGGCCTGGCCTGATGGAAATAGAGTGTCTTGCCGTCGGGAGAGAAGCAGGGAGCACCGTCTTCTGTGTCTCTGCCCGTGAGCCTTTTGGGTTTGGCATCACGGCCGTTCATCTCCATCAGGTAGATGTCCCCTTTGACGTCGTAGCCTGTCCCCACAAATGCGATCCAGCGATCGTCAGAGGAAATGGCAGGGGCTGATTGGGTTCCGTCACCCGGGGTTAAACGCCTCGGCAGGACCACATGGTCCGGGTCGGCTGATCGAAGCCATAGTCCTGGAGAGCCTTGGCGTCCGGATGTATGGCCCAGCCACCGGCCGCTGGGAGATACGGCGGCATAGTGTACCGGATCGGCTTCAAAGGTGATCTGTACGGGTCTGTTCACCGGCAGAGGTTTGGGCGGTTTCCGTTGTTCTCCAAGGGTGTAAAAAGGCCCGGCTTCCGAAGTCACCTTAGCCGATCCTGGGATGAATAGTTTTCCCAGGCTCCTTATTTTTGAACATGCCGTGAAGGCGATCACAGGGAGTATCAAGAGGGTGATCAAAAGGGATCCCCGTACGAGTCGATGAAGATTATGCATTAACTTACTAGCGAAGCTTCGCCTCAAACCGACGAGTTGGTGGAGTATGTCATTCATTTCTTGAGGCGAACGGATGCTGGATTCTGGATGCTTGATACTGGATAAATCAAAAAAGAATTCATTATTCCATCCAGCAACCAGGAACCCCGCCTGCCGTTCGGCGGGCAGGCAGCATCCAGCATCTGCTGATTTCTTGCACCTCACTGTGTTAGAAAAATTTAACATAAATGTTAATATCTTCACATAAACAGAGGGATAGAACCTATCATGGCTTCACTTTCCAAGAACCGTCTTCGGTCTGTATCTTCTCCCCTGGCAGGGCATTTTCTCGGTTGATTTTCCCAAACACGCGTCGTATCTTGGGAAGATCCTCTATAGAAAAATCGTCGTTAATCTCTACCACCCGCCGGATGATTACTTCGCGGGCTGCGTTGATCTCTTCCAACACGGTATTAAATTCCGCTTCTTGATACCTGCGAACAAACTCCTTCAGATCCTCTGGGACACGGTCTTTATTCATGGGAAACGGGGTCAAGAGACCTTCATTGTTCTCGCCCACCCAGCCAAGGCGCTTGAAGGCTTCCAGGTCATCGGCATGGAAAGCCAGGGTCTGCATGCTTGCCATGGCATCCTGGTAATCCTTGGTTCTTCTGGGCGGTGTCTGGATGCGGCCCAAAGGATCCACACCCCTGACTGAAGCGACCAGCAGCACGTCTTGGGACAATGAGTTGTAGGACCCCAGCACCTGGTTTTCCAAAGCTGTTCGCTCACTGACCACGCTAACCTGCACTTCGGCCAAAGTACACCCAAACAGCAGGAGTGCAAGTAGCCCTAGAAAGTAATATCGTTTCATACGCTTCCTCCCAATCAGGAATTCGAAGATACATAACATTTTAGATCTTTGAAAGTCAGTAAAGTCCGGCCGTGGAGGTCTCTTTCAAAAGCCGCCTCATAAAAATACTTCCGATGCTCGTGGAACGCCCCCAGGCATTTAATAAAACTATGGAAAAGGCAGAGAAGATGTGGGGGGCAAAGGA
>Ga0180009_10002165_pt1 | contig 23270 bp, 25 predicted proteins | sample OS_PC_MetaG_FD_123537 | JGI IMG/M metagenome (GOLD analysis project Ga0180009, IMG submission 123537) | Groundwater microbial communities from the Aspo Hard Rock Laboratory (HRL) deep subsurface site, Sweden - OS_PC_MetaG | ecosystem: Environmental > Aquatic > Deep subsurface > Groundwater...
CTTCTCGACATGAAGATGCCGGGCGAGGACGGGCTCTCGCTCATGAAGAAATTGAAGAGTCTCGACCCGCAGCTTCAACCGATCATGGTGACCGCCTATGGAACCGTGGAGACGGCAGTCGATGCCATGCAGTCAGGAGCATTTCACTACATCTCGAAACCTATTGATCTCGATGAACTCCTCGTGTTGATACAGAAAGCGGGGGAGAGGCACCATCTTCTCAGAGAGAACCTCTATCTCCAGTCTGAACTGGAACGAGTCAGCCCCGACGCTCGAATAATCGGCGAGAGCAGGGCGATTCAGGAAGTGATATCGACCATCAGCCGGGTAGCGCCGTCTGACGCAACCGTACTGGTAACGGGGGATTCGGGCACCGGCAAGGAACTGGCTGCACGAGCATTGCACAATTTGTCTTCACGAAAATCGAACCGGTTTGTTGCAGTGTCATGTGCAGCGCTTCCCGAGACGTTACTCGAATCGGAGCTGTTCGGTCATGTCAAAGGTGCATTCACCGGCGCAACGATGTCGAAGATCGGTCGTTTCGAATTGGCTGACGGTGGCACTCTGTTTCTCGATGAGATCGGCGATCTGTCGCCCGACATTCAGGTGAAGCTACTGCGTGTCCTCGAAACGATGGAGTTCGAGAAACTCGGATCGTCGAAATCGATCAAAGTCGATGTCAGAATTATTGCAGCGACCAATCGAGACCTCGAGCAGAGAATCGCGCAGGGCGCGTTCCGCGATGACCTTTTCTATCGCCTGAACGTGATAAACATACACATGCCGCTATTGCGAGATCGTCGGGAGGATATTCTTATTCTGGTTGACCATCTGATCGCGAGAAACGGCAAGAAGCTTAACAAGCGAATCGAAGGACTCACGCCGGAAGCGAAGGACATACTGATGTCTTATTCGTGGCCCGGAAATGTTCGAGAACTAATCAACGTAATCGAGCGGGCATCCGTACTCTGCAGGGGCAATGTACTCGACACGGTTGATTTCAGCGCTATCTCTTCATCTGAACAAAGTCCGATCAGCACGGATCAGTTCTTCACAGACTCCGACGTTCCGCCGCTCAAGGACATCGAGAAGAAGCACATACTTCACGTGCTGGAATACACTGACTGGAATTTCGCCAGAACCGCGGATCTTCTGGGCATACACAGGAACACGTTGCGACTTAAGATAAAGGAGTACGGGATACTTAAGAACGACGATGAATAAGTCATCCAACTGCCCGTACTCTGGAGAGTTGTTTCTTAGCATAAAGAAGGGTCAATTCGGATAAACGGGAGACTGACTTATGAGCGAAGGGAATCGCTGCCAGTTCACCGACACTATGATTCATGTGGCCGAACTCGATAGTGCCGCGAGATTCTGGACGAGTGCAATGGGCATGATCGAGGTCGAGCGAAGCGACACCGGGATCATTCTCGAAGATCCCGACTCGAAGCAGCGCATTACGCTTGTTAGTTCCGAGTTTGAGACGAACTATGCTCTCGCTTTGGCAACATCGAATATGAAAGCCACGCTCGATTTGCTCAGAGCTAGAGGTGCTAACGTACCCGAACCGGTGAAGGCAGATTCAGGCCTTGAGTATGCACTCTGCAAGGACCCATTCGGAATACCGATCATGGTGTATGTCACCGAATCGGCAACAGAAGACTAGCCGATCCGAGAAGATTCGTTGATTAGCTATGAGCTTACGAAGAAGGAAGGAGGAATGGCCGGCATGAGAACTGTACAGAGAACCGCTTTCCTGATAGTATGCATCTTTGCATGCCTCTGGCAAACAAGTTGCGACGACTACAACATTGTCGAGCCACGATTCTATGAGGGGGACGATGTAGCGAGTCTTCCCAATTGCGAAGTGACAGAGATCGATGAGAGTCCCTTACTGTTAGGGATCGTACCGCACACGTTTGCAGCGGGAGCATGCTGGGTCGAGACTCCGGAAATCGGGAAGGTAATAATCGTACGGTTCGATCTTCCGATCCAGGCTGAGGTTAATATCGGCCTGTTCAACAGCGCCGGCATTCTAGTTACGGCTATAGCTAAAGGCACCTACGAAGGTGGCACTCATTATGACTACATTGAGAATGCAGACACGCTGGAGAGGGGCGTATATGCGATTTCATTTTCTGCAAATGATTTCAAAGATGCCATCTGGTTTGAGATAGATTGAGGAGGATCAGAAAATGAGAATGTTCTGCATATTAACCATAGCATGCTCGCTTCTGATGGCCGCCTCATCCGATGCTGAGGCAGTGCTCAGGAATTCGGTGGTATCTTCGCTCGGTATCCCGCGAGGAGCGATGGATTATAGCATAAACGCAGCTTGGAGACTCACTATTGATCTTCCTTCAACTGTGAAACCTGAAGCGAGATTGGGAGGGTCGTTCTCAACGAAGAGCAGCAGTGGATCGAGCGCCGGTATGATAGTGACATCGGTATATGTTCTCGGCAGAATATCGTTTCTCGACCAGAATCCGAAGATTTCACCTTACATCGCAGCAGGCCCGGGGCTTCATTTCATGTATTCGTTTTCGTCTGCAAGCGGAGACGCGGTGGAGCTCTTCGATTCCGGCAACTCGATGACTCTGCTCAAAGCCCATGCGTTTTTCGGAATCGATTTTGCATTGACGGAGGAGCTTTTCCTCACCGCAGAGGGACGACTGACTTTGCCCAGTGATATCGTAATCGACAGCGGATATCTTGGGCTAGGGCTAAGACTGTAAGGGTTTGCTCCATGGATACCAACGGTGGCTATACAGAATTCCCCTTTGTCTCTGAATTCTATGACAGTGTATACGACCAGCTCAACAGGGGAGACATTGAGTTTTTCGTTGATATGGCGAAGGAGGTCGGCGGCCCGGTGCTCGAAGTCGCTTGCGGAACAGGCAGAGTGCTCATTCCGACAGCAAAGGCTGGTATCGATATTGTCGGAACGGATCTCTCGGAGAAAATGCTTGACAGATGTCGCGAGAAGCTCTCAGCGGAGTCTGCGGAAGTGCAGGGCAGAGTCGAACTGATCCACGCCGACATGCGCGATTTTAACCTTTGCCGCAAATTCAAGCTTGTCACAATTCCGTTCAGACCATTTCAACACCTGACTACAGTGGAGGATCAGTTCTCCTGCCTCAAAGCCATACATCGCCATCTTGATGATGACGGGAAATTCACCCTCGATGTATTCAATCCGAGCATACTAATGTTAGCGAGGGAAAATCGCACCGAAGAGCTTGGAGATGAACCGGAGTTCGAAATGCCTGACGGGCGCAAGGTGGTCAGGAGATATCGCAATCCAGAGATCGACTTCGCAAATCAAATCGCGCACGGTGAGTTGATCTACTACGTCACTCATCCCGACGGCAGAACTGAACGTCTCGTCCACAGCTTCCCGATGCGCTACCTATTCCGCTATGAAGCGGAGCATCTGCTGGTGCGCTGCGGTTACGAGGTTGAAGATGTATTCTCCGATTTCAAGAAATCTCCTTATGGAGAGAATTATCCCCGCGAGATAATTATGGTCGCAAGAAAGAGTTAGAGCAGTCTGGTAGATCGAAACTCTTGTGGTTTCGACGTCGATGGTACTGCATCTTAGCAGATGTGGGAGAGTAGAACGCAGCCGGGTCAAATTAGAAAGCCCACTTCAAATGGAGCGGGCTTTTGCTTTGTTGGACGATCTTGTAGGGCAGCGATCCGGAGTCACGCATCGCGTGACGGAGTGATCCTGCCTACTTCCTAAATGGCAGGTCTCCGGAAGACTTGCCCTGCTTGGCTAGTTGTCCAAGTGTGCAACAGATGACCCTGATACTTCCTCGCCTTCGGGTTTGGTGGCCAATGTAACCTTTCGATAATGTTTACAGGAATACTCCAGATACTCATCAATCTCATCAAGATCAATGTTGCCTTTCTTCAGATCACTTGGGAGTATGCTGATTATTAGTTTGTCGCATATACTTAGCCTCTTTGATGCTTCAATGTAGCTGTGAATTATCTCTTTCACGATAGTCGATCTGGTTAGATCATGAATCCGCCCGTGGTTTGTGCCGATAAGAGGAATAGTAACCGCGGCATCACGGCCTGATTCCAAAGCTATGTACTCCCACAACTTTGATATGCTTAGCAAGACATCATCAACTGTTGACTCAACTCGATTGTTTGTTTTCTTTTTTGAACTTGCAAGCAAGTAGAACTTCTTGTTTCTTTGTTCGACCTCAATCGTCGTGCCAATATCGTGGGCTCTTGTGCAATCAGTCTTCTTGCTTATGTCATTAGCCAGATGAGCCTCTTTGTCAGAGTAATACACCGCTATCATCTTGCTTAGCAAGCTACGTGCCTTCATAACGTTCCCACCCATACAGACATCAAAGCAGTTGTTGACGGGAATGACAAGTGTACCGGCGTTATCAAAGGCATCGCCAACCCTAACCTCTACAATATTATCCTTATCTCTAAGTTGATATGTGAAAGAGGTCTTGGGTCTGTTTTTCGCTAGTGCTATTATTACTATGACTACAGACGCGATCAGGAAGAACGCGACACTCTTAGCGAGAGAATCCGTCTTGCCATCGGTAGAATAACTGGCTATTTCGACAACCAACCAGAATAGACCAACGCCGGTGACGAAGTCACTCAGAATCGATTTGCGATTACGAAACCACCTGCGCATCATAGCCCCAGACTCTGATAGACTGAGTCATTATAATAATATGGCCCAGATTTGTTGCTACTTCTGTATTTCGCATCCCAAGACGGCCAGTTGTTCAACGCATGTTCCACGATCTTCTGATTGAAGCTGACGTGCACAGCAAGTTCGCCTTTTACAACCGGTGGACACAACGTTGAGTCCATACTTCTACTGCCATTTAGATTCACAACTATAATTGGTATTTGCTTCATGATGGCTTGTTCGATCTCCCAACGCACGAATTTGTATAGATACTTCGTGTTACTTCCGACAAGCAAGATAAAGACCTTTGTATTATGAAGCCTTTCAGATAACTTCGCTTTTATCGTCGCTTCCGATGACCAAGGCATTAGGTTGTTCAAATCATGCGCGTCATAGAAGTTGAATGTTGTGTTATCGTTTTTCTTCCATGCTTGCATTAGCCGATAATAGTGGATGTCATTATCAGCGTCAAAAGCTACATAGGTTTTATTTGCATAAGTCATTATGACCTCGCTTTGCAACCCTTCGCTGTTCTACTCTCGGGTTCCCGCCTGTCAGCCTCGTAAGGTGGAACGTTTTCCACCATCTTAGTTCCTATATTGCCCCCAACATCAGTCACGTATATTAATATCAAACCAATCATACCACGTTCGCTGCGCTGTGTCAAGGCAAATGCCGAATCTGTTGGCGGATTGGGACGTATGCCAACCGCGAATGTCCCAAAGGTCAGAATCCTAGTGATCCTGACTATTCTCTTGTTCTGCGCGCCGAGGAAGTAGGCAGGATCACTCCGTCACGCCCTGGCGTGACTTCGGATCGCTGCTCTACCACTATTACGTGCGCGATTCGACAATCATCATATTTATGCAGCCCCAGATCAGACGCACAAATATTGTGCTCCAAGCTCCGCCGATCATCTAATTTCGAGCGCCGATACTTCGCCTGAGAACATCGTAATACTCTGTACAGCAACATATTGCGGACGCCTCCTGCCTGCAGGGCTGATTATGGCACACTGCTTGCTTTATCAGACATCGGAATGAGCAAAATAGTAGCGGAGGACAATATGAAAAACTCTAAAGATATTAAGAAAATTCTCGTAAGGATCGTTTCTGGGCTGATCCTAATGTTTTGGGGAGCGTTTTTTATTGGTTGTGAAGATTGTAATGACTGCCGGGTCGTTGCGGTCGATGATACTCCTCCAGACGCTCCCCAGGGCGTATACTCGGTGACCGGAGACAGAGCTGTTTTTCTGTATTGGCTCAGAAGCCCTGAGAGTGATGTAGATTGCTACTGGGTCTGGCGCAGCGAAGAAGCAATTGAAGGGCCGTACGAACGGCGCCAAAAAGTCAACCACCCTTCAGATCAGAATATCGGCACGATCTCTTTTGTAGACGCGCCGCTGGTCAATGGAGAGACTTATTTCTACGCTGTGACGGCGGTAGACAAGCATGGCAACGAGAGCTACGAATTATCTCGCGAAGATGTGTACGATACCCCTCGACCCGAAGGTTCCGGGGTTGTTGTGTATGACATCGGCACACAGCCGGTATTAGCGGGATTTGATTTTCGCAATGGGCAGCCAAGAGCCTGGGATGATGATCGTGCGGATATATATTTCGAGTATGATGCCGATTGGAATGCTTTTTTCGTCTGGGCAAAGACATTCGATGTGGGTTGGACCGACATCCAGGATTTTGGATTCACAGAGAGCCTCGACGAACTCGGCTGGGCACCTACTGAAGGTTGGTCGAAAGTTGGATGGCTCGAAGCGATAGATGGTCATTCATATTATATCTGGACAGCAGAAGAGAATTTCGCCAAGTTTCGCATAGATGCTTCCGATTCCCGCACCAAGAGCCTGACAATCTCGTGGGCATATCAAACAGAAGTGGGGAATCCTGAATTAGTGCCATCGAGACCGGAGCACGATCCGGCATTTGGCACCAAAGCGGCTTTTGTAAGTCTCAGTGACTCTAAGTAGAGAGGGTAGGTGTTTAGAATGAAAAAGATTACTGCGATGATGGTTGTAGCGATGATGCTCCTCGCGGCTCAGATGTTCGCGCAGGACAAGATCGCTCCCATGCCGAGACCGACCGACGATCTTGAGGTTCGAGTCTGGACTAACAAGGCCGAGGGAAAATCATTCGGGCAGGGGGAGCACATAATTGTCTATTTCCAGACGAATCGCGACAGCTATGTGACGATTTACGATCTGGATACTCGAGGCGACATAAACCTGCTCTTCCCGTTAGAGTACGATGACCCATCCTATGTCGAGGGTGGAAGAGTCTACTCTATACCCGATTACTATGATGATTATGAGCTAGTCGTCGAAGGGCCTCTCGGGCATGAGTATATACAGGCTGTGGCTTCGCTTGATCCATTCGATGTCCCGGCGTGGCCGTCGAAGTTCTTCAAGTACGATGAGTATTATCCGCTTCACGCGGACAGGGATGCTGTGGACTTTCTGAATTATGTCAATCACCGCTATTTCCCCTTCGACAACTGCGGGGCTCGGTGTGCGGTAGATTACACGCATTTCGAAGTGCGCCGCGACTGGAGTTATGACTGGGATGATTACTATGACCAGCGCGACTACTATCGCAACGATCGCTACTATTACGATCCCTGGGGATGGTGCGGCACTATCTACATCGGCTATCCGTATGGTGGCGCAGTCTATATCAACGGGATATTCTACGGTTACGCGCCACTGTTCGTCCCTCGAATTGTCGTGGGCTGGCATCACTTCCAGATATGGTATGATGGATTCTATTGGTACGACCAGCGCTTCCGTGTCTACGCTGGCGGGTGGTATGACTACGACTGTGATGATGTCAGGTATAAAGGTGATCACAATCACTACGGATTCAAACCGAAGCGGAGAGGTTCGCCGGAAGAGGTAGCTGGCCGGTTTGAGCCTGACAGACGCAAGACCGTGTTCACTAAGAAAGAAGGATACATCACGAAAGACAAGTATCTTGCTGAGCGGACAAAGACCCCTGTTCGCAGCACCGACAACAAGTATTTCAAGGGCGTCAACAAGGACATGCGCGGTACCAAAACTTACGGTTCGGATGGCAAGAAGGTGAACGTGACAAATGACGCAAAGAACAGCAAGTCATATAAGAAGAATGCTGCCTGGAATGACTACAACTCGCCCAAGGTTTCGACCGAGAAGAAGAAGTCTGACAATTCCGGAAAGGAAATCAAGTCAACCGGAGTAAACAGCAAGAAGACGAAAAAGAGCACATCTTCGTCGGACTATTCCAAGGGTAAGTCATCCGGGTCGTCCGATAAACAGCCGATCTTCAAGCCGAAGTCCTCGAATGACAAGAAGTCCTCCGGATCATCGAAGGGCAATAAGGGATCGGATAAGACGAACATTTCGACCGGGAGCTCGAAGAAGCCATCGGGAAGCTCAACATCTCCGAAATCTTCGGGTGGCTCTTCCGGATATTCGAAGCCGAGCGGCGGATCGGCACCGTCGGGTGGATCGAAGAGTTCCGGTGGAAGCCGGTCCGGTGGCGGCAAGAAGGACGGTAGACGATAACACAGGTTGCGCCCTTCGGAATGCCAAAGGGCGCAAACCGATTTTAGCTTGACGCAAGGAGTGTCGAAACCATATACTGAAAGTGTCAGCCGACAGGAGTCATGAGAAATGATCAGCATTGCTATCAAGACAGCGGCATTGGTGCTGCTAGTGTTGCTTCTGGCAGTTCCGGTATTCGCCACTCAGAAGGAGCCTTCCAAAGAGGTTCCGGTAGTGGCTCAGCCGGTAATTACGCCTAAGACTGCCGCTCCTGAGAAGCAGCAGGAAGAGCCGGAGCAGGCGGAGATCAAGCAGGAGGAGCCCGCCCAGGAAGAGTATGATGATTTCACCGACGATGACAAGAATGGCATAGACGACAAGTTTGAAGAGGCGGATAGAAAGAGAGTCAAGGTACAGGAAGTCATTGGACGGTCGAAGCCCACGGAACCTGAGCAGAAAACTGAAGTGAAAACCGAGGTGAAGAAGGCGATACCTGAGAAGAAGTAATCTCGGAAGATCATTGAGAGCCGGGTTCAACCTAAAGAGATTCAGCCTGTTAAGGTGAAATTATCCTTGACAGGTTCTTTTTTTGAGTTAATCTTAGCACTCTGTCGGCACAAGTGCTAATAACTTGTGTATATTATAGCTGAGTAGGATATGAAGAAACTGTACAGTGACATGAATGATCGTGAGAAGCAGATTCTGGCTGCTTTGATCGACCAATATGTAAAGACTGCTCAGCCGGTCGGATCACGGGTCCTTGCGAACAAGTATGGCTTGGGAATCTCTCCCGCCACGATTCGCAACACTTTGCAGGACCTTGAAGAGATCGGTTTGGTAGCACAACCACATACATCGGCCGGGCGAATTCCGACCGATCTCGGTTATCGCGTCTATGTCGACTTGCTGCTCAAACCTGTTGAGCTGACATTCAATGAACAGCAGCTGATAAAACAGAAGATCAAATCGCAGTACACGCCAATCGAGCAGATCCTTGAGCAGACATCAAGGATACTTGCGGAAATTACCGACCAGCTCGGAGTGTCGATATCGCCACAGCTCGACAAAGCGGTACTGACCCGTATGGAGATGATTCCGGTTGCCGAAAGAAAGCTGCTGATAGTCATAGCTGTCAGGTCTGGCCTGGTGAAGACAATCCTCATGGAAGTCGATTCCGATCTATCGCCGGTCATGGTGACAGAGACATCACGCCTTCTTAATGAGAAATTGACGGGGCTGACACTCGGCGAAATCAGGACCACCGTCGCCGAGCGATTCAAGGACGTGAAGCTGGGTGATCCGAAATTGATCAAGGTTTTCACGGAATCTGTGAGTGTGATGTCTGCCGGTATCGACAGAGAAAGCGTCCATGTCGATGGAGCATCAAACATAATACGACAGCCGGAGTTCAGGGATCAGAAAAATCTGGATCAGCTGTTGGGAGTAATTGAGAAGAGACAGCCGATCGCCGATGCGGTATCATCCGTCTCTCTCCAGGACGGAATCGTCGTTACCATAGGCAAGGAAGCCAATCTGGGGAACTTCGAGATGTGCAGCATGGTCACCTCGACCTACTGGGCGGGACGATCCAAAGGTACTATAGGGGTCATCGGTCCGACTCGCATGAAATACTCCAAGCTGGTTTCGATAGTTGACTATACTGCCAAATTCCTTTCGCGGCTATTGTCCGATTAGAGGGTAGACTATGAGCAAGAAACATCCTGACAAAAACACCGACTTCGATAAGGCTGATGGTGAACAAATTGAAGTCGAGATAAAGATGCCCGAATCTGACGCTGACGGCGAGGAAGTCGACGGCGATTCGACGGCAGAGATCGAAGGGGAACAACTGACTGAGGAAGCTCCAAAGTCCCTTGAAGAACAACTGCGGCTTAAAGAAGATCAATATTTGCGACTGGCTGCCGAGTTTGACAATTTCAGAAAACGCAACGCACGACAGTTCGCACAGATTATTGAATCGTCACAGGCTGACATATACACCGAACTCCTGACCGTCCTTGACAATTTCCGCCGCGCACTCGAAGCAGACAACGGCGCTGCAGATTTTGAATCGTTCAGAAAGGGAGTCGAACTGATCTATTCCCAATTGAACGATTTCCTCAAGAAGAACAATGTCGAGCCTTTTGATTCGGTAGGCAAGAAATTCGATCCGAATGTTCATGAGGCAATGATGACAGTGCAGACGGATGATCACAAAGAGGACACAGTCGTCAAAGAGTTTGAGAAAGGGTATAAGCTCAGAGACAGGATTCTGAGGCATGCACGAGTCTCTGTAGCGAAACCTTCAGACGAAAATCAATAATAGTGAATACCCTCAATTTCAAATAGAAATCAAGGAGGATCACGTAATGGGAAAAGTGATCGGCATAGACCTCGGAACCACGAATTCATGCGTGGCCGTGATGGAAGGCGGCGATGCGGTTGTCATCCCAAACGCCGAAGGTGGACGCACGACTCCATCGGTAGTTGCATTCACAAAAGATGGGAACAGACTCGTCGGCCAGGTTGCCAAGCGTCAGGCAATCACCAACCCGGAGAATACCATATTTTCCATTAAGAGATTCATGGGACGCAAATATAGTGAGGTCGGATCGGAAGAGAAGATCGTACCCTATACGGTAGTCGCGGAGGCGAACGGTGATTGTAGAGTGAGGATCGGCGAAGATGAGTACGCTCCACCGCAGATATCTGCCATGATCTTGCAGAATCTCAAATCGACCGCTGAGGAATATCTCGGTGAGAGCGTGACCGAGGCTGTAATTACTGTCCCCGCATACTTCAACGATTCGCAGCGTCAGGCCACGAAAGACGCCGGCAAGATCGCAGGTCTCGAAGTGAAACGAATCATAAACGAGCCTACAGCGGCATCTCTCGCGTACGGTCTCGATAAGAAGAGGGATATCAAGGTAGCGGTCTTCGATCTTGGAGGCGGTACTTTTGACGTGTCGATCCTCGAACTGGGAGATGGTGTGTTTCAAGTGAAGTCGACCAACGGCGACACGCATCTCGGCGGTGACGATTTCGATCAGAAAGTCATTGACTGGCTGGCAGATGAATTCAAGCGTGATCAAGGTATCGATCTAAGGAATGACAAGATGGCCCTGCAGCGCCTGAAAGAGGCGGCAGAGAAAGCCAAGTGCGAACTCTCGACAACCATGCAGACATCGATCAACCTGCCATTTGTGACTGCCGATCAGAGCGGTCCGAAGCATCTCGATATATCCCTGACCCGCGCCAAGCTGGAACAACTCTGCGACGACCTGATCGAGCGCACTAAGCAACCCTGCTTGAACGCTCTGAAGGATGCGGGAATGACGCCGTCCGATATCCAGGAAGTGATTCTAGTCGGTGGCATGACAAGAATGCCCAAAGTCCAGGAATTGGTCAAGGAGATATTCGCACGCGATCCGCACAAGGGCGTGAATCCCGATGAAGTTGTTGCCCTCGGTGCGGCAATACAGGCGGGTGTGCTGACAGGTGACGTCAAAGATGTTTTGCTGCTGGATGTAACGCCTCTTTCACTCGGAATCGAAACACTCGGTGGAGTGATGACCCGATTGATCGAACGCAACACAACGATACCGACGAAGAAGAGCCAAATATTCTCGACAGCCGCGGACAATCAACCTGCAGTGTCGATTCACGTATTGCAGGGCGAGCGTGAAATGTCGATCGACAATCGCACGCTCGGTCGTTTTGATCTTGTGGGAATTCCACCCGCGCCGCGCGGAATGCCTCAGATCGAAGTTGCATTCGATATCGACGCGAACGGCATAGTCCATGTGTCGGCCAAGGACCTCGGCACCGGCAAGGAGCAGAAGATCAAGATCGAGTCATCTTCCGGCCTGTCAGACACGGAAGTTGATAAGATGGTCAAGGACGCTGACGCTCATTCCGAGGAGGACAAGAATAAGAAAGCTCTTGTGGAGGCGAGGAACAAGGCTGATCAGTTGATCTACACTACTGAGAAGAGTCTCAAAGAGCATGGCGACAAGTTAGGCGAAGAAGACAAAGCCAAGATCACAGAGGCAATAGAGAAACTGCAGGCTGCTCTGAAAACCGAGCAGACAGAGATTATCAATCAGAAGGCCGATGACCTCATGCAGGCGTCTCACAAGCTCGCTGAAGAGCTCTACAAACAAGCTTCAGCCGAGCAGCAGGCAGGGGCCGGTCCGGAGGATGCCGCGCAAGGTGCTCCAAAGCAGGACGAATCGGCCGGCGACGGCGCTGTTGACGCAGATTTTGAAGTAGTTGACGAAGATAAGAAGTAATAGAATGCTACGAAGGGCACAAACGAACGCATGACAACTGACCGTGATTACTACGAAATTCTTGGCATTGGGCGGGCTGCTACCGACGACGATATCAAGAGAGCCTATCGTCAGATGGCGATGAAGTATCATCCCGATCGCAACCCGGACGACGATACAGCTGAGGAGAAATTTAAGGAAGCAACCGAGGCGTACGAGGTCCTTAAAGACTCGCAGACACGTCAGGTGTATGACACCTACGGTCACGCTGGGTTGAAAGGCTCGCAGGGTGGACGGGGATTCGGTTTCGACTCATTCGGAATGGCGGACGCTTTGCGGGCATTCATGCGGGATTTCGGCAACTTCGGTAGTTTCGGAGGGCTTGATGACCTTTTCGGCTTCGGTCAGGGAGGATCGCGGGGTCCGCGCGTCTTCAAAGGCGAAGACCTGAGGCTGACGCTGAAGGTGACTCTCGAGGAAATCGCTGAGGGGGTCGAAAAGTCTCTCAAAGTGAAGGTGCATGGCAGCTGCTCCGAGTGCGGAGGCTCAGGCTCTGCCAAGGGCTCCAGCAAGTCCGTTTGTCCGCAATGCAGCGGTAGAGGAGAGGTACGCAAGGTTAGTCGTTCCATGTTCGGTCAGTTTGTACGGGTGCAGCCATGCGACTATTGCAATGGTATGGGACAGGTGATAACCACTCCCTGCAGCAAGTGCGCCGGTGATGGACGTGAAAGCGTGGACAAGAACATCAGTGTCAAGATTCCGGCGGGAGTCGCTGAAGGTAACTACATTACTCTCAGGGGATCAGGCAATGCGGGTCCTCAGGGAGGTCCCCACGGCGACCTGATTGTTTTTATCAAAGAGATCGATCACGACAAGTTCGAACGCCACGGAGATGATATAGTATTGGATGTTCCGATCAGCTTCGCGCAAGCGGCTCTCGGTTCCAAAATCGAGATTCCTACGCTGAACGGAAATACGACACTCGACATACCTTCAGGCACTCAGTCAGGAAGACTGTTCAGACTTCGAAACAAGGGTATCCGTCATTTGAGAACCGCCGGACGAGGGGACCAACTCGTTCAGGTACTTGTCTGGACCCCAACGAAGTTGGACAAGACTGCGACTCAGCTCTTCGAGAGACTCTCCTCATTGGAGGGAATTGCTCCGCCGAAATCGTCAAAGTCCTTCTTCAAACGACTCAAAGATTCACTTGGAGTTTGAGTGCTTGAAGCAAACGACATGGAACAGACTGAGGGGCACGTTGAGGTGACTCTGTGCGTTCCGAAGGACACTGAGGAGGTTGTAGCTAATTTCCTGATTGACCATATCACAGGCGGCAATGGCCTCGTACTCGAGGATGACGAAGATGATGAGGACAACGTAATAATCCGGCTGTATGTGAAATCGCGTCTCACTGCAGATTCCGAAATTTCCAGGATCAAGACTTTTCTCACGAACGAGCAAATCGCAACCGCACAATCTGTAGATGGCATAATCAAATCAAAGCACATCAAAGAAATAGACTGGGTTGCGGAGTATCAGAGAAAATTCGAATCGGTCGAGATCGACGATGTCGTCATAAAATCTCATTGGTGTGAGAAAGACTATCCCGGCAAACTCGTAATTACTCTCGATCCAAAGATGGCATTCGGAACCGGACGTCATGAGACTACCAAGCTTTGTGTCAGAGCGATTGTGAAGACGGTCCGGCAGGGGAATCGCATTCTCGATCTCGGCACTGGATCAGCTATACTTGCGATACTGGCGGCAAAGCTGGGCGCTTCGGAGATTCTCGGCCTCGATATCGATCCGGGCTCTATAGAGAATGCCCTGGAGAATATTCTTCTCAACAAGGTAGCCGATCGCGTAACGGTTGTCCACGGCTCGATGGATCTTGTAGTAGAATCCAATTACTATGATATCGTCGTTTCAAACCTAATCAAAGATGGCATCATTCAACTCTTCGATGATTACATCAAGGCAGTGAAACCGGGCGGGTTGCTCATCTTGTCAGGTATACTGACCGATCAGGTCGAATCGATGTGCGACTTCTTCAGCGGTAAGGGATGTCCGGATGCTGATATTACCACCATGGGAGAATGGGCCTGTTTTGTGATAAGGGTATGACTATCAGAAAAGCTGACTTCACATACTTCCTCGTTAGCGAAGCCGATATTCATGGCGATGAGGTGACGTTTTCTGCCGATGAATCACGCCATATAACAAAGGTGTGCCGCATGAAGGGCGGTGACACTCTCTTTGCTACAGATGGCGAGGGGCGACTCCTTGAAGTGAGAATCGAATCCATAACTAAGACGGGAGTCATTGGACAAATCGTCAGGGCGACCACTCAGGAATTACCGACAAAACTATGCCATCTCGCGATGCCAATAGCTGTGAGCCAGAAAACCGACTGGGTGATCGAGAAGTGTACCGAACTCGGCGTAGACAGATTTCACATCTTCTCTTCAGAGCATTCCACAAGCAAGTCATCCGGTTCAAAGCGACTCGATAGATGCAGGAGGGTTGCGCTATCTGCCATAAAGCAGTCGATGCGAAGACATGCCCCAAACTTCGAACAGCATGAGAGCGTGGCTTCGCTGACTCGGGTATTTGCCGATTACAGTTTGGTCGCTTACGGACATTTTGACGAGGACACGGACACGCTCAGCCAGCTTCTGGCCTCGGACAAATTCGACCGCATTCTGGTGCTTGTCGGACCCGAGGCGGGCTTCACGGATGAAGAAATCCAGATTCTGAAATCTGCTGGAGCCGTGGCGGTTAGATACGGCAACCACCGTCTCAGGATGGAGACAGCCGCCATCGTCCTGCCGACCCTCGTTATCGAGTCTTTTCAGAAGTAATTGCACTCAGAAGCTTAAAAAGGATCGGAGTGTGCCGATTTTACTACTATGGATATGACTCTTTCTACCGAGTTCATTTTCGCATATGCGGTGCTGTTTCTGGCAGGCCTCGCGATCGGGAGTTTTCTGAATGTTGTGATCTACCGCCTCCCGAGAAGCAAATCGCTTCTATGGCCTCGATCTGCCTGCCCGACGTGTGGCAAGACAATTCCATTCTACCTGAATATCCCAATATTCAGTTATCTTATGCTACTTGGAAAATGCAGGTACTGCAAGACGCGCATTTCACCGCGATACTTGATTATAGAATTCATTTCCGGCGTAGTCGTTGTCGGCTACTTCGCGCACTTCGGCTTGAACTGGCAGGGATTGGCTGCAATGATTCTGACGCTGACATTGATCCCGGTATTCTTCATCGACTTTGAGCACAGAATCATTCCCGATTCGATATCGATTCCCGGCATCGTTGTTGGCTTCGGGCTTTCCCTCTTGACCGCCGAACCGGGTTGGCTCGGATCACTCATCGGAATTCTTATCGGCGGCGGTGGCCTGCTCCTGATCGGATTGCTCGGAGATTTCATCTTCAAGAAAGAGAGCCTCGGTGGGGGAGATGTGAAGCTCGCTGCGATGCTTGGGGCGTTCCTTGGCTGGGAGAAAGTGCTCTTCGTGTTTATCGGCTCAGCCGTGCTCGGGCTCATAGGTGCCGTAATTCTACTGGCAGTCTCCAAGAACGTGCGGGAGAACCACCAAATACCATTCGGACCCTTCCTGGCGGCGGCCGCGGTGATAGCCCTTCTTTTCGGCGACAAACTAATCGGTCTCTACATCAGTCATTTCCTGACTGTCTGATCGCGATCATCCTGGTAGAGTCAGGGAGTGTCATTACTCAGCTCGTCGCACACTCTGAGAAACGAATCTCTGAGAGATGGCGCATTTCTGATTAGCTGCACAAAATTGCTCTGCACCGACAACATTATCTGCTCGACGGTTGTCTCTTTCAATTCCGCGAGCTTTCCGACGACATCGAGGATCAGATGGGGCATGCCTGCAACGCCCTCAAGGGAATCGTATCCGCCCGGGTTGTCTGTTTCTGTCAGGATTTGTCCCATCGGCAGTTCGCGCACAATGGCTTGTATATGACGTGATCTCAGAAGCTCCACACCTATCGAGAAATAGACACCGAAAGACAGCATTGATCGCAACACATCGAAAGGTCCGGAATACCAGTGGACTATCACATGCCTGACTTTGTACTGCTGCAGCATATGTAGTACATCCGCCTCCGCACCTTTGGTATGAATATTGACAATCTTATTATGCTTCGCGGCAGCCCTCAAAAAGAACTCGAAAACTTCACGCTGCGCCGGATACGCTGAAACGTCACCAACGAAGAAGTAGTCGAGCCCGATTTCACCATACATTGCGCTTCGCTCAAGATAGGCCTTCAGATCATTGAGTCGGTGGGTGTACTGCGGGGCATTCCAGGGATGAACTCCGAAGGTCGGCAAGATCAATCTGCATTTCTGCGCAATTTTGAGATTGCGCTCATATGACGGGATGTCCATGGAGTTGCTGATGGTGAAGATGCGGTTAGAATTGATCTGCTCGATCGCTTCGTCCAGCGTATCATCGTATCTGTCCAGATGCGCATGTGCGTCGATCAGCATTCTGCCGCCTCATGTGTGTTGGTGGGCTCATACTCTCCTTGAATGTTAAGCTCCTTGGAACCAGAAAGCAACCAGAATGTTCAAAATATGAGCAAGCACAATCTAACGCTTGACTTCCGGAAAAGGAGATGTATATTCCCCACAATTACACGCCATGTACATTCAGTCGAGGCCTGGTTCGAAAATACAGCTCTGCATGTAGCTATGTACCATCACACAGTAGCAAATCATTTGAAGGGAAGTTCGTTTTAAGTATCAACTCAAAACTCATCAGAAGGAGTACACTATGGCAAGGTATTTCAGTCTTGCAGTGATGATTGCTCTCATCAGCATCATCTCCATCGGCTGCGGTGGATCTGATCCGGTAGGATCGAATTCGCAATCTGCCGATTTGGTTCTTTCCCCGGCGACCTACGCGTCGATAGGCGATTATGTGTGGCATGATGTCAACATGAACGGCATCCAGGATCCCGGTGAACCGGGTATTCCCGGTGTAACCGTCCACCTCTTCGATTGCGACAACAACCATCTCGCCGTGATGATAACAGATGCCGACGGATTCTACCTGTTCGGCGGCCTCTGGCCGGGAGACTTCTATGTCAAATTCGACCGGCCTGCCGGTTATGTGTTCAGCCCACAGGATCAGGGAGCTGACGACGCTGTGGACAGCGACGCCGACCCGATGACCGGCAAGACTGTCTGTACGAATCTTGATGCCTATGAAGAAGATCTCACCTGGGACGCTGGCTTGTATGTGGATGAGCCTCCTCAGGATGGCTGCACACGCACCATCGGCTACTGGAAGACGCATGCTGGCTTTGGCCCGCAGGACGACGTCGTGACGGCTCTGCTGCCGATCACTCTCGGCTCCGGTGGTGGCAAGAGTCTTGTGGTTTCGACAGCTCAGATTACCGTTGATGTGCTTGTGATGAAGACATATGGAAAGAACAACAACGGTATCACCAAACTTTACGCCCAGTTGCTCGGCGCGAAGTTGAGCATTGCCTCCGGTGCTGACGATTCTGATGTCGCAGCAGCAATAGCTGACGCCGATGCATTCCTGTATGATTACGACTGGAATGACTGGACCAGCCTGAGTGAAGCTGATGAGGACATGGTCATGGACTGGCAGGGCATGTTTGATGACTACAATAACGGCGATATCGGCCCGGGCCATTGCGTTGATATCGATGATGGAGATGACGACGGCGGCATCGGAGGACTTGGCGTTAAGTAATCCCTCACGCACACGATGCTAAGTGATTGTGATATGCCCACTTGCGTGATAGCGAGTGGGCATATTTCTTGTCTCGCCACCCGCTCCTCAATATTATCAAGAATTATCAAGAAAATCGAAATTTCGCCTTGCCTGATGCCGATAATTGAAGTATATGGGGCATAAGATCAACTACGGTCCCACGTGACTGATCTGGACACAATAATGAATTATCGAGAAAGGAACCTGACGATGAAGCTATTTCTGATTGCACTTCTGGCCGTGGCTATAATAGCTGGATGTGGCGGTAACTCAACGGATCAGAACAGTACTGGCAGGTTGGTGATCGAGGCGTTCGATGCCCCGTTGCCGGGCGATGTCGACAGTATTAATCTCACGATTGAGGAAGTCACGGTCCATCACACTGAAGATGGCTGGCTGACCGTTGCCGAGCCGGATACTACCTACGATTTCCTGCAGCTGGTCAATGGCGCGACGGTGGTGCTGGCAGATGTTTCTCTCGCATCGGGTAGATACAACCAGATGCGTCTGATTCTGGCCGACTCCAACACAATCGTGATCGACGGTGTATCGTATCCGCTGACTGTCCCGAGCGGAACGCAATCGGGTGTCAAGCTGCACGGCGATTTCGATATTGTCGAAAATCAGGTTTATGAGCTTTACATCGATTTCGATGCATCACACTCAATCACTCATGCAAACGACAAGTACATTCTGAAACCGTCATTCAAGGCATTTAAGAAGAGTCTATCTGCAATGCTGTCTGGCACCGTGAAAGACATCATCGGTCTTCCTATCGAGAATGCCACAGTCGCGGCAATCACCGACAGCGACACAAGTGCAACTGTTACCGGCGCAGACGGCTCTTACGCTCTCATTCTTCTGGAGGGCATCTATGACATCAGTGCCTCGGCGGACGGTTATTCGACGTCAGACACAACTTACATTGGTGTGCACGTCGATCCCGACAGTGCCGATGTAATGACCGGATACGATTTCAGACTGCAGTAGCGGTTCTGATTGATGCGCCGTTAGGAATCCCTTCCTGACGGCTAAGAACAGATGGCGCGTTCAACATTCAATACGCCATCACGCCGGAAGTAGTAGCTGACGCAGTGAAAAGCCATGACGTCCTCTACTCAGCCAGCGCAGTCAGGATTGCGAGGACCGAGGCCCGCGCACTCCCACCACCACCCTCTTCAAATACCCCGCCGAGATGATTGCCCAGAGGATGAATGGCAGGCTGTCGTTAAACAAGAAAGCGGGGAAGAGGGTGTTAAATGCCTCCTGAGATTCGCCATACTTCGAACTGGCTACAAACGCAACCGATGCCAGCAGAATATGACCGAGAAATATGATCACAAAGCCAATTGCAGTGCCTACTGCTCTGCGTCTGACTGTCAAAGTCGGAGTGATTACCATCAGCACAAGAAATGGCACATAGTTTATGAAGTGATCGATTACAAGCTGTGCCTTGAGTTCTGTGACTCCGAGCACTATGAAGATCGGTGTCGCGAGCTCGACGAAAACTTTGAGATAGAAGGTGCGCCCCCATTCGATCCAGACCCAGCCAAGCGGGACCGTGATCGCGAGAAACTCAAGCGTCAGGAGCAGGAACCGCTTCTTCACGATTGACCACCTTTAGTATCCAGAGCACCCAGACAGATGTGATCATCAGGATCAATGTCACCTGCCAGAAATAGAGGTGCATGAAATCGAATATGCTGTAATAATAGCGCCCTACAATTATCAAGACAAGAATTCGGACGATGTTGAAGAGATACATCAACGGTACGCCAAGCGCCAGCCCAACCCCCTTCTTCTTCAACGTCGTAGGGAAAGCCATAACTGCAGCAATGAAGATCAGTATCTCATAGATGCCGGTGCATTCTTCGATAATGCGCACGGGAAAACCCAAAAATGTGACCGACTGGCCCGACACGCTTACATTGGATGAGAGCAGTCCGAGAATGAAGCCTTCAATCTGAGCTGTAACGGTCATCATCGCCTCAACCACACCAAAAAACCTGCCGGTCAGAATCGAATATGCGACCGCGGTCATTCCGAGATAGACGAGAAAAAAGAAGACGAATCTGTAAGCAGCATTTGCCCAGGCTCGCTTAACCCACGCTATTAAACTGAGCGATTTGTCCTCGGCTGATTTGCGATCAGGACCTTTCCGTCGGCCAACGCGCTGTTTTCTTGCCATAACTCAATTTAGCTCGGCACAACTCCATGTCAAAGAGCTTTTTGGCTGGGCGCGGAGTCCAATTTGACGATAATATACATATGCAACAATCTGGCGGAAGCTGGCCGGGACGCGTTATCAGAGCGATTTCACAACCCGGAATGAAATACGAAACAGAGCTATACAGTGTTCTGCTGCTTATTGTTTTGTTTCTTGTTCTGGTCAATTTTGGATCGATCAGAATTGTGACGCAGTTGCGCGGGGTATTCGAGAATCAAATCTACGCTGATCTCGCAGAGACTGCAAATCACGCATCGCAGTACCTGGGCGATCAGCCGCAATTGCTTTCGTCGACCGCTGACTGGAGCAGGTTTGTTCTGAACACCTACGCCGATAGTATCGAACTGCTCGAAACTTCAGGGATTGGCATTACAGCTATCCCCCGATCAGCGGGGAGACTGTCGGAGAGCGATATGCAGAGCCTGGCGGATGGCGATCCACTCTCGGTGGCCCCGGATTCGAAGAGCCTTGCTCCGGGCTATGTGGTTCTGTTCCCGTTTGAAACGACCGATCGCAGGACATTCATCCTAAGAGTTTACAAAAGAGCGGACCGGTTTGGCGTAATTGCCAATGTCGTGCAATTCAACATGATTTTCCAGATCGCCGGCATTCTGGCTGTGGTCATTCTCGGCTATCTCTATCTACGAGTGACATTGCGCCCGTATCTGAAGATGAAAAAGGCTGCGGAAAGCGCGGCTGCTGAGAAGACCAAAGATGAAGTCTCTGTCGAGCAGATTGTAGCGTCATTTCAGAGCATGATCGATGAGTTGAAAGAGAAGGAGAAAATCCTTCAGGACCTGTACCAGAAAACTCAGAAACGTGCTGCCCGGCTTGAGCAGTTCAATGAGTACATACTCGCCGGTATGGCATCCGGCCTGATCAACTGCGATCGGGACGGCATGGTAACTCACTTCAACAGATCGGCTCAAAGGCTTCTCGGCATAGGAGAACGTCAGGCATTGGGGCACCCTATCTCGGATGTTCTGTCATCGAAACCTGAATTGAGTAAATTGATCACTGATACACTCGCCGCAGAAGGCAACGCCTCTCGCTGTGAAATGCAAATCGAAGGGATTGAAGGGGGGATGATCTCTCTGGGAGTGTCCACCACCCTGATTACTGATGAGCTGAATCGCAAAATAGGTGTGACCGCGATCATGACCGATTTGACCGAGATCAAGAGACTTCAGAAAGACATTGCCTACAAAGAGAAGATGGCAGCGCTGGGAGAGACCGCCGCTGGTCTTGCTCATGAACTGCGAAATTCTATGACCGCGGTTGTAGGTTTCGGCAAGCTTATGACACGCTTGGCAGGAGATAATCCACAGATCAGCGATGCGGCCGAAGCGATTGCTCGCGAAAGCTCTGCATCGGAAGAGATGCTGACTCGTTTTCTCGAATTTGCACAACCGACGAATCTGAACCTGGACAGCGTGGATGTGCGCGCAATCATCGATGACCTCATGGCCGGAATGACCGGGCATGCATCGAGGAAAAACCTGACACTTCGATGCGACAACGACCAGAATACGGTCTCAGTCTGGGGTGACAAACTCGCTATACGACAAGCTCTGTCAAACCTTCTGGTCAACGCTATCGATGCAGCCCAACCGGAAGGGGAAGTCGTCGTCAGCATCAGCGACCAGATCGATTCGTCGCACGTGGGCATCTCCATCTCGGACGACGGACCTGGAATTCCGTTCTCGATAAGAGAGAGAATTTTCACCCCATTCTTCACAACGAAGGAAGATGGTACCGGTCTCGGTCTCTGCATGGTTCGCAAGCTCATCAACGGTATGAACGGCCGGATCAATTTGAGCCCTCCGTCTGACGATGGACTGACTGTGACGATAATTCTGCCTCGGACTGACAGCACCATTGCAGCCATAGATCGCCCGCATCGACTTGAAGTCGAACTCCCGCATTCTTTCACATCCTAATTTCTGCTTGCATTTGACGCAAATGAACGTACCATACATACATGTTTAGGGAGAAAGACGAACTGAGGACAAAAGGTTTTGAGTGGGATCATATCATGAATAAGATTACGCCGCTGACAATTTGTATTGTTGTTTTGCTATTATCCGGTTGCGCTGAGCCGCCAGATAAGGCAAGCACTGATCTCAGTGCCCGGTTTGATAACGTAGTCAAACAAAGGCTCGACAGATATCTGCCGGAAATCTACGCCGAAGCAAAGGACTCGTTCGATGCTGCTACGGCCGAGATATCTGCTCAGTCAGAGAAGTTTGCTCTCACGCGATCATATGGTCGTGCTGAAATGCTCCTCGCGTTCAGCGATTCTCTACTCTCTGCAGCAGATGACAGCCTCGACGCGCTTCGCGTAATCTATGCAGCGAAGCTCGAGGAGCTCAAGCTCGCTGCGGAAGAGGCTTCGAAGAATGTATTCGCATCTGCGAAGAAATTCGAGAACATTGATGCGGTGGAAGAGAGGATGGTGGTAATTCGCGGCAAGCTGGTTTCGCTGCATGTGCAGATGGCAAAGGCGAACACTGAGGCTATATCTGGACTTCCGCTCAATGCCTGCTTCGACTACGAAAACGTGATACACGGGGCAGCAGCCATTGAAGCCGAACTGAAAACGCTAAAATAGATCGGACGCTCAGACTCGGCGTTTGCCGTTAAGATATTTAGAGCCTGATCGATAACGTGAATATGCGTGTGAGTATCGAAAATGCGGCGGCAAAAATATATTGACAACCGCAGCAAAGTTTCTATACTACCACGTTGTATTGCTTGATGGGCCTATAGCTCA
>Ga0180009_10002166_pt1 | contig 23260 bp, 22 predicted proteins | sample OS_PC_MetaG_FD_123537 | JGI IMG/M metagenome (GOLD analysis project Ga0180009, IMG submission 123537) | Groundwater microbial communities from the Aspo Hard Rock Laboratory (HRL) deep subsurface site, Sweden - OS_PC_MetaG | ecosystem: Environmental > Aquatic > Deep subsurface > Groundwater...
CCTGTCGCCGATACCCAACTACGGCTGGATCTGCGAGAACCTGCACGGCAACGTGCTGGACACCGAGAACGTGGAGGGGCTGAGCGTCTCGTTCGGTCCGGCCGCCGCCGAGCTGCGCCGCGTCCATCCGGCGGGCGGGCTGGCGCCGGCGATGCACGTGGTCGCCCCGGCGGTCGCGGGCAGCGGGGCCACCCTTCACCTCAACCACAGCTTCGCCGCCTCCGACGGGTGGCAGGGCTGGACGCAGATCCTCGGGCCGCCGCTGCGCCCGGACGCCCAGCCCGCCGCCGTGACGATCCCCTCCGGTCAGGGGGCCGAGCTGCTCTGGATCTTCGGCTGCACGGGCGGGGCGAGCCCGATCCACGGGGCCACCGTGGACCAGGAGGGGGCGGTCACCGCCCTGACGGCGGTGCCGGGCCAGCCCGGCTGGCTGCGGGCGCGCGACGTGAGCGTGACCCGCGACGGCAACGATATCCTGCTGCTGGTGCGCGACGACTCGCCCGGCGGCGGCGACCGCGTCTACCTCACGCGGCACACGCCCGCCGGCTGGTCCGGCAGCTTCGTCGACGTCGTCGCCGAGGGCGAGCCGCTGCGCTCGACGGTGACGCCGGCGCTGGCGGTCGGGCCCGACGGTCGGATCTACGTCGTGACCGGGGACCCCGATCCGCCGCCCGGGACGGGCCCCGTGGGGCGTCTTCACCTCTACAGCACGCGGGGCCTGCCCGAGCTGGAGGACGAGGAGCTGTGGGGCGTGCGCTTCGAGGACGGCGTGCCCGGCGCGGAGCACGTCACCTGGTCCCGGCCGGCGATGGCCTTCGTGCCCCACCTCGACGGGGAGGGCCAGCCGCTGGGGGAGGGGCGGGGGTACCTGGCGATCTGGTGGAGCCGCGGCACCCGCATGCGCCACCTGTGGACCTGGGGCCAGCTCTCGGCCCAGGGCGCCAAGTTCAGCCTGGGACGCTGGCACCACTACGAGGCGATGGGCTACACCGACGCCATCGCCGGATCGGGGCCGGCGCTCGCGCTGCGCGGGGGGCAAAGGCTCGCGGCGTTCATCGGCCAGGCCGACCGCTTCCCGCGGCTGGTGCGCCACATCCCCTACGCCGACGGGATCCCGGACGGCGAGCTGGTGCTGCGCGATTTCGACGACCGCGTGCCGATCCGACAGAGCCTGTGCGCCGGCCTCAACTGGGACTGCCCCGGGCGCTGCAAGCGGCTCACCGACTCCTGCGACGCGGCCAAGAACGTCGCCGCGCCGACCGGCGCGCCGGAGGTCCCGTGCGTGTTGCCGCGATGGGAGCCCTGATGCGGGGAATCTTGCTGTCACTCGCACTGCTCGCCGCCTGCCGCGGAGCTCCGTCGCAGACCGTCGACGGCGCGGGCGCGTCGGACGCGCTCGATGCAGCCGGTGGGCCGCGGCTCGTGCTGCGGTTCGATCACACCTTCGGCCGGGAGGGGGAGCTGCCGACCCACCTGCTGCCGGCCGGGCCAGACCGCCTGCTGGCGCTGACCGACCGGGCGATCTACCGGCTCGATCACGACGGTCGCGAGCTGTCGCGGCAGGCGTTGCCGGTCGCCTCATCGGGCAGCGTCGCCACGCTGACCTCGGCGGCCTGGGATGGAAGCGGCCTGGGCGCCGCCGTGCGCTGGGGCCATGACGCCGTCACCCCGGCCGGCAGCTACCTGGCCCTGACCGACCAGCAGGGCGACTTCGCCCCGTCGGCGATGCTGGCGCTCGGCTCGGCCGGCGCCGCGGTGCGTGTGAGCTGGGACGCCGCCTCGCAGCGACACCGCGTGCTGGTGGCGCAGACCGCGGGCAACCAGCTTGTGCTCTCGCAGTGGCGCGTGCCGCGGGTGGGGCAGGTGAGCAGCGAGACGCTGCTCACAGGGCTCGACCCGTCGACCACGGTGGGCGACTGGCTCGGGGCATCGGACCGGCCGGCGCTGTGCAGCGTTCGGGACAGGCGGGTGAGGCTGCACGTCTTTCCGGACGGCGGGACCGCGAAGGCGGCTGACCTGACCGATCCGCAGCGGCAGGCGGTCGGCAGCTGCCGCCTGGCCTCGAGCGGCCGTTCCCACCTGGTGACCTGGGTGCAGAAGGCGCTCCCGCCCGGTGAGTTGGACGCCGGCTCCACCGCGCGTCCGGACCTGGGGCCGATCTCCCTGTCCTACGACGTCCCGCTCGTGCAGCTGGTCGACCCCGACGGTCAGGCCTTGCCGCGATCGATCCGGCTGACCCTGTACGAAGGGCCCGCCGTGTCCCACGGCGCCCTGTGGGACGGGCAGCGCTACCTGGTCCTGGTCCAGACCGCCTTTCGCGGCGGGCGGCTCCAGCTGGCCGCGCTCGACGAGGCGGGCGGGCTGCTGCTGCGCGAGCTGGAGCTGCCGCTGGTCTACGAGCCGGGCACGCTGCTCGAGGCCCGGCTGGCCGTCGGGGCGGCGGGCGACTACCTCGTGCTGTACGCCATCCGGCGGCCGGACGACGAGGGGGTGCTGCACCTGGCGGGCTTCGCGCTGGTGCCCTGAGTACCCTGAGTACCCCTGAGTACCGGGCGCAGCGACAACGACCGTCCACCCGGCTACAATGCCCGGGCCATGTGTTTCGTCACCATCGACGGCTCCCAGGGGGAGGGTGGCGGCCAGATCCTGCGCACCTCCCTCGCCCTCTCCCTGATCAGCGGGCAGCCCCTGCGGATCCAGAACATCCGCGCCCGTCGCAAGCGGCCAGGCCTGCTGCGCCAGCACCTGACCGCCGTGCGGGCTGCGGCCGAGGTGGGACAGGGGTCCGGCCTGGAGGGGGCCGAGTTCCACTCGACTGAGCTGACCTTCCGGCCCGGGCAGGTGCGGGCCGGCGAGTTTCAGTTCGCGATCGGCAGCGCTGGCAGCACCACGCTTGTGCTGCAGACCGTGCTGCCGCCGCTGCTCACCGCACCGGGTCCCTCCCGCGTGACCGTCGAGGGAGGGACCCACAACCCGATGGCCCCGCCGTTCGAGTTCCTGGCGCTGGCGTTCCTGCCGCTGCTCGGCCGGATGGGGGCCCGGGTCGAGATCTCCCTCGAGCGCCACGGCTTCTACCCCGCCGGAGGAGGCCGCGTGCGGCTGGAGGTGTCCCCGCCCGCCTCGGGGGGTCTGCAGCCGATCGATCTGTTCGAGCGCGGCGAGCCGGTCCGGCGACGGGCACGCGCCGTCGTGGCCAACCTGCCGCGGACCGTCGGCGAGCGTGAGGTGCAGCAGGTGCAGCGACGGCTGGGCTGGTCCGACGACGAGCTGCAGGTCGACGAGGTGGCGAGCGACGGACCGGGCAACGCGCTGTTCCTCGAGGTGCAGTGCGAGCACCTGACCGAGGTGTTCACCGGCTTCGGCGAGAAGGGGGTTCGCTCCGAGCGCGTGGCCGACCAGGCGGTGTGGTCTCTGCGGCGCTACCTCGAGGCCGGCGTGCCGGTGGACGAGCACCTCGCCGACCAGCTGCTGCTGCCGCTGGCACTGGCCGGCGGCGGGGCCTTTTGCACCCGTCCCCCCTCGGAGCACACCCGCACCAACGCTGCTGTGATCCACGCTTTCTTGCCCGAGGTGCGGCTGACGATGGAGCGCATCAAGGGCGACGACTGGCGCGTCGACGTGAGCAGGAGCTGACCGATGAAACCAACCGAGCTGACCGCCCTCGGCATCCCCCGGGGCAAGGCGATGAAGCTGGCCTTCGAGGCGATCTCGCGCGCGGTGCGCAGCGGCACCCCGAAGCAGGAGATGCCCGATCTGGTCGGCGCGGTGGCCGACAACCCCTCCGACTTCACCAGCGATCCGGCCTTCGGCGAGCTGGCGCTGCAGCTGCTGCAGGAGCCGGGCAGTCCGACGGGGCGGGCGCCGGAGCGCCCCGTCCGCGAGCAGCCGGTGCCCTGCCGCAAGTGGGGTCAGGACCTGGACCCCGGGTCGCTGGAGCAGATGGATGCCGCCTGCCGCCTGCCGGTCGCGGTGCGCGGTGCGCTGATGCCCGACGCCCACCTGGGCTATGGCCTGCCGATCGGCGGCGTGCTGGCCACCGCCGGCGCGGTGATCCCCTACGCCGTGGGCGTTGACATCGCCTGCCGCATGAAGCTCACGGTGCTCGACCTGCCGGTCGAGTCGCTCGAGCAGCAGGAGGATCGGCTGCGGGGCGTGCTGGAGCGGGAGACCAGCTTCGGCATCGGCGCCACCTTCGGCAAGGGGCTGCGGCAGCACGAGGTGATGGACGAGGACTGGTCGGTGACGCCGGTGACCGCCCGGCTCAAGGACAAGGCGCAGTCCCAGCTGGGCACCAGCGGCAGCGGCAACCACTTCGTCGAGCTCGGCGTGCTGACCGTCGGGCCGCAGAGCGAGCTGGGGCTCGAGGCGGGCGACCACCTGGCGCTGCTGAGCCACAGCGGGAGCCGTGGCTCCGGCGCCGGGGTCGCCGACTTCTACAGCAAGCTGGCGATGAAGCAGCACCCGCACCTGCCGCAGTCGATGCGGCACCTGGCCTGGCTCGAGCTCGAGAGCCAGCCGGGCCGGGAGTACTGGCTGGCGATGGAGCTGATGGGGCGCTACGCCGCGGCCAGCCACCAGCTGATCCACCGCCACGTGGCGAGCGGCCTGGGGGCGCAGGTGCTGTTCGACCTGGAGAACCACCACAACTTCGCCTGGAAGGAGATCCACGACGGACAGGAGGTGGTCGTGCACCGCAAGGGCGCCACCCCCGCCGACGTCGACGTTCGCGGCATCATCCCCGGCTCGATGGCCAGCCCGGGCTACGTCGTCCGTGGCCTGGGCAACGCCGAGTCGCTGTGCTCGGCCTCCCACGGCGCCGGGCGCCGCATGAGCCGCAAGCAGGCGAAGAAGACCTTCACCTGGCAGGACCTCGAGCGCTACCTCGCCGAGCAGCGGGTGACGCTGATCTCGGCCGGTATTGACGAGGTGCCGATGGCCTACAAGGACATCGAGGAGGTGATGGCGGCGCAGGGCGATCTGGTGCAGCCGCTGGCCCGCTTCATGCCCCGGCTGGTCAAGATGGCGCCGGCCGGTGAGCGGCCCGAGGACTGACCGGGAAAGGGTGGGTATCGATGCGCAAGCCGACCGTGCTGCTGTTGTGTTTGGCCCTGGCCGGCTGCCCCAAGGGGGACATCGGGGCCAGGTGCGACAGGGAGAGCGACTGCAAGCCGGGCCTGATGTGCCTGATCGACCGCTGCGTCGATCTAAGCTAAGCGGGATGGCGGAGGGCGCGGTCCAGCAGTGGAACGACGATTACTCGAGCAAGACCCAGTGCGCCAAGGACACCCCACACTGTCGGCTCAACGGAAGGTGCACCTGGATCAAGGGCAGGGGTTGCATCGCCACATCCGACGAGGACTGCCGGCGGACCCTCTGGTGCAAGCAGCTGGGCCGATGTCGCGCCGTCGATGGCAAGTGCCGCAAGTGATTTTGCCATTCGGCGCCTACTTGACCCCCGCCCCGCGCGCCACGCGCTCCAGCAGATCCATCACCTCCGTCACCTCCTCCACCGAGGCGTCCTCGGCCGAGAACACCACCTCGGCCAGGGGGATGGGCCAGCCGTCCGCGTTGGGCACGCTGACGTAGTGCACACCCTCGCCGGGCCAGACGCCGAGCCAGCCGTGGATCAACTGCTCCAGCGGCCGGGCGTGCTCGCGCAGCAGGTCGGTCGGGTGGTCCGCGCCCCAGTGGACGTCGAACTGCTCGTCGAATGAGGGCAGGTGCAGCTTGATCCTGGGGCCCGACGATCGCTGGCTCACACGTCGTCCGCGCAGGTTTGCCCGTCGGCCGATCGCGATCGGGGCCGGGTCCTTGGGCAGTCGGCCCACCGTGGCCTCGAGGCGTTCGATCCGTCCGCCGCGCTGCAGCAGGCGCAAAATGAAGGGCAGCCCCCGCCGCTGGCCGCGCAGGTGCGCGACCTGCTGGTCGCCGTTCTGCAGGACCACCGCCTCCCCCGATTCCGCAGGGCTGGCGCAGGCCGACGCCAGGCGCTGCAGGTACTGCTTCCAGGAGTCGGCGTCGGGGAATTCGGCCGGCCGTGGGCCGGGCTGCCCGGGCTCCGCCTGGAGCGCCGCCTGGTCCAGGCTGCCCCGTGCGACCTGCATCATCCCCAGCAGCGTGAGCAGGAGCTGATAGGGCAGCTGCAGCTGGAAGCCGGAGACCGCCACCAGGTAGAGGCCGAGGGCCACCTCCCGTTCGCGGCTGCCTCGCATCACCAGGGCGCCAAGGGTCAACATCAGGAAGAAGAGGGCGGCCAGGTGCATCAGCCCGTGCGCCGACGGAGGAGGCAGGTTGACGCCGAGCCCGTAGTAGGCGGCCTGAGCGGCCTCGATGTACTTGTATCGCGTCAGCACCGCCGCCCCGCTCGTCACCAGCACGGCGAGCACCACCGGGAGGGGCTCCAGCAGGTTGACCAGCCGCGGGAAGGGGGCGAAGAACAGGAACGCGGCGAAGGCACCCACCACCACCAGGTGCTCGGCGGTGACGAACAGCTGGCTCGGCAGCTCGCTGTAGGCGCCCTTGGGGTTGAGCGCCGCGATCTGCTGGGTCATGAGCCAGTAGACGTGCAGCAGCAGCGGGGCGGCCAGGTAGAACAGGCCGAGCTTGGCCCGCAGCGGCGCTTTTTGGCGCAGGAACCCCACCACCACCACCAGCAACATCAGCCCGAAGGTGGTGTTGAGGTGGGGGTGCACACGGCTGGGCAGGGTGAGCACCGTGCCCATGGCCGCCAGCGGCAGGAACAGGGCCGCCAGCATGGTGAACACGACGCGATCTGGCGTTCGGAGCAGGCGCCGGTCGCGGATCACCACCACCACGGCCCAGCTGAAGGCGAACAGGGCCAGCAGCCCGGTGAGATAGAGGGTGAACAGGCCGCCCAGATCCACCGCCCGAAACAGCACGTCGCCGCGGGATGTCGGGTGGCCCAGCAGGTGGACGCCGATGCGGTTGAGGACCAGCTCCAAGGTGGCGCTGATCGCCACCAGCAGCACCAGCGGGATCCTCGCCAGGACCGACATGGGGAGGAATTGTAGCAGACCCGCCCCCCAACCCCCATAAATTTGCCCGGACTCCGACGGGTTGCTAGGGTCGGTGGCATGGGCAGGCTGCCGGCGTTGTTGGTCATCGCGGTGCTCGTCGCGTGCGCGACAAACACTGCGTGGGCCGGACCGCTGGTCGTGCTCGACCCGGGCCATGGCGGTAGCAACATGGGGGCCTACGGGCCGCGGATCAAGCGCTACGAGAAGGCCCTGACCCTGGACCTGTCTCGACGTGTGCTGCGCCACCTCGACAAGCGGCGGCCCGACATCAGCGTGGTGCTGACCCGCGACCGGGACACCTACCTCACGCTGGACCAGCGCGTCCGCAAGGCCAACGGGCTGAAAGCCAACCTGTTCGTCAGCATCCACTTCAACGCCTGTGCCACCCGCTCGCAGCAGGGGTTCGAGACCTTCATCTTGACCCGCGAGGCGTCGGCGCAGGAGGCGGCCCGGCTGTCGATGCAGACGCGCCAGCGGGGCGGCGGGGTGGTGGGGGCGATCCTGTCGGATCTGCGCCAGTCGGCGGCGCACGGCGACTCGGCGCTGTTGGCGCGTCGCATCCAGCGCCACCTGTCGTCTGCCCGGGGCGCCAGGCTGGACCGCGGCGTGCGCCAGGCGCCCTTCGACGTGCTGCTGGGTCTGCGCATGACAGGGGTGCTGGTGGAGGTGGGGTTCATCGATCACCCGACGGAGAGCAGGACGCTCGTGCGCGAGGCGCACCTGGAGGCCGTGGCCGCCGCTCTGGCTGCCGCCGTGAGCGAGCACCTGTCGCGGCCGGGCAAGGCCCTTCGCCGCCTGTCGCGGCGCTGACGACACGCTGACACCGCGCCCCTTTACAAATCCCCCTGGATCGATACCCTCGCGCGATGCAAGCTCGAGCAGACGGACGTCGGGCGGATCAGCTGCGCCCGGTCACCCTGGTCACGGGATTTCAGGCCTTCGCCGAGGGGTCGGTGCTGGTGCGCTGGGGCCAGACCCATGTGCTCTGCGCCGCGTCGGTGGAGGAGACGGTGCCACCCTTTCGCCTGGCCTCGGGCGGGGGGTGGGTCACCGGCGAGTACGCCATGCTCCCGCGCTCGACCAGCACGCGCAAGGGCCGGCGTCACGGAGGGCGCGAGACCGAGATCCAGCGCCTGATCGGCCGGGCGCTGCGGGCCGCGGTCGATATGGATCGCATCGGGCCGCGCACGATCTTCATCGACTGCGACGTGCTGCAGGCCGACGGCGGCACCCGGGTGGCCTCGATCACCGGGGGGTTTGTCGCGCTGGGCCTGGCGCTGCAGCGGCTGGTCCGCGACGGGCTGCTGAGCGAGATCCCAATCACGGAGCGGATCGCCGCGGTGAGCGTGGGCGTCGTCGACGGCGTGGCCCTGCTCGACCTGCCCTATGAAGAGGACAGCCGGGCGGAGGTTGACATGAACCTGGTGATGACCGCCGGCGGGCGCTACGTCGAGCTGCAGGGCTCGGCGGAGCACGAGCCCTTCGACGCCGGGCAGCTGGAGCAGATGTGCCGCCTGGGCTGGCAGGGCATCGAGCGGCTCTGCGTGCTGCAGCAGCAGGCGCTGGACGCGGCGGCCTCTGCCGGCGACGGCCGGGCGGAGCTGAGCCTGCCATGAAGCTGGTCTTCGCCACGCGCAACCGGGGCAAGCTCAAGGAGCTGCGCGAGTTGCTGGCACCCACCCGCGGGGTCGAGCTGCTCAGCCTGGACGATCTGCCCCGGGTGGCGGAGATCGAGGAGAACGGTGAGACCTTCGCCGATAACGCGCTGATCAAGGCGCGGGGGGTGATGCAGGCCACCGGCCTGCCGGCGCTGGCCGATGACAGCGGCCTGGAGGTGGACGCCCTGGGCGGCGACCCGGGTGTGCGCTCGGCGCGCTACGCGGGGCAGGGCGCCTCGGACGCCGATCGCGTCGAGCTGCTGCTGCACAACCTCGAGGGGGTGCCGCGCGAGCGGCGGACGGCCCGCTTTCGCTGCGCGGTGGCCTTCGTCGACCCCCAGGACCCCGGGCTCGAGCTGCTGCACGAGGGCAGCTGCGAGGGGGTGATCCTGGAGCGGCCGCGCGGCCAGGGCGGGTTCGGCTACGACCCGGTGTTCCACGTCGAGGAGCTGGGCCAGACCTTCGCCGAGGCCGCACCCGAGCAGAAGAACCGGCTCAGCCACCGCGGGCAGGCGATGCGCAGGATGGTCGCAGAGCTGCAGGACTACCTCGCTCGACAGCGCGGGTAGTCTCTGTCCCGCACGCTCGGCCTGCCCCGTGCTCCGCGATCGATCGACGGACCGTTGGCCCGGATACCGTCCCGCTCACTTGACTTCTTGTGTGACCAGCACAGCCGTCGTGCAGGCGACCACCACGCCGATGGTGACGTAGATGCGCCGCTGGTTGCTGTGGTGCCGTCGGAACAGCTCCAGGAGTCTTCGTGGGAGAACTGGTCGGTCATGTCCCTACCAACCTGTCACCTGGGTCGGATGATGGTTGGCATGCGCACCCGATTCACACGGTCGACTGCCGGGAGCGCCTCCAGGCGCCGAATGAGGTCGTTCAATGCACCCAGGTCTTTGGGGTGCAGGCATATCAGCTCCTCATGACCGGCTCTGGCAATCGGCGATGAACCTGACCGCCTTGTCCAGCACATCCCGTGGCTCATCCACCCCTCCCAACGTCCCCAGGCAGTCCCTGACCACAGGAAGCGGCAGCCCCGCAGCGTGGAACACCAGCAAGACGACAATCGTGATGCGGCCTCCGGTCAGGCCACGGCGGGCCAGGAGACGGGCCATCCACCGGTCGTCGAGGGCGCGGTTGAGGTAGAGGCGTTGGTCCGCTGGCTACAGGGTGGCCATGAAGACAGGATACCATCCCCGCTGGCGGAGCTGCCGCCATTGCTTCGACACTCGACCACGACTGCCATTGAGAGGACGGTTGTTCAATCTCCATCGATGCAGATGCTTGTCGGCCCCTGACAACTACCGGGCATTGGCGTAGCACACTTGATGCCGCATGGTGGGAGGCCGAACTGGCAACCGCGCGCCAGCCACTCATCGCGGATGGCCTCGAGCTCCGGCGTATTGGTGTTGATCATCGTGTCGCACCCGCAGCCGAGCGCGCCGGGAACCTTGATCACACACTGCACCACGGCGCAGATGGGACAGCACTGCTTGGCCTGCTGCAGCTCGGCCTTGTAGGCGGCCTGGAGGCCGGAGCAGGTCGACGCGATGCAGGCGGCCTTGGTCGCCACCGACACGCCCATGGCATGCGCCTCACAAGCGTCACAGTAGGTTTTGCCGTCGCAGCCGCAGACGTCCGGACAATGATCGTAGTCCGGGCACAGCGCGAGCTTGGGTCGTGGCTTACACTGACCGGCGACGGCACCGGTGACGACGCAGTGTCCGTCGCGGTGGCAGTACTCGTCGGACAGGCAGTCGTTGTTGGTGGCGCAGATCTGGTTGGGCGGTGGCGCGGGCGCTCGTGCATCGGCGATTGTGTTGTGGGTGTCGGGCCGCAGGTCAGTGTCTGACCGCGGTGCCTCGACGTCCGCAGTGGGGATCACCGCGCCATCGCTCTGTGTCAGCGAGCGACCACCGCAACCCGCTGCAGCCAACACGATCGCGAACAACAGAACTCTTGTATGCATGATCTTTGCATGCGCTCCGAAGATGTGCACCACGTCCAAGCAAACAGGGTGCCAGGCGACCGGGCCTGTGATTCAAGAAGGTTGCCGGTCACCGCTCCTCAAGAATCTGACGCCGCTTTGACACCGGCTTCGTGGTTTACCGCCGCCGGTGCTTGCGCCACTCGCTGTTGGTCAGGCGGCCAACTGAACCTCTCCCCGGCTGGATTCCGGCATGACGACCCGACAGGGGAGCCGCAACACAGCGGCCAACGCACGTGAGGAACCGGGCACGGCGAAGATGTCCCGGAAAGACATCGGCTGCTGCGTCAAACCGGCCTGCATCGCAGGAGTCTTGCAGACGGAGCCGAACCTCAGGCTCCACTTCCACTCGCTCCTGATGGACGGCGTGTTCGTCGAGACCGGCCCCGAGCGCGAGCTCGTCTTCCTCGAGCTGATGGCGCCCACCCCCGGAAGCTGGCCGTGCACCCGCGCCGCGATGCGTCCTCCTCGGCGGAGGCTCCGGATTTCGCCCGGGAGCTCGACACCTTGACGCCGCTGCTGCCCGACCTCGCGCAACCGGCCGCTGCACGATCCCGGTCTGCTGCGGCAGCGACACCGGGCCGTCGCCCTCGTCACCCGCGCCCGGCAAATGGTGGACGACATGCGCTACGACGAGGCCCTGCGGCTGCTGGAGAGCGCGGAGAGTGGCGCCCTCGAGGGGCTGGCGCGGGTGGCACAGCCGCGGCTGCTGTCGAACATCTACCTGCAACGCGCCGTCGCCCTGCTCCCCACCGACCGCGGGGCCGCCAGGCGCTACCTGGTGCAGACCTACGTGCACTGGCCCGGTCGCTCGCTGGACGGCGAGGCCTACGCCCCGAAGATGCTCGAGGAGCTGAGGCGGGCCACGCCGCTGGACCTGCGCCGCGAGGAGGCGAGCGACCTGCCGGATCACGCCGTCCCGGACCTGAGACCGCCCGACGGCTGGAAGCCTGACGGCCCGAAACCCGACGGGCCGCCGCTGCCCACGTGCCCGGGGCCGATCGTGCTGGACAGCACGACACCGGGCATGCCGGTGAACATCGGCCACAACTGCGGGTCGGGCAAGCTGCTGGACAAGAAGATCACGTTCGCGCTGCCTCCGTGGCCGACCCTCGACAAGATCGCATCGGTGGCTGTCTCGATGGAGGTGGGCTCGGCGGGCATGAACGAGGCGAAGCTCTGGATCAACGGCAACGGTCCGCTGGACGTCCCGCTGCCGGCCAAGGGCACCTGTAACACGGCCAACAAGACCTGCAGCAACAACTGCGACACCTACAGCGGGACCCCCTGCTCCGCCGACAAGGACTGCGTCTGCGAAGGATGTACGACGTACGGGCCCGCCGACTACGCCGCGGCGTACTGGGACGCGAGCCCAACGACGCTGGAGTTCAAGTACTGGCCCGCTTCCCAGTACTGCATCATGTTCAACAAGATCACCATCACGCTGACCTACAAGCCCGGCGTCTGCACGCCCTGACCTCCGACGGGCCGCAAGGTGGCAACTCGAGCAGTCAGCGGTGCCCACACTTGTCCGCAATCATCTTTACTATCGACAGGTTATCTTGATCATCCTTGAACACTCGCGCCCTGAGAGGCAACCCAGGATGCGACGGAGGCTTCGATGATCCACTTCACGAGCAGACACACGGCGATCGTGCTGACGGCGGTCGCGATGCTGGCGGCGAGCACGGCGCGCTCGACACCCGTCGACCCGACGGTGCACAAGGTGCCCCCCACCGGCTCCCAGCTGCTGCTCTCCCTCGCGGCCGACTCGTGGGGCTACGCCCTGCTCTACCGCATCCCCGGCACGTCGCTGCAGATGGCGATGGTGCCGCCCTCGGGAGCGGCCACGACCACACTGACCAAGGTGGCCAGCGACGACGACTGCTACACCGCAGACGTGACCACCTCCCAGGGCAAGGTGTTCGTCGCCTGGGACGGGCGCACCGGCTACCTGGACCCGACCTTCAACGACAAGGAGTCCGAGGTGCGCGCCGCGATCCTCGGCCAGAGCGGCACCCTGCTGATCAACAAGATCGACGTGTCGGTCAATCCCGACCCGTCGAAGCCGGCCGGAGAGCGCAGCGCGGTGCGGGTCGCCACCGACGGCACTCAGTTTGCGGTGCTGTACCACCACTGCGATGAGCTCACCTGCTCGGGGCTCAAGCTCGCGCGCTTCGACGGCCAGGGCAACAGCCTGCAGGCGGTCCACTCGCCGGTCGGCGGCGGCGCGAACCTGTGGAGCTCGCACGACATCGCCTTCGACGACAGCCACTTCGTGATCGTCCGCACGGTGGGCTACCACAGCGGCGTCGAGGCGCTGCGCTACAGTGTGACGGGGGGGCAGGTCGGCGTCGTCGCCACGGTTGCCCCGACCACGGCCTACGTCAACTCGGTGCGAGTCTGTGGCGGCCCCGCTGGACAGGCGCTGGCCGTGTGGTCCGAGGGCAAGTACGGGATGCTGCAGATCAAGGCCGCCCGCCTGTCGGCCGGCGCCGTGCTGGATGGCACGCCCCTGGCCCTGTCGGTGGTGAGCAGCAACGAGCGAAACGTCGACTGCTCGTGGGACGGCTCGAGCTACTGGGTCACCTGGTCCAGCGCGGCGGGGACGCAGCATGTGGCCATGGCCAAGGTGAGCAGCACCGGCGCGGCCAGCGCCCCGATCAAGGCCGTGGAGGGCTTCACCGTCTCGGGGATCGCGGTGCACCACGGGGGTGGCGGGCTTCTGGCCTGGAACCGCGGCGCATACTACACACCCCTCGGCTCCCAGCAGCCGATCTACGGCGAGGGGCTGCCGGTCGGCCCCGCCGCCGCGATGGCGGGTCACCCGCTGGTGGTGGGACCGGCCAACACGCAGACGCAGCCAGCGGTGGCCGGAGCGGGCCCCTACCTCGCCGTGTGGAACGACAACCGCGACGGCGACTTTCGGCTCCGGGCACGGCTGGTTTCGGCCCAGGGGACCCCCCTCGGCCCGGCCACCACGCAGCTGGGCTCCGGCCCGGATCAGCACTGGAGCCCATCCGTTGCCTTCGACGGCTCCCAGTACCTGGTGCTGTGGCGCAAGGGGGACAACAAGAGCACGGCGGTGCGCGCCGCGCTGGTCAGCTCGACCCTGCAGGTCGGCACGCCCTTCACCGTGGCCGCCAGCGCCAGCGGGACCGCCGATACCGCGGCGCTCCACGACGGGACCCACTTCGTCGCGCTGTGGTCCGACGGCCAGGATGTCCGTGGCATCCGCATCTCGGGCGCCGGAGCGCTGGTGGACCCCGCGCCAGTCTCGCTGGGAAAGGCCGACAAGGGAGAGCTCGCGGCCGGCCTCGTGGGCGGCACCGTCATGGCGGGGTGGCTCGACGCGTCGGGTGGCAGCGTCCAGGCCGTGCGTCTGGCCGGCGGGAAGGTGCTCGATGCCGCGCCGGTCGACGTCTGCACCGGCAGCTGGTACAAGCGCAGGCCCTCCGTCGTCGCGGTCGGCGGCGACTTCCTGCTCGCGTGGAGCGACCGGCGCCAGACCGTGTTCGCCGAGGCGGTCTACGGCGCCCGGGTCTCGACGGCCGGCACCGTGCTCGATCCAAACGGCCTGGCCCTGGCGGCTGCCGGACCGCAGTACACCATCCTGAGCGACCCGCCGCTGGTGGTCGCCTTCGGCGGCGCCCACCGCCTGCTGATCAGCCGCTCCGATGGGATGTTCCGCGGCGACCTGACCGGCGGGCTGAGCCCGGTGGGCGGTCTGGTGCAGGTTGCGGGCGCGTCGCTGCAGATCGCCGCGGCCGGCGACGTGTGGCTGCGCGAGGCGTTCGAGCCCGCCCCCCTTTCGGCGAGGCGCCTCCATCTGCACACGGTGAGTGGAGCCGCCGCGCCGCCTGACGCCGGACCCCCGCCACCCGACGGCGGGCCGGACAGCGCTCAGCTGCCGGACAGCACGACGGCTCCACCCGACGGCGGCCCGGACAGCGCTCAGCTGCCGGACAGCACGACGGCTCCACCCGACGGCGGCCCGTCGGCGGACAGCATGGCCGATGCCGGCCCGGGCGACAGCGTCGTGAAGGACGGGCCCGGCGATGGTCACGGAGCAGACGCCGGGGGCACAGCTGATTCCGCGACCACGGGCGATGGCACGGTCGCGGCCGGTGACGGCTGCTCGTGCCGAGCCGGCGCCGGGCAGTCAGGCCCGACGGGATGGACCATGCTGCTGCTGGCGCTTTTCGCCTGGTGCCGCCGCAAGCCCCGAAACACCAAACACGCCGTCCCGCCGGTGGTAGAATGCTCCATCGGCCAATCATGAATCGTCGGGCCATCATCGTGATCGTCGCCATCGCCGCCCTGGCGGCATGCGAGGACGCCACGCTTCACATCCGGCTCGGCGCGAGTCCCACCGGGGCCTGCGACGACGCCGTCAGCCGCATGCACAGCTTCTACACCGAGCTGCAGCGCGAGGAGGCCGGCGAGATCCGCACGTTCAAGAAGTGCGTCGAGCTGACCAGTGGTTTCTCCATCACCCTGGATCACCTGGAGCAGACACTGACCGGCCGGATCGCGTTTCACGACGTGCCGGCGGGCGGCACCTGGACCATCTGGGTCCAGGGCTTCGACGGCACCTGCTGCCGCAACCTGACCAAGTTCCCGCTGCTGTGCGGCAAGGAGAAGGACGTCGCGATGAGCAGCGATGAGATCATGATCGACGTCCAGTGCGTGTGGGTCGCCGACAAGCAGAAGGTGGTGGAGGAGAACTGTCGCTGCATTGAGCCCCAGGGCTGCGGCTGCGACTGACGGTGATCTCCGTCAGACTGCGGGCGAACACCGACTTTCGGCCCCCCTTGCGTTGATCCCTGTGCGCCCGAGGCGCCCCCAGCAGGAGCCAGCTTGACAGCCAACCGCCTGCCCTGTTAGCTGGCCACACACCCGGGAGAGGTGAGCGTGGCGACACCGGCTTCACGGCTGCGGCAGCTGCTCCAGCGAGGCATCGTCCGCCTGGCGGGGGTTCACGACGCCATCGGGGCGCAGGTGGCCGATCAGGTCGGGTTCTGTGGTTTGTGGTGCAGCGGCCTCGGCATCTCGAGCGCCCACGGCGTCCACGACTGCAGCAACCTGCCGCTCGAGGTCTTCGTCGAGGCGGCCCGCACCGTGGCGCGGTCCAGCGACCTGCCGGTGCTGGCCGACGCCGACTCCGGCTTCGGTGACATGGACGTCGTCGGCGGGGTGGTCCGGACCTACGAGGACGCGGGCGTCGCGGGGCTGTGCATCGAGGACGCGCCCTTCCCGAAGCGCAACAGCTTCTTCCCCGGGCGTCACGAGGTGATCGAAGCCGAGTCCTTCGCCGCCAAGATCCGGGCGGCCCGGGCGGCCAGGCGGGACCCGAGCTTCCTGGTGGTGGCTCGGACCGAGGCCTTCATCGCGGGCCACGATCTGGAGGCGACGCTGGCGCGCTGCCGGCTCTACGCCGACGCCGGCGCCGACATGGTGGTCCCTCACTCCCGGATGCGTAGCTGCGACGAGGTGCTGGCCTTCGCCAGGCGCTGGGACCGGCCCGTCCCGCTCGGGATCATCCCGTCGACCTACACCTCGATCAACGATTGCTGCTCGGATGCTCAGCTGCAGGCGCTCGGGATCCGCGCGGTGGTCTACGCCAACCAGGCGCTTCGGGCCTCCATCCGCGCCCAGCGGGAGGCGCTGCAGGCAATCCTGCACGCCGGCAGCGCATCGGTGGTGGAGGAGCGCATCGCCTCGATCCAGGAGATCTTCGCCCTGCAGGATGGCAGGACGCCGTCGTGATCAGCGGCCGCGCGTTGCAGCAGGCGCTCGCCTCGGCCGAGCTCGGCCCGTGCTCGGGCGTGCCCTGCTCGATCCTCGGCCCCCTGATCCGACGACTCGAGGCGAGCGGGTCGTATACCGCCGCCGTCGACGAGGGAGAGGCGGTGGGGCTGGCCGTCGGCGCGGCGCTGTGCGGCAGGACCCCGGTGGTGCTGGTGCAGAACTCCGGCCTGCTCAACGCGCTCAACCCGCTGGCGACCCTCGCGCTGGTCTACGACATTCCGCTGCTGATGCTGGTCTCGCACCGGGGCGAGCCCGGGACGGGAGACGCGCCCCAGCACGCGGTGACCGGCCGCATCACCCTGCCGCTGCTCGACCTGCTCGGCATCGAGCACGAGCAGCTCGCCGCCGCCGAGGAGGCGCTGCAGTCCCAGATCCGGCGCGTCCGGGACGGTCTGCTCGCGAGCCGCGTACATGCTCTGGTCGCCCGCCGAGGCTCGATCGTTGATGACGACCCCGGGCCGCCGACGGTGAGCGACCGACCACGCCGGGCGGAGATGCTGCGCCTGGTGGTGGAGCGGGCGGAGCGACGGAGCATCCTGGTGGCCGCCACGGGCAAGATCGCCCGGGAGACCCATGCGGTGGTGCAGGCGATCTGGGGCGACGACGGCCCCGCCCTGTTCCCGATGGCCGGATCGATGGGCTGCGCCGCAGCGGTGGGCCTGGGCATTGCCGAGCAGCAACCCGGCCAGCGGGTGCTGGTGCTCGACGGCGACGGGGCAGCGCTGATGAAGCTCGGCAGCATGGCCACCGTCGCCTGCCGCCGGCCCCCCAACCTGGTGCACATCGTGCTGGACAACGAGGCCTACGACTCCACCGGTGGGCAGCCCGCCGCGTCGCGCCAGGTCGCTCTCGAACAGCTGGCGCGGGCCGCGGGCTACGCCTCCGCCCGGCGGGTCGAGACGCCGCAGCAGTGCGCCAGCGCGCTGGAGCGGCTCGACGGGCCGGGGCCGCACTTCGTGCTGGCCAAGGTGGCACCCGGAGCCGACCCCGATCTGCCCCGCCTGCCCCGGGATCTGCCCGCGCTGGCCGCCGCCTTTGGCCGGGCGACCGGTCGATGACGCAGATCCGGTGTGGATCGGGCGGGCTCGCGCGCGTGGCCGGGGAGCTGGACCGTCCCGCCACCGTGGTCACCGGAGAGGCGTCGGCCCGGCGAAGCGGCGCTCTGGATCGCCTGCTCGAGGCAATGGACCGAGCGCGTGGATCGACTGCAGTTGTCGCCGTCACCTCCCACCCCGGACCCGACGCCGTGGATCGGGTGCTGGCGCAGGCGTGCCTGCCGGGCACTGTGCTCATCGGCCTGGGCGGCGGCAGCGTGCTCGACGTGACCAAGGTGGCGGCCTCACGCCTCGCGGGCTCGGCCGGCTGGGTGGCGATCCCGACCCTGTGGGGCTCGGGGGCCGAGGTGACGCCCTTCGCCGCGCTGTGGGATCGAACGGTCGGCAAGCTGTCGCTACGCGCCACGCCGGCCCGGCAGGTGGTGGTGCTGCCAGAGCTGGCCAGCGGGGCGCCACAGTCTCACCTGGCCACCGCTGCCCTGGACTGCATCGCGCACGCGGTCGACGTCAGTCTGTCGAACGGCCCGGACCGGACCGCACGGCGGCGGGCCGAGCTGGCGCTCGGGCTGACCGCGCGGCACATGCCAGGGGTCCTTCGCGCGGTGCCCCGCTCCCTGACCCGCATGGCAGCGGCGAGCATCCTCGGGGGCCTGGCCCTCGCCGGCGGCGGCAGCGGCCCGAGCCACGCCCTGTCCTACCCGCTGCGGCTGCGCCACGATATCCCGCACGGCCTGAGCTGCGCCCTGCTGCTGCCCGGGCTGGTTCGGGCGGCCGGCAGGCAGGAGCCGGCCATGGTGGCGCCAGTGGCGCGGGCGCTGCGCGCACCGGACGCCGAGGGGGCCGCCCGCCGGCTCGAGACCCTGATCGAGGGAGCCGGGTTTCCCCTGCGCCTCGGCGCCCACGGCGTCGTGCCGTCGGAGGTGGACCAAATCGTCGCCGAGGCCGAGCCCATTCGCCTGGCGCGCACGGGTTTCTCGCTGGACGCGCGTCGCATGCTGCTCGAGCTGCTCTGAGTCCAGTCAACCTTGATGTGGCGATGTGGCGAATGGGCGCTGCACGACCGTGCAGGAGCAGTTGTTTGGCGAACATCTGTGGCCATGCCGTGGCATCCTGTGGCATCCTGCTCTTGATTGGACAAGGACAGGCAGATGCGTGCACCGCTCCTCGTGCTGTTTCTGACACTGATGCCGATCTGCGAGGTGCTGGCCCAGCCCGTCGCCGACGAGCCGGCGATCGAGAAGATGCAGCCCGCCTCCCGGCCCGCGACCCGGCCCTTCGCACCCGCGCCGGTCGCGCCCGCGGCGAAATCCGCCGCGACGCCCGCCCCGGCGGCACTGCGGCCCATGTGCGATATGGCCGACGTGCTCGCCCGGCGCTCCGCCCAGTCCAAGCGGACGGTGGGCATCCTGCTCGCATCCATCGGCGGCGGCGGCGGCGTGGTCTCCGGCCTGCTGAGCTGGGCGGGCTACAGCATGTGCAACCCCGAGGACGGCTGCAACGAGGAGAAGGGGGTGATGATCGCCTCGTTCAGCGCGGCGGCGGTTTCGCTGGCGATCGGGATCCCCCTGGCCGTCATTGGCTCGCGGGAGGTTGCGCGGGTCAAGGAGAGGACCGCCTCCCTGCCTGCCATCGATGTTGCAGTGTCGGGCCGCGGTGCCCGGCTTGGTGCGACCTGGAGCTTCTGACCCATGAGCCAGTCAACCATGAAGAATCGGCGGCTGAGACGTGCGGTGGCGCTGTTCCTCGCCGTTTCTCTGCTGGTGGGCGGCGTGATCTCCTGCGTCAACAGCATGCGGCTGGCGCCGGGGCAGATGCGGGGCTGCCCGCTCAAGGACATCAAGGAGATCGTGGCGGTGACGGTGGCCGGTGAGCAGCACCTGTTCGTCAAGGGAGAGGTGCAGGGCAGCGTCTTTCGCGGCGTCAGCCCGCAGGGCGAGGAGCGCAGCATCCCCCTCGACACCATCTCGCACTTCATCCTGCGACGCGCCGGGATGTCCAAGGCGGCGGTGGTGGGCACCGCCGTCGCCCTCGGCGTCCTGGCCACCGCAGGGATCATCACCGGCTTCTACTTCATCCTGACCAATATCTCCTGCCCCTACGTCTACAGCTATGACGGAAAGCGGTGGGTGCTCGAGGCCGAGCCCAACGCCGGGGCAATCGCCAAGAACGCCCAGTACGAGGACCTGAGCCGCCTGTCTCACCTGCGCCCCGACGCACAGGGCATCTACCGGCTCCAGGTGACCAACGAGTCGGAGGAGGTGGACCACATCGACCAGCTGTCGCTGGTGCTGGTGGACCACCGGCCGGGTCTGCAGATCATCCCCGACGCCCGCGGCACGCTGCACCCCGTGCACCGGCAGCTCAGGCCGCACAGTGCACGCACCCGGGGAGGGGTCGACCTGACGCGGCGCATGGACCGCGACGGGAAGTTCTTCTGGGACGGCGAGCCCTGGATCGACTTCGACAGCTCCCGGCCGCGAGAGGAGCTGGTGTTGAAGTACCGCGTCCCCCCCCGCCGCTCGGGCAAGGCGGTGCTGGTCTTCGAGGGTTACAACACTCTGTGGAGCCAGTTCATCATGGCCCACTTCCTGCGCAAGTTCGGCAAGAGCGCCAAGGACCGCCTCGATGCCCTGGACGATCACCCGCAGGCGGCCGAGAAGGTTCGGCGCTTCCAGCAGAAGATCGGCGCGCTGATCGAGGTGCAGCTACGAGAGGGCGACCGCTGGCGCCCGGTGGGCCATCTCAAGTCGGTGGGCATGCAGGTGTCCAAGACGCAGGCGTTGCCCCTGGAGCTGCCCGCGAGCGGGGACGTGGTGCTGCGCCTGCGCTGGGCGCCGCTGTTCTGGAACCTGCAGCGGGTCAACATCGGTCTGGCGGACAACGAGGAGCTCGCGGTCACCGAGCTCGTGCCCCACAGCGCCATCGACCTCGTGCGCGGCGACGTGCGCAAGATACTGTCGCACGCCGACGGCAAGCGCCATGTGATGCAGCAGGGGGACCGGGTGCTGGTTACCTTCCAGGCCGTGCCCCGACTCGCAGAGCGGCAGCGGACCTTCCTGCTCCGAAGCCAGGCCTACTACAAGCCGCTGCTGGACGAGAGCAAGGGCGGAGGGCTGATGGAGAGGATGAGGATCATCATCAAGCGGCAGGGCATCGACAGCTACTCGCTCGAGAAGTACCAGCCCTTCCTCAGGGCCTACCGTGGCCGCTGACCCGCGCGCGAGGCGGGGAGCCTCTCCTGGAGTGCGGGCCTCGCGCGCAAGATATGTACTGCTGCTGTTCTGCCTCACGCTCGCATCGTGCGTCAACGACCTGGACCGGGAGCGCCGCTGCCGGCTCGCGGTGCGCAGCCTGGCAGCCGCCCCACAGCGGGCGGTGGAGTCGGAGCTGGACAAGGTCGTGGCTTTTGGCAGCTATGCCCTGCCCGACATCGAGCAGGCAATGCACTCGGCGCCCGTGGCCAAGCGGCTACGGCTGCTGCGGGCGATCGAACGCGTCCAGGCGCCCGAAGCGATTCCGTTTTTGCGGTTTCTGGCGAGGTGGGACACTGATGATGCAGTGCGTAGAACAGCTAAACAAACCGCCGATCAGCTGGGGCGCGTCCGATCGGCCAAATGAGGAATTCCGCAGCCTCATCTCGGAGCGCCCACAGGGCGCGAGGACCGGAATTGTCCTCAAATTCAAATAGCTTAACCTAACACACAAGTCCTTGACAGGGGTACATCCCTTCCCATACGGTACGCCTGCTCTGGGGTCCCGAGTACGCACGTCGCACCCCACGACGCTGGACACGCTACCGGAGTCACCGCACGATGCCCCTCGCCTTCAGCGCCGAATCCCAGGACAAGATCAAGAAGATCCTGGGTCGCTACCCCAACAAGATGGCTGCCTGCCTGCCGCTGCTCTACGTGGCGCAGGAGGAGTTCGGCCACATCTCCCCGGATGCCATGGATCTGGTGGCGCAGACCCTCGAGCTGCCGCCGTCCCACGTCTTCGGTGTGGCGACCTTCTACACGATGTTCAACAAGGAGAAGGTCGGGACCTACCACGTCCAGGCCTGCACCAACGTGAGCTGCATGCTCTGCGGCGGCTACGACGTGCTGGGGCGCCTGCGGACGAAGCTGGGCATCAAGCCGGGGGAGACCACCAAGGATGGGCTGTTCACTCTCGGCGAGGTCGAGTGCCTGGCCTACTGCGGCACGGCCCCGGCGGTCCAGATCAACGACGAGATCCACGAGCTCGTCAGCCCCGACAAGGTGGATGAGCTGATCGACGAGCTCAAGGCCAGGGCCTGAAAATGCCGGAAGACGCTGCAAACACCGTCAAGATCACGACCCAGAACTTCGGCAACCCCGACGCCAAGAAGATCGCCACCTACGAACGCCTGGGCGGCTACAAGTCGCTGCGCAAGGCGGTCAAGATGAAGCACGAGGAGGTGATCGAGGAGGTGAAGCAGGCCAACCTCCGCGGTCGTGGCGGCGCGGGCTTCCCGGCGGGCGTCAAGTGGGGCTTCGTCCCCAAGGATGCCCAGACCGTCTACCTGGTGGTCAACTTCGACGAGGGCGAGCCGGGTACGTTCAAGGACAAGACGCTGGTCAACTGGGACCCCCACCGGCTGGTGGAGGGGGCGTGCATCGCGGGCTACGCAATCCGCGCCCACCACGTGTTCGTCTACATCCGGGGCGAGCTGGTGCAGGAGGCCCGGATCCTGGAGGAGGCGATCGAGGAGGCCTACGGCCGGGGCTACCTGGGACGGTCGATGGCCGGGGGCAGCTGGGCCATGGAGATGGTGGTGCACCGCGGAGCCGGAGCCTACATTTGCGGTGAGGAGACCTCGCTGCTCAACTCCCTCGAGGGCCGCCGGGGCTGGCCCCGCCTCAAGCCGCCCTTCCCCGCGATCAAGGGGCTGTTCGCGCAGCCCACAATCGTCAACAACGTCGAGACGCTGATGAACGTGCCCACCATCCTCGAAAAGGGGGGCACCTGGTTCGCCGAGCAGGGGGTGGAGAAGGATGGCGGCACCCGCTGCATCGCGGTCAGCGGCCACGTCAAGCTGCCGGGGGTCTACGAGGTGCCGGTGGGGATCAACCTCAAGACCATCATCCACGAGGTGGCGGGCGGCATGCGGGGCGCCGCGAAGGTCAAGGCGGTGATCCCCGGCGGCAGCTCGACTCCGGTGCTGACCGCCGACGAGATCGACGTCCCCTACGCCAGCCAGGCGATGGCCGAGTCGGACAAGATCCGGCCGGTGGAGGTCTACCCCGGTCAGCTGTTCGACGCCGGCTTCCCCGGCGGGGCGCCCCTGCGCTCGATGCCCGGCTCCGGCGCCATCGTCGTGATGGAGAAGGGGACCGACATGGTGGCGGTCTGCGCGCGGCTGATGCGGTTCTACGCCCACGAGTCGTGCGGCCAGTGCACCCCCTGCCGCGAGGGGACCGGCTGGATGGCGCGGGTCTGCACGCGGGTGGCGGAGGGAAAGGGCAAGCCGGGAGACGTCGACCTGATGGCGCACATCGCCGACGGCATCGGCAACAAGACCATCTGTCCGCTGGGGGACGCCGCGGTCTGGCCCATGCTGGGTTTCCTCACCAAGTTCCGCAAGGAGTTCGAGGAGCGGATCGGGAAGCGGTCCTGAGATGCAGTCCAGCGTAGACAAGAGTGAATGAGATGACGCACGACAGAATTGCGCAGCTTCATCCCGCGTGCCGC